>Ga0210040_10003823_pt1 | contig 20093 bp, 13 predicted proteins | sample CryGeyCG12114_NA_FD_185462 | JGI IMG/M metagenome (GOLD analysis project Ga0210040, IMG submission 185462) | Groundwater microbial communities from aquifer - Crystal Geyser CG19_WC_8/21/14_NA (SPAdes) (version 2) | ecosystem: Environmental > Aquatic > Deep subsurface > Groundwater | place: USA... | reverse complement strand
ATAAATAAGACTGTAGTACAACTTTTCGTATGATATTTGATGATGATTTACCATCCCATGCACTGCATGGATGTAATGGAAAATAACAAGGCCATTTTGTCGGTTAACTTCCTGATTTCTAGCAAAATTGTGCAAATACTATGAGCAATGCAAATTATGTCAACAATACGTTAGATTTGTATGATGATAGAAGACAGTTATCAAAACAAAATGAACTCAAATTGAGGATTAGTAGCCTACGAATGTTTGCAGTTGTTGTCACCTAAAAGTTGCGTTTTTATCATGGTTCATGAATTTGGTTCCTTACTGACTGTCTATATATGGATTAGCACTGATGCGCCGGTTGAACCACAGTTGCGTTTAATATGTGCAAATTGTGTAACTGATATGAATCTTTTGGAGCCAACACGTAAAATTTATTCTAGTGCGTTTATCATCACAGTGCACGCTTTTGTTATTGACTCAGGTTCACCCAAAGTAGGATAAATGATAAAGAGCCCTGAATGAATTCGAAACGAGCATCCTGCCATAACGGAATTTGGCATGTCACCACAATCAGATAATAGATATTCCGAATGAGGGATTAAAATTTACCTAATAAATCAAATGGAGGCCTTTGCGACGGCTCAATGCTTTATGCATTATCGCTACCTTAAATGTTGACGTTTTCAGCCAAGATTTAGTTCAATAGGGGCCAATTTTGCCAAATTTCGTTTAGTCATTACAAATAGATGATGATGCATTATGCAATCCTATCAATATTTACTGTACAATATGTACCTTTATTTGCATTTTTGTACTGTAGTCAAATTTTATCTGGTGAGTTTACTAAATAATAGTTTTGGAATGAATTATATTGGAAAATGAGGTCGTGCTCAAAACTGTCTTAAGAGTTTTCCTAATGCTGTCATTTGTACTATAATATAGCGATAGAAATCTAATACTCGGAATTATTAATAAGCAAATACTCGTCAACTACTTTTCTCTATTGTCTCCAGACAATCAACAAAGTTTCCATGATATGAGTAGTGAGTAAGTACTCACAGTAGTATTTAATTATTGTGAGTTTTAGGTATTCATTTTTCTACTATATAGTAGATCAATTGATATGGCTTAAAAGTTGTGAAATGTATTGAATAGGAAAGTCATTCAGTCTTTTCTCTGGGTATGAAATGTAGAGAAACAGAACTCAGCAGTAATGTGACAAAGAACGGGGCTAGTCACAAAATGTAAATAATAATTTGTGTGATTATTGATTCAAACCTCAAGTAGTTATATTTTTCGTTGTTATTCAGCCACTCATTCTGATTTCAGAGATAAGAATGAAAAGTTTTCCTTGTTCATAATATCTACAATTATGACTTACTCCTACTTGGCTTTCAAAACTGGTTGCTGAGTTGCTGATTTTAAAATAGATGGCATTTCTTTTATTTGAGTATCCAGAGTACTGTTGTTATTCGTTTTGGGAGATTGGTTCATGTCAGAATTGTGTTGCCGTAAAATTAAGTTAAACGGTGGATACCATTATTGGTAAAAGAATTGGTGAAAGTTGGTAAACTATTTGAACATGCATGCAGTTCTCAAGAAAGCAAAAACCACCTATTTTTAATAATTTGTTCATTTGGTATAATCTTACACCACTGTTATACATGCTTAAGTTAGCATAGAATTTTAATTTGTCTCGTGCGGGTTTATCAACACTCTTCATCAAACTATAATAATAGCATGGTTTCATAACGCTACAATGACACAGTTAAAATTCTCCTTATGTTTAAGTTTGAAACCATTGATGGCCCTGCTAGTATCATTTGTTATTATAGAAAGCCAATGTCTCGCAATGGTGTTCAACTAAACCAACTCACCATTTTTTTCATCTACTTTAAAAAAATTCAGTGAACTCAAAAAACAAAAAACAAACTTTATTGGAGCAAATATCTGGCTCAAGATTAAAATTTTGACATTTCCAAAGAAATTACTACTTAGAAATGAAACTTTTCTCATCAAAACTTGAATCCTGTACCTAATAGTGACAAGTTGAAAGCAAAAGTAATTAATTAAAAGATCACTACGAAACGGGGAAAAATGACATATTGATGGATCATCTAAACCCTGTACAGTTGACAACATATTCAAAACTAGATGTGAAAAAGTTTATTTTTTCTCTCAACTTTTTTCTTTAGCGTTGATTAGTCTCTGTTTGCCAATGGCCTGATATCAAGTCTGTCATTGTGACTAAAAAGCTAGCAAAGTGAAAGTTTTTTTTTGTGCACACAGGACACAAACATTAGGGATGAAAAAATGAGAAAAATTAAATCTACTTTGTGGTTCTTATATATTAAAATGAATAAAGGGGAAAGTCTCCAGCAAACTAAGGAAAAAATATCGGTAAAAAGGCAGCTACATAATATAAAGTAAGTAAAAAATGTCAATCTTATTATTACGGAAAGTAAAGTGAAAAGCTGCTATCATTTTTCTACACCAGTGCTCCCATACGTAAGATGAGTTTCCAAAGTTAACTAAAAAATTACTAACTGACTGACTGACTGCTCTTTACCAAGGAACGAGTTGTAAACTTTTTGGTTAAAAAAGTGGCAAGATATATTCTTTTCTTGTGTACATACTAAACTTACGAGTTCCCACCTACTGATAAAATGTAAATCATAAGATTTTTTTTCCTCCTGCTTTCCCAGATATGTCATTCATGACAACAGCTCATGAAACCTGCTCTTCTTGCAAGTTATTAGCTCTAGAGTTTACTTTTTTTAGGTAATGACAATTTTCTAACAAACACACAATCATAATACTAAGTGAACACATTCGTCTCCCGATATTATAATGTTCTCTCCAACTTTTCACTTTTCAGTCCAAAAAATGTCGAGCTTTTAGATCATCAATCAGGTTTCCAAGCATTTGCCATGCAATTTAAAATTCAATGCACACACATCATACATTTATGATTAGAATCAACACGAGCTTACAGTATTATATAGAGCCTATATGATGATGGATTGATTTTTCATAGCTCTCATTGTTTCATCATAGCACACATACCATCATCACATGCCTCATAGTTAATATATTGGTTATCTGATGGCTCTAAAGAATGAAGAGTGTAAATTGAGGACTTGTGAGATACGAATTTCCACAGTTGGAGTCAAAACGTAGTTAGAGTGAGGTCAAGGATTCTTCCATTATCATTCTTGAGCTATAATCTCATCCTATACTCTTTTGGTAATGATAACTTGAGAGCTAAATAGCTCTCTAGAAAAAAACATCAAGGTGATGATATCAGTTTTGGAGATCACCAAGAGTAGAAAACTTGTTCAAACTTTTTGATCGATAACAACTAAACTAGTATTGTGCATTTTTATGAAGGTATGCACTTTAGTAGCTCCACATGAGGAATGGCCACCCGTGATGAGTGATCCCAACTGAAACAATAGATAAGACAAAGTGCACACGAATAATATGATCCTCTGTATAAGCCGGGTGGGAAGTTAGTTAGTTAGTTACTACCTACAAACTAACATGCTAAATACAGCGAAACAGTCCGACTGGAAATTAAAATTGCAAGCAGGCTACAGCTTGACCGACACTTAATCTAATTATTGTACTTTATGGCATATTACCTGCATTTTATTTACAAAGTATGCACTGTGGTCACCTGGTCACCTTGTGTGAGTACAATTCTACAATTGTAAGACATAAAAAATTATTAAATTAAAAATTTACGACAAGTACATAGTAGTGGTAGTAGTAGTAGTCCGGGTGGTGTTGATAACGCTGCTTGCCAAGTGCAGGAAAAGTGACTCTCCCTCTGTGTTGTGATACAATCGGCATCCTTTCCATTCAGTGGACAATGCAGGGTATAAGAAGAAGAAAAAGGGCCAACTAACTAACTAACTAACTAACTAACTCGTCTTGTATAGTCCACTCACTCACTCAGAACAGTCCACATGATGGTAAACAATGTGTAAGGATAATAGCGATGAAGGCGATAGTAGTTAGTCAGTCAGTGAGTAGTACCAATGCCCCTAGTAGATATTATGGACCGTAGGGGTTTCCATTCAATATGCCACCACACCATTACTATTGTTATTATTATTTTTATCATCATCATGATGGCTCAAGAAAGATGACTGACTAGCTCACTCTGTAAGAGTAAGAGTACACACAGAGCACTGACTGATGTTCCATGTGTTGGGATTTTCTTATCACAGTGTGCCAACCCTGTGGTAAAACAGCCATTTTTTTCTGTCCCTCTGAGGAGGCTGTAGATATGTTGCAGAGTATTGACATGGTTGGTAAAAGAGATTTTTGTTTCTTGTGAAAAATGTGAGATACATGAGAGAATGAATGTATTATTAAAAATGTCTTTGTATCAATATCCTTGGAGCAAAAGAAAATTTCCTGCAAAATGAGATAAGTAAGTTGCAGAGCGTGTGAAGAATGTACGAACCCTTTTCTTGGCATTTCATTGTAAGCAATTGAAAATTCGGTCTGATAAAGGAAATATTATTTGAGCTTTTTTCTGTATACTTACTTTTAGTAACTAACTAACAGTATTGCTATCCTACGTACGTAGTTATAAATAGCTAAGGCACTTGCACTATCATTTTGATTACCTTTATGTGATTTTAAGGAGCTTAGCTGCTCACATTGTAACCTATGTACTTGTTGGAGACTTGACTGTGTCTATAATAATACATACAGTATTTACAAACTTTGTTTTGTTAAGTCAAGTCACTTTGCCTTTGCCTCCGCTCCAATGTGATGACGATGTTTCCAAATCCATTACAGCAGCTTACACATGGCTGGCTAACAATATGCTTGAGTGGACAATAATGTCCCGTATGTGGGAAAAGCCAAGTGAGTTTCGCGGCCCTAAAGTCATTTCACTTACACCCTATTAGCAAGTTAAGTTTATTTGACAACAACTTGAGTCAACTGCTTGAGCACTTTCTTTTCACCATGGGTGAACAACAAGTGTGAAACTTTAAGTCAATCTTATGGGAAACCTTTTATTCTTTGATCCTTTACATTTAACTTGCAATATGTATACATACATTATCACAAGTCACATATGTGCTCACTCGCTACAGAAATTAATTCCAGTCTTTGTGGTCTACCCTTATCTTGGGAGACAGTTTGAACTAACCATTTTAGAACTGTTTGGGTTGGCTTCAATTCTGTGGGGACGCCCACACAAGAAGTGGTCGGTGAAATTTGAGATACTTCTTTTTAGAAGCTTGTTTTTTAACTCGCCAGTTATTTACTTTATCTAGAGCGCGGTGAATTGTCACGTAGTATATGGATAGTGCTGGTCTGCTGGCAAGAAATGCTGTTAAAGGTGCTTGTAATCCTTTGGTAAATAATTGCACTAATGTTATCACCAGTTTTTTCCACCTAAGGGATTTGAAATGCAAATACTGTGTGACTATGATTTTCAGATTACGTGCTAACTAGCAAGTTTGAATTATTTTTTCAACACACAGCTTCAAAGGTGGTCTTTTTAACTAACATTATGGGTATCTATGCAGTATCTAATGACAAAGATTAAATTACCTACGAACGCACAATGCATCTTTTTTTTAAATGTGGGTGCGGTATTTATTACCGACTGAAGAGTAGATAAGGAGGTTTTCTTATTCATTCAATCAGTTAATTAAACGTTATACTAGTTTGGTTAGTACTAGTTAGATGCATACAAATTTTATAGGTTTGTTTTCCCATAAAAGTGGGATTTTAAGTAATATTCTAATGGTACTGCACAGTCACATCACATCCCTAACCGTGTCTTCGTATCTTGGACTAGAATCTAAGAAATCTAGCATTACATTAGCAAAGTGTCATTTGCGTGCGCTATGCGAGACCACAAGAATGGTGAGATTCGATAGTGTCAATGTTCTGTGATGTATAGACATTTGATATGGAAAAGGCTTCCACACTGTAGACTGCTCGTCTGTATAGTTAAATAGGGCCGTGTGTAAACCGTTTTTTAACACTTTTGCTTCTTTCCTGCTCTCAGATTTAAAAAAGATTTCTCCTCTCGTTTTCGTCTTTCCCCTCTTCCATCTCATGATCCAATTCATGCACGTAGTTCCACTTCCTGGCTATGTGGGAAAGACACGGCGATTTACGATCTCACTCTGCGTGCAAAAAGACACACATTACTTGCATTATAAAAGCCATCAAGGAGCAATAATGTGTGTCCCTATCCTGTTCCCTCCAGTTAGTTGTAACCTCCAATCTCAGTATTAAGTGCCGTAGTTTCTGATTTATCATTCCCTTGTACGACATGATAGAAACTCTATTTTTTCATTTCAAACCATAAGCCTCACCTGGAAATCTACTTTCTAATTCTAATGACAAATGAACAGATTTTTCTCCATTCGTCATTCATATCTAGTCATCTATCAAACTGTTTGAAATTCTATCGAATTGTGATCTTACAGTGTGTTGAGTGAGTGAGTTGGCCTTATTCGGCGGACTTTAATTTTTATGAATTCCCATTAGGTATTAACCATTTCTTTTACAAATGCATATTTTTCCCAACTAACTAACTACATAAAGCTGGAGAGTTAATATTTAGATCTATACAGTCAGTGGTAGTTTAAAACAGCCGTGTAGAGATATGAAATGAATGAGCTCGCATTATTATACAACTTTTACCCTTGTGTGAAAGGCAGACCTCACATAAAGCATTTCATCTATCTCCCAACTTTTAGTATGTGTAGTAGTTATGTTACAAAACAGACTGGCACTTACACAATGAGCAGAGTTTTGGGTTACTTGAGCTACTACCTCCCGTGTACACTGTGGGAGCACATGGGTAATTTATATTATGAGTTAGATTATTGCCCAAGACGTGAACATGGTGGCAGTTCGTCTTCTTTTCCGCTTTCCTTTGAGATTACAAGTGCCAAGGGCACCATCTGATCTTACCCTGATTATACCTTTGGGTTCGATTCTTCAACCTTTTACTTTTAACCACATTTATTACCCGGCTCACTTTGGACGATCAAAATCCGGAGTGCGTTAGAAATGTATAAATGGTTTATAGCCGTGTGTTATGTGTGTTCCTTAGTATAGACCCAAATGTTTTCAATAGTGAGTGAGTGAGCTACTAGTACACAGTGGAGTTATCAGACCTGCCCATATGTAAGCCAATGGTGAAAAGATGATAATACAAAATGTGATGTACTTTTTTCTATGTTATCATATGGGACAATTTATGTTGGGCTATTAATAAGCTGTCTTCAAGCTCCTAAATGCTTCATGGGACGTGTACAAATGAAATTCCCAGCTCAGTAGTTGGAGCGAAAAAAAAGTGTAATTTTTCTCACGATAAAATTTTTATTTCGGTTTTCACCATTATGAGCTCCGGAAGGGAACATGTGCGTTTAAATGTGGTGCACAAGTTACTTTTGTGTATAGTAATGTACTTTTTAATGCGTATTAGATACGGCCAAAGATTCGTTTGTTCCATTTAAGCATTTCTCTCTTTCAAGTCCAAATGAACTAATGCATTTATCAAAGATGAAAAAGACTGTATAGTCATTTCTGCTTACGCTGCTAGTTAGCCAAGCTAACTAACTAACTATGAGTTCGTTAGTTTGTGTATGCGCAAAAATTTATGTATTAGCAATTCGTCTGTTTCCAGAGATGAAACGAAAAAAGATTAGACAAAGAGCTCTGCAAAAGCTTCCATCCTATCTCCTTACTATTGAGTTCTTGAGCAGTCTGGGTAATTTAAAGGAAATGATTGAAGAACGAGATGCCGGATATATTTGGAAGTAACTTATAAGTAAGACGTGATAAGAGGGATGAAAAATGATGAGGCATTTGTTGGACACAGGAAATGATTGTAACTATACAGAAGGCACTGTGTATCAAAGTGAACAGATTTACAACTAAATATAACTAACTATACAGTTAGTCAGTATATGAACAAGTCTAACTTCACATGGCGTGTGTTTTGATAACACCTCTTGGGAGAATGCCCGTCTGTTTGTTGTTAGTTGTGAATAGATTCCTATACTGTTTTCCATTTCAGCTTTTTCCATCATAATTTCCTTCATATTTCAAAAGTAGCAACGCACTCAAGTGTGCGCCTATTACTTTCCATATCTTTGATTGTGGCCTTGTTGCATGTCGTTTTCTTAAATGCTTCTAGCTACATCCTTATCTCTTGTTTCTGCAAAACCAGATAGTTAAGTTTCATTCTCTATCCTGTATTAATGTTTGTTTCACATATTAATATCGTGCACACAGTATCCCGTAAATAGCTTTTTACTAACCGCTGTCGAGGTTTACACTTGCTTCATTTGACCCATACTTGAACACAGGTTTATAATGTGTCACTTGAATTTCGGAAATAATGCATGAGCATGTTTTTACGGTGCGAATCCTTGTCTTGACTATCTGTTTCTCACCATAATGTCATAATGTATTGCACAAGTGGACTTCTGGCACGTACGAATAGGAAGAAACACAAGTAGTGATAATCTGCAAGAAACTGTTTCATTCTAAGAAAACACTTGATGCCATAATAATAATATGCCAGTACGAACCAAACACATAAGAGTGCACAAGGAGTCTTATTCTCTACCAACTCAAGCCAGTCAGAATTGTTGATAAGACGCTAGCTCACTAGTTGAAGAAACTGTGGTTAAGATAATGCGAAATCCAAAATAACTTTGGATGCCTTAATGGCACGTCATTATCCTGCATAGTAATCAGCCTGCCACATTTCCCTTTGACAGATAAAAATAATAAATCACCGATACTTCTCATATCTTTTCTCCTTTTGTGTGTGCCACTCTTCTTATTTTCTCCGTTGGGTGAGCTATTGCCTGACTAAAAACTAACGAATGTGGAGAACACCCGCTCTTTTATAAGTATCTTTACATCTATCCATCCATTTGCAAAGCATCTTTGCCACATGCTAGTGTAACTCACTACGAGCCTCACTCATTTCACTGCTTTCTGTTCTATATTGCATGCATAAGGGAGATATTTCACGATAGAAAGTTGGAAGACAAAAAAGCCTTTCACTTTGGTCTGCTACATTCACTAACTAACTAATGAGTGAAATTCTTGATTTTCAAGGTATGGTTTTCCATTGCAAAGCCAGGTAGCTTTGCAATATAGAAAAGTTCTTTTCTTTGCATTTGATTTTCTTTTTTTAACCTGAGGGGCTCACGTGCCACAATTTATATTGTAGCTAGCTAACTAACTAGCCTCACTTTAGAATTTATGAATGCTCGGCTTTTTCATTCACAAATAAGAGATTTGTTTGGTTGGAACTTGGATTCGATCTACTATACTGCATAGTATTAGTTGACAATATTTTATTCTTGCTCATTGTGGTATGTCACAATGGACGTTGTTAACTGAATAAATAAATTAGCCCAACACCTTGCACGAAAATATTTGGATGAAATAGGGTAAAGTATGGTATGTAACCTTTTCATTGTGAAGCGATCTGTTGCTTGATCTTGTATAATGATTAGACGAGTGGTCCAGTCGTCCATGTACTAATATTATTACCACTGCATTTATTTATTTATTTGGGGTAGGGACCTGTCATCATACGTGGTTGAAAAAAATCATCTCCCCTATTTATTACCTACATAGCCTGTTAGTAGTGAGTGAGAGATAATGACAATATTATTATTGGGTTGTAAAAACATTTTCGTCACTAGTGTCAATTAGCGTGCGTTCCAAAAGTGAACTTGTCGTGTACCCTTTAGGGATGTTTGTTTGTGCTCATGTCTTTCGTCGAGTGCGTTAGTTAGGTAGAGATGGCCTCAGATAGATAATTGATTGCATGTACTCACTCACAGTCACTGACTATATTAGAGTGGAGGTGAGTCTGAAGAAAACCTGTCTTCTATACATGGCGACAGGTTTAAGTAAAATAATGCAGTTTGAACTTGTGTGTGTATGGACTTTTTAATCACGAGAAAAAAATACAAGTACTGGTAAAACATTTTAAATATTTTTGAAGTGTGTCCTTTCATCCTTCACGTGAAATAAAAGTTACTTTTGGTATTCAAGTGGTAGTATAGTGAGTATGGAATTCATTACAACTTTTTGGCACAACTTGCCTAAACCTAACACAGGATCCAATACTATAAAAAAACTACCGCTATTTCGCGGTTAAAAAAATTCAATCATCATCAATTAAAAAAACGAACGTTTAGAAAACAAACGTTTATAAAACAAACGTTCAATAGTTACAGTACAGACAATAAAATTTTTTCAGACTTGGGACGGGTTATTAAGCCCTGGGTTGGGCTCGAACGCTAACATTAAATGCACCTGCAAAAATACGCAAAAAAGTGGGATATTCCACTGTACTTGTGCGGAATAGTTCTTCCAATCTGATAAAATAGAGCCATATAAGCATTTGCATTGTAGCTTATCAGACACGAAACGAATTTGGATTTCCAAAAGTAAAATTGTGTGATTATAATACACTGAGCAATATAGAGTGCAATGAAGGTTGGGTTATACTCACTGGTTGAAACTAACTATACATGTACACTATAGGCATAGGGATGCATGATGTTGATGATACCGATAAGATAGAGAAAAGTTAGTTTCCGTATATTTCAACTCGAGTGCTGAGAATTTGAACGTAGACATCTGAGATGGGATCAGTTGATAAGGAACTCCAAGAGATGCCCTGGACTTGATAAGGGGGACGGTACTGTGTATATATCTATACAGCTGTCTCTTTCTTGAAATTAATGAAGATTCTTATCGCCTTTTCCATTCCAGATGAGAGTGATAGGGGGCACCGAAATCGTTGGTTCCTAGTTCCCTAGCTTGCTCATTCCCTCCAGTCATTCTGCCTTATAGCTTTGCATGTATTAATACTAAATACCCACTCCTACGCATCAAATGCTCGTAGTTTTCAGAATAAACTAAATTTACTTTTCGAGAAATCGAATCCGAGAATCTTATGCAACTATCTACAAGCGACCATCCATTTTAACTAAAACACTGAAGTGTACACAATTTTAAATGCTACTAGAGACATCTATGATGCTAGCAATTTAATAGATTAGCATTAAGATTTGATAATTCTTATGTCAGACGTATATATAATCTGACAGTTGAAATTCCACTTTAATTTGCTATAAGTTTGTGACCATAAGTTTCACTTTAGTATTTTTGATAACTTTAAGGTACAAAGACAATAAATTCTTAGTGACAAAAGCCGGCAGATAAAAGCAAGCCATGATGATAGACAGTAAATTAATGCGATGGTTCGTGTGTGATGTCAGTGGAGTTGGAGCGTGAGCAAGTACAAGTGATGCATTATTATCCCATATTAACTCACACATGACGATCACATTAAGCCAGTTAATGCGTCAAGACTTGAAAGTCAAATAAATAAGAGAACACACACCGGATAATGATATTAAATTCGTGCATTAATAAGATTTTCAAAGACATCCTAAGCATATACAGCTTATCGAAGACTAAAGTGGTTTCCTATCTGTTTCTATGTGCCTTTATTGTCATGATTGTTGTTCTCATTTGTGTGCGAGCTGATTTCTTATCTGCTCTTCATTCTAGTTGAGACGAGAGTAATGCCAAATACGTAAATAATGATAATCGCCTCTACACATTAGATAAAAAAATTCCTAATGGATTCTCAAGATTTGGATTCTTATAAGATACCAAAGCTTTTTACATACTTGTAGTTTGTGAGTTATCACGTGATGATGTGCACAAGAGTTGAAATCATCCATTGTTCACATTGGCTAGACATTCTATAGATTGGTTGGCCATACAATCTGTTTAGTATAGTATGTTAGTTAGAACGCAATTTGCGTGACTTTTGGAACTACATTTTTATAGAAATTCAATCTGTTGGGTAACAAGATCATTCAAATGTAATCAAGATGGTTTTCAAACATTTTATTTCATGGTTGGGATTAAGGATCGATTATTACCCTCAGATGTCTCATGACTACATATATAAATACCAATAATGCTGCAATTATTATTGTAGCCTTCTTATTACGAAGCTCAACTTGGAGTGCCCAGATGAAAGATAAAGTCAGGTCAAAAGTAATAATGTTATTTGATAAATATTTCTCATCTGGGCATAGATATGAGGATTTTTTATGAGAAATCGTTAACTCAGATTTCCAGAATAAGTACAAAGTGCAAACAATGTCATTGAGACTTTCTGCTGCACCATTCATAACTTTTAGAGATCAATCTCCTCTGGCTGGACCTGTAGTCAAAACTTAATCATGCTTATATCATGTGTCTTTATCATTTCGTAATGGCTATATAATTAGCTTGAGAAAAACACCAACAAATCCTAAGGAAATCTGTACTTCGTCAAGGCTGTAATCTGGTAGTTTCTTGGAAAACTTCAATTTTTACTTCGTGAGCAGCTCCACGTAAATTCCAAAGTACTGTGGACAACACTCATGATTTGTTTTGAAAGCGCAATGTATATTTTACTATTTCAGTAATGCGTTATTTTGTTTCCTGTTTTATCACTATAAAAATGTATTTGTTATAAGATTTCCAATGAAAAACAAAGGCGTTACGGCCACAGAAAAATTAAACTATTAGCATGAAAGCAACATTATTTTGTTAGCACTCTTATATGATGATAAAATTGATATCATCAGTCACCTAGTTCTAGTTTCAATACATTTCGATACTCAAAACGATAAGCTTTTGGTTTCAAGCATATATTGTTTGCTGACAGGATTTAGGAAATTAGTATTGACAACCGTTACAAAGCATGTTTTTTGTGATCTATAGGTTATATCAAATACGATGTCTTATATGACGTCAAGAAAACAAATTCAACTTTTTACTTTGTTCGGGCAACTCAGTTCTCTCATTTCGGAGCATTTTGATCGTTCCAAATCAATTTAAGCGTTCATTTTTATTGATTTTCCCCTGTCGAATCATATAAAGATCTAGAATTTAGAACTCGATATACGAAGCATTCTTTGCATTGTATTATTGATGATACTGACCATTAGAAAGATAAATTCTGTGAGAAGAAGAATAATCACTATTATCATCAACATTGATACTTATTGTACACTGTGGCCAATAGGAATGATGATCCTGCAGTTTCTAAAAGTCACTCACTCCTCACGATATTTTCATGCCCATTTGTGTCATTTGACTGATACAGCAACTTCTAACAGTTGAAAGCTAATGCAAAATGAGTTACCAAGATGGATTTCAGTGATAATACCAGCAAGAAAGAATATTGGATCAGTTGTGAGTCTATTGGGGTTCTAACTCTAACCTCATTGCAATCCAATAGTTAGTTGGTAAATAATGGGAATGAATTCATTTCATTCCAATAATCTTGATCCTTTTAGTGATAGATAGTTAAAAAAAGTGTACGCATAATGTGATAGTTATGGCATAGCTATAGTTACTTACTTACTTACTGCACGTTGTGTAGGCATGGCATGATAATGAAAAGTCATCATCAGATCTCTCCTGCTCGATTTTCTTATCGCATTTTAAGTTCGTCAATCTCATTCGTGCTCATATGACTTTTGGCACTAAAGTGGTGTGATTCTGAGCACAATGAAGACAGCAAAATAATATGCATATCAATTTTCTCTCAGGTTTGGCAATTTGGCAACTCGATGTATTGTTGTAGAGAGTACGGATGCACAGTCGAAGAATTGAACTCCTTTTTGACGTTTTCATAAAGAAATCTGTTATCTGATGTATTACTACAGAATCTTAGGCTGTTTTGAATGAGTTTAAGAAGCAAATGCATGTATTAATCATTTTGAGGAGAGTTAAACCATAGACAGGTTTACATTAGTTAGTTAGTTAGTTAGTTAGCATGAAGGTTTTTTCTGCTAACTAAGTAGTTAGTTAGTATGTTTGGCTGGTTTAAATTTCTCTAGAAAATTATTACATTCTGTATGCGTAAATGTACTTAAAACAAGAGTATAGTAGGCATGTATAGGTTGTATTATTTTTTCCAGGCTTATTTTGTTCTAAAAAATATGATGTTATCTAACCAAGTGAGTAATAAGATTGCTCTTATGAGCTTCCTTGGTTCTGGCTTTTCTCTTATTTCATCCAAAAAAGAAGTCTGTGCGATCTTCGTGGAGATAAATTCTTCTCTGTCTCGTCACTCAGATAGATGGACAGATACGAAGCTGGGCTCTTTCACAAAAACGTTTTGTTGTCCTCTTTTACTTGTGCCTACATCACGGACAACCATCATAACTAAAAACTAGAATCCCAATCCATGTGTACATTCTCACATTGCTCTCAAGAATACTGCCACTTTGGATTGTCATATGAGTATCACTCCATGTGAGTCGTTAGTTTGTAACTTTCATTACATTTGGCATATAAAATCTAAGCAACTCTTAAAACCGAAGGGGTCGGACTCAATGTATTACTTCATGCAGTCCAAAATCTTTATAACTTAACCGTGAGTATCATGCAATGTCACATTAAAAAAATAGTTTCACCGACAATACTATTGCATCCTTTTGTAATATTTGTAAGTCCCTATGAATTTTCCACACTATTTTACGGATAACAACAAAAATGTACAACTACTCTTGGTTTCTACTTCTGTGTTTCTATTCCATGTACATAATGAAGGTTATCTCCCAGAGTTTATGCATGGGGGAAAGATAGCACCGCTGGAGCAAAGTTTCAGATATTTTATGAAGTATAAAACGCTCACAGTCTCTTTGTACACATAAATAAAAAGCCAAGGAGAACATATATCTGCAAAAAGATTACGCTGTATCATGAGATTCCATCTTGTTTCTTATAGTTTCATAAAGCAGACTTAGATTGCATACATAAACTGGGTTTCACTGCTATTTGGTAATAAACGTAAAGTAAACCAAGCCACTGGTGTGTAGAATTTTTGCTTTGTTTCAATCCTGGATACCAATTGTTTCTATTGCTCTAGATGCAACTATCTTGTACTTAAATACTTAAAACCTGTTCTCAATTAACTTAACATATATTGTGTGGACTGTGGCACAAAGAAATTTCTCCCATTATTTAGCAACTCAACAACACACACTAATGTCCCACTATTTGTGTATTACTGGGGGTACTCTTCGCCATCACGACATTTTAGTTAGTCAGTTTGTGAGTATCTAGCTACCGATAAGGAACGATAATGATGGGGGCGATGGGACCGAGAAAAGCTATAAGTAAGCATCATCGCATAATAATGATGGTATGGAATGTAAAAGTAAAAGCCACATACGAGCGTATAGGGAAAAACGTGGTTAACCTTATCTAAAGAAATAAAACCCTTATTTCACTATTCCCATTCCATTTTACGTAACTGAATTCGAAGTAGAAGCAATATACAAATATTTTACAGCGTTGGAATGAGAATGCAATTAAATGCGCGGGAGAAAGACATCAACTTTTGAGTTTTCCTTAATTTATTATTGTTCTAACTAAAAGTCGACATTTGTATTTAAAAGCTGCTAAATTTAACTGTCTTTAGAAAATAACTAAACGAATTATGTGTGTGTGTGTGAAAAAGAGACACAGGAAGGGAGAGACAGGCGCATTCAAGTGAAAAACATCTTTTGTTCATAATAACTGATATGTTTGGAGTAATAGTGTAGCATGGTGGTGCTAGTGTGCTACTCCGTTATCAGTTCACTTTCTATGTTTGGCTCCGACTAGAGGATGGATATTAAGATATTCTAATGACTATGCGATAAGGAAAAGCCTGCAAAATAAAGATAAATTGAAGATAGTTCTACCATTGGATAGATGATAAAGGGCTGTGTGTATATGCTTCTCCTTGGTCTGCAACCTACAGATAACACAATGCTTTCATATAAGCCTCTAACACACACACACATATATAGTACACACAGAAATTGTTACTCACTAGTTTTGGCTATGTGTGCATGACAGGCTAACAGTAACACACAGAGAGAGCGAGAGAGAGAAAGAGATAGATATGATGATGTTTAGGAAGAGAAAAGAGAAGCTAGCTTCATTTTGCCTCAAACCCACATCAGCCTGTGATCCTTGATGATGATAAAACGCTTCATCAGTTTTCAAATTCCAAAATGTGTTTTCCTCCTCCCTTTGATGCATGTGCTATATAGTTAACTATAGTAACGAACGGACTAACTATATAATGCTGGATGCGGTGCATTTCGTGTATGCAACTAACTTATACTGTACCAGAGTGAATGGATGGATCGAGCTGATACAGATAATAGAAATCATAATAGTAATGATAATATGTCCCCGTCTTTGGTAGCACTGGGAAAAGCTTGGGCTCAAATGTAACTCTTTCCCCTTTGAATATAAAGTATGCGCTGTTTTGATTACGCCAATGGTTTAATTAATTTACTTTGAGAGTCAATGTGGAATAATATGAGCAGAAAGCTGATTTTGGTGATAACATGAAATATTTAGAATCTTGACGTGCATGTTTTGGAATTTCGTTCTAGGGAGCTCGAGATGAAGGCATTTGATACTAGTGTGAAATTGTGGTGACAACTTAGACTAGATGATTTACAATTTTGCTTTTTGACTTTTTCTCATAAGAGAAAAAAAGGTTGAAACTAGAATTCATTACATATTGAGGGGAAGTAGTTTAGTCACTGACTAGAAACAAATATAATCAGTCATCCCGATCTATCAATCGTTCACGAAAGCTGAGCAACTCACCCAGTTCCATTAATAAATATACTACGTTGTTTTCCCAACATTGTACCTATTATCAGAAGAGGATCTGAAAAGTGCACTGAAGAACATGCCCACAGAGAAATGTAGCTTTCTAATTAAGACGTAGGCGTTCCGTATACTTGCGTCTCTACTTGTACCTGTTTAGCCAAAAAAAGAACGAGATCTGTATATCAGTCACGATATCAACCTATTACATACGAGTAAAAGTATAACTAAACTTGGGATCTAAACTAACTAACTGCCTAAGTAAGAAAAAATCTTCTTGTTCTATGCTCAGTATTTGTCCTTGACTTGTCTCATTAGTTAGCAACCAACCTTAGGTAGTGAGTGAACAATTCTGATCTATATTTTGTACACACACACAGATAAAGCTTAGTTAGTTGAAAAAATTATTCCACAAGACTGGTTGATTTCGACGGATAGAAACCGGTTGATGATGACATAGCTGGTGATTTGTCCAAATGGGAACTAATTGCTGGATCTATCGTACTGGCTCTAGCTATTTTGCTGGAGTAACATCCAACATGGAGAGACATGAGCACAGAACACAAATACTTTTGTATGTTGATAGCACTCTAACTAACTAAGGCCATTATAATGCATAGTGCTGTTGGTGATTGAAATATTGTGGTTGTGATAACAAGGTGGTTTGAGACAACCTCCTGTCTCAACAATACAGTTATTTAGGACTCTAATGGGATTAATTGCCCAGAGTTTTGTTTGTTTTCTGTAACTTAGCGTGGTCACCTGGTCTGTTAACATTCGTTTTATCATTTTTATTGGTCTCCTCATGTATTGACGGGATTGCCACTCACTGAAATTCATCCCAATTGTTAGTTAGACAGTTATGCATACAAGATTCCTAACCAATCTACATGGGTTTACGTTTTTCTGTCACTTTGTGTGGAAACTGTGTACAGTTTCCTACATATCTTAATCTGGCAGTTAGACGGTGATCTACATTCTTTGTCTTGGAGACAATAATTTCTGTAGTTATAAAGGGTTCAATATTATTATCCATGGCCCAGTCTGTCAGACAACTTTGATTGGTGCATTGGAAGATTTTTTTAACTTGATTTGTCTTAAAAACTCATTTTTCCGAGTATTCACTAGCTTATCTATCAACTGCTGTTAAAATGAATCCATTATGTGTGATTCTCATCATCATCCACTTTAGTCAATGCTTGATGCATTTGTATACAAAAAACGAATACTGGGTAACAACTGGGTGAGGCTCAAACACAATTGATTTTTATGGAGTTCTCACTTGACAATTATGTGGCCTAAAAGCGTCCATTAGGAGTGATGGGTATTGATACGACTATACGATAGTATAATGATGATGATCCTCATCACTTCACCAGATCGTAATGAAGCTTCTAAATGATGTGGTTTGGTTGAATCAACACCCCTGTAGGACAAAGAGTGTATAAAAGACAGGGATTTTTTTCTCAATAAAATCTGCCTGATCTTATCGCACCCGTTTAGCGCATTTGGGTGTCACCAATCTGCCATGAAAGGGACAATTGATGCCTTGTTTCCTAAGATATGTCTTTTGTCAACAACTGTGTCCATTTTGCTCACATATGGCGACTCTTTTGTACTGTGTGTAGGGCTACAGAGAATAGCAGTGCGACACTCCCCTTTTTATGTGGGTTTTGCAATTCGGTAGTAGTTATTTGGAGAATAAATTAGCCCCATATATGGAGCAAAATTTTTTATTTTTCCATCCCATCGACGTGGAATATATATATTTGCAAAGTTGAAAAAAATCGTCATTATATCTCTGGGTACGAGATCATGAAGTGAAAAGTTATTTAGAATGGCGTCTTATGGTATCACACTGGTGAAAAACAACGTTTGAATTCTGAGAAGTGTTAAATTCTTGACGCAAACTGCATGCGTTCTAACTTGATCCATTTCCCATTACGTACAAAGGTAAGTAGGCTGTATAATCTTTCACCAGGGAAAGAAGCAGGTAGAGCTTATCGTTCCCCAATTTGACGAATTTATGTGATTTTAAAGCAGATTACTATGCTTTCACAAAAACCCATTACGAGCATTAATCTTGTGTACGTTTGATCATTTAGCCTTCATTCGTGCATTCCGTCAAAATATGTGACAGAACGATTTAAATGCTAATATTCTGGGAATAGTAAAGAGCTATTTTTGCGAAATTCTATACATTTTAAGTAGCAATATTTTTAGTCGTTTAGATCTATGCAATCTGGATTGCTTGCTATGGAATGGAATATTTTATTCGGTATCTCAAAAATCAGCCATTTCTTGTGCTGCAATTATTCTAGATCTTAAATATGATGGACAGAAACTTTCACGTCAACAAACTTTCCCAGGTTTGTTTTGGCGTGATTAGCGTACTGCAATATGGCATAATTAAGGTTTTAATAAAGAGGTTACATGAAATTATCGCTGAATTTGCTTTAGACTATTACTCTTAAATTGTCCTATTCGAGAGTTTGAATGTTTGTGTTTTCCGTACGATTAAATCTTGCTCAAGACTTAAAAAAATAGTATATTCAGAGTTTAAATTGCAACTCAGACTTTTATTCCAGGTTTTCTAAGCTTAGCTTGATGGACTTTTTTATGTTGAAAAACAGTGCATTGCATGTGGATTTTGCATGTCGATGGAAAAAAATGTTGCGTTACTTTACGGTGAGTTAAACAACCTAAAATCAATAAATTGTTTAGCAGTCCTCGGTAATAACATGGTCTACCTTTATTACTGTCTCACAACGGCAGAATATTTTAGTGATTTTGATCTAGCCTGTAGTTAAAAATGTATTTAGGAATGACAGCCACTTGTATTATTGCTTTTATTGATATTTGATTGATGGAACTGTACTCTCAACGCCTTCTGAATGTTGACTCAAGTTTGATATCTCATTTAAATATTGAATGAGGAGATGAATACGCACATGTGTGCATTACAAATCTTATTTTTACTTCTACATGAGAAGGGCACATGTACCTACTAATTCTTGAGACCTTTCTATGCATACATACTCCAAATTGATTCACTTTATTAATCAAACGAATTGTCATGATCTTTATGACAAGCTACTGGAGGGAGTAACATTTATCGTTGAAGCAAATCTTCCTGCCCACTTTCTTTTAAAATACACTTCACAAACACATTGACAGTTTAATTTGGTTGTGGAAAAATGATTTGATTGCGAAACCATTGTTTCGAAAATTCAATTTCGTATCAAACAAACCAATGAACTCTAATTTTTGGTCAATGCCTTTACAGTGCTCAAATAGTCTCTGAGCACACGTATGTATTTAACATTTTCTACGGATATAAACGAATGTATGTCTATAAATCTGAATTTTACGGCAATTAATAA
>Ga0210040_10003822_pt1 | contig 20103 bp, 13 predicted proteins | sample CryGeyCG12114_NA_FD_185462 | JGI IMG/M metagenome (GOLD analysis project Ga0210040, IMG submission 185462) | Groundwater microbial communities from aquifer - Crystal Geyser CG19_WC_8/21/14_NA (SPAdes) (version 2) | ecosystem: Environmental > Aquatic > Deep subsurface > Groundwater | place: USA... | reverse complement strand
AATTCTATGTATACAGTTCAAAAGTATAGTTTACTCTTTTCCTAATATTTTTTCTTCTTTGGATCCTCAACGAGTACAAGAAACCATGTTCCCATACACAAAAATAAAACATGATGAGAGGGAGAGAGACTCTACTCAACTAGTTTTTATTTATCTGGTGAAAAACATACCTTTACAAAAAACAAGCTTTCACGTGCATGCATTCACATTGACTGTGTCTGTGAGAGTTTATATGTCCAGTGTGTAAAAAACTTTTGCTTGTTTTCTCTCGTTCTCTCTAACATCCCAAAATGTTGTTTCTTGTTAGTGGAAATGAGGCTATCCAACCAGCAATAATGGTGCATGTTAGTTATAAGATAAAAGTGTTCCGCTTCGTGGATTTCCTCTGCTCTTTCTCTCTACTGATTTTTATCGATTCCCTTTCCAAAAACGTTCTATGGTACCCTAGTTGGTAACTAGTGGGACTCGGGTGAAAGTATGTGTGCCAAAACGTGAAATTGCATGGTGAGAAAACAATGTGTTAAAACACTCTCTCTCGTGTAGTCTACACCATGGTCTGCGTACTTACAATGGTAAATGAGGGCTCAAATCAAATGAACGGAAATGTATACTCCATATCATTCATTTCTCCGTGCCCTAGTGTAATGGAACAGAATGCCATGTTTGTATTTGCAGTGATTAGATGGCATGTTTGTCTTTGTGCGTAAATTGGGGTAGGTAGGCTCGTTACTAACTACATTGTGTGTGTATAGACTGAATAGCTATCACATAGGCAAATTGATATTATTAGATAGGTTGATAGGTATAGTAGCTTATTTCAAGCCATTGAATGAACAAAATAAATGTTTTTGTTATGGAACCAGAGGAAATGACTTGACTACGCGAAGCTAAAATGTTGTAGCATCTGCCGCATTTTTTCTATGAATGGGCGAGCGTGAGAGCTCTCCATGTAACTCTCCTAATGATGTTTCCTTAAAAAAAGCGTTTCATAGTATGGATTTACCTGTCCCAATCAAAACTTCAGACAATATCTCCTCGTTTAATTTTGAAAATAGTGCTTTGATTCAAAAAGTTCTGTTCCTGCCGGGCCAGTGTAGCTGCTATACTATATTTTAAGTTGAACAGTTTTTTTGTTTCTTTAATTCAGATTTAGAAAGGCTAGAAATTTAATATTTTGATTCACCACCACCATTCTTGATATACTTTATTTCATTGCACGCTTAATTCAATTCTTAGTGTGATTCATTTATGGGCTTGATAATGCTGCAAATGGTAGTGTAATTGGCATTATTGTTTAATACTTTTCTGGCCACTAAAACATCCCATCCATAGAACTTTTCGGTTTCCACGAATATTTTTTATAATAGTGTGGTGAATTTCTAAGGTATGATATGAGGTTTTCTAACAACTAAACTTTTGTATGATTCCAGAGTACATGACATAATTGCCTGCTTGCGCAAAGTGAATGCAACGGACTTGGTGTCCAAGGAATGGGGAACATTGGGTATCTGTGAGTTCCCATTTGTCCCCGTTCTGGACGGTGCCTTTCTGGACGAGATGCCCGAAGATGCGCTCAGAAATGGACATTTCAAGCACGCTCCCATCCTGTTGGGCTCAAACAAAGATGAGGGCAACTACTTCATCCTATACTACTTGACCCAGTTGTTTCAGCTAAAAGAGAACGTGCTAGTGGATCGAGAGGAATTCTTGCAGTCTGTTCGTGAACTCAACCCTTATTTAAATAATATTGTAAGACAAGCTGTCATCTTTGAGTACACTGATTGGCTCAACCCTCATGACCCGACGAAAAATCGAGAAAATCTTGATAGGATTGTGGGAGACAAACATTTCACTTGTCATGTGAATGAGTTGGCTTTGAGGTAAGTGAGAGAGTAAAAAAGAGCCATGTGTTTATTATCTTTGTCTCCAATCTTTATGTGCCCACAATTCACTATTTCACAAATAAATTGTCGATAAAATAGCCGATCTAGAGACTTGGTGTATGGAATGCAGTGGCTTAGTTTTAGTTAGTTAGTTAGTAGCCTGAACACGCTACAGTGACTACAGTCAGTGATACCATTTAATTTGCATTGTTAATCAAACGGATTGTTCTGTGTGGTTCGCAGGTACGCAGAGGCGGGCAATTATGTGTACATGTATTATTTCACTCATCGATCTTCGCAACACTACTGGCCTTCTTGGACAGGAGTTATGCATGCAGATGAAGTGAACTTTGTGTTCGGTGAGCCTCTTGATACCACAAGAGGATATGGAAGGGAGGAGATTGAGCTCAGTCGACTTATGATGCATTATTGGGTCAACTTTGCCAAAACTGGGTATGTTGTTCAGGCTTCATTATAAATCCCATTTTAATTTCCCTATAGACATGTTCCCTGTGTGTATGTGTGTATTTTAAATAAATCTCCACTTGATGTGGCAATGCAGTTTGCCAGCAGTCAACATCTGTTCCAGTTCCAATCATGAGGGAATTTCGGTTCTCATGTCTACAGCACTACGATATACAACATGAGAACTGTTCTGAGGAGCAAAATTTTTATCTCGTATAAAATGTGTGCATGTTTGAGTTATGTATAGTATACTGTATACTTTTTATTTTTATGGTCATCTTCAATTCAACAGTTTTGAAGGTATTTAAGCGAGTAAAGTTGTTAAATAGATGTATCTTACTTTTTGCATTTTTAGGAACCCAAGCCTTTACCCGAACGGAACGTGGAACAAACTGTATTGGCCAGTTCACACCATATATGGGCGGGAGTTTTTGCATTTGGACCCTAATTCGACCAAGACAGTGACAATTGGACGTGGTCCTAGACTCAAACAGTGTGCCTTCTGGAGAAAATATATGCCACAACTAAGTAATGCTACTAGTAAGCTATGAAACTTACTGAATAATTTTAAACTTCTGTGTTGAAACATCTGTCAAATGTTCATGTTTGTACCGTTTCGTTGCAGCAGAATTAATACGTGATCCAGATTTGCCATGTCCATCAAACGGGATAAACCACCATGGAAGCAAGTTGGTCCTAATACTAGGTATCATATCTCTCGTCGCTTTGTCCATTCTAATTCTTCTACTCGGAGTCTACTTGATCCATCTACGCAGTCGACGTCGTTAAAAAAATCTTGTGTACCGTAGCATATCGTAGATGCGAAAACTACTCGTCTTTTACTTTGAACGCAATAACATGATTTCATTATATTTTCCGTTCACGTAAAAAAAGATTATTCGTTGTAGGCTTCGTTTTTTTGCATGTTTTGCAATGATAGACAAAAAGATCACATTTTTCAAAACAATGGCTGCAATCTTCTCACCAGTGAACTTACATTATTTTGTAAGTCCTGTTTGATTTCATTCTTACTTTTCATCAATTCGCTGTGTGGCTGAATGTAAATAGTGTCATAGTTTTTCGATTTCAGTAATCAAGCTCGACCCGTCTTTTAATGCAAATTTTCAGTTTCGTTCCACAGAGTTTTTGTAGTTTTTGTATCACCTGTATTTTGCAAGTTTTCTTTTCAGATTTTCAAGAAAAAAAAGCGGATCACGAATGTATGATTCTCTTTTTTTCATAGTAGCTAATATAAAATTACCGATGCAATATAGCAAGCATTTCAAAGTCGAAATTTAGCTGATTCTATCTGCATTACAAATGTTAAATAACATGATGGGTACTTTTTTTTGCTTTATCTAGCCATTTCTACCTTCCTCATTGAAATTTTAAAAACAACTCACCACCGACTGCTACTACTGTGATGAAGATGAAGTCTCTTAACTCGGTTGATATTCATCATCATCCCAAACCAAAGAAAACTACGAGTGAAAGTGAACACTCTCATTGATCCACCTATTGATATTCATGATGTGAAGTGAATAATGTTATCAGTTCGGTTCGAAAGACGAAGAAAAAAACAAATTGTAAAACGCAATCACTTTTATTTAGTGTATGATGATGATGATGTACTTAACTTATTAATCTATCTACTAACTAAACTACATGCTACATATCGTATGCTTATACTTGTATCTAACAAGGAATGTACACATTTGAGGAACTAATAATTTGCCCTGAAAATCTGCGATTAAGTAACTAACTACCATATCATTAGCTCTAGTGAACTTCTATAACCTGAACGGTAACACAAACATATCAAAAAAGATGCACTATACTAATTACTAAAACTTAACTAACTAAAATCTTGGTAAACATATCAGAAACAGTGCAGAATCGCTAATATAATGCTCATGAATCGCTAACTAAAAACTAAACATATCGTAAGCCATACTTCTACGTCTGAATCAACCAATGAATATTAAAATTGGTTACCTGTTCACTAGCTCTTAACTATGGAATAAATCATATCAGGTGTGTAATTCGTTAGGATACTATATGTAAATCTAAACCAAAAACTATCAACTGCTCTAGCATGTAAGCCTGCGCTGCGTGTTTTCTATATAATAACTATTCTCACTCTCGTTTGACTGAATGGAATGCATGTGCTTGAGAAAAGAAAAAATCACAAAAAAAAACTGTTTATATAAGCTGCTATCGTGTACCATACTGGAAAATTTTCTGAGGAAAAAAATAACGACCAAGTTTCAGAGTGTGGAGGGAAAAAGTGCATAAAGACGACAAAAAATGCTTACTAATTTTTAACGAAAATCATTAGCATATCAGCAAATGCCGAAGACAATATAGAGAATTTTTAGGGAAAAAATCTAGTTATTTATAATGGCTACCAAAAATCACTAATTAACTACGTAACTAATACCCCAATCCTTTCTTTTACTGTTTAGAGCTCCGATTTGTACCGAAGTTTACACTACCATATTGTTTACTTACTTCTAATGTCTATAACTTGTCAGCACCTTTTTTCCAAAATGAGCATTTTTTGTAGTTTGTCGTAAGTACGTAAGCAATTAAATAACTATTTAACTACTACATACAAGTAATTATGATAAGTATCAAGTTTTTTTTTCATGGTTTGCTATAAACAAAAGTGTCTCATTCACTATGAAACTGGCTGGATAGGAAATATATACAAAGTATGGATACTAACTAACCAGTATACCTACCACATAGCTGAAAAGTTTTTTCTTTTAAAGAAATTGGATATTTTAGTCCCATACATGAGTTACTAGTTTAGTTATTGTAGCCATAAAATCCTGCGCTAGGGACTGCAAACAGTACATTCGTACGTATCTAACTAACTAATTGCAAGGTGTATTTTTTCTTGTTTTTTTATCCCACTTATTAAGATTATTATTCCGGTAGGAAGTAGAATATTTATGCTCTCTACCTGTCTACACACACTTTGATCGATCGGCCGGACCGAGGAATTAAAACCAATATAGGAATCAAGGTGTGACTGGGAATTCTTGTGCAGCTTCTTTTCTACCACGTATAAATGTAAATGATATAGCTAGCTACTAATGTGAATGTACGCCTAGGATTTACAATGTGTAGAGCAGTCAGTGATGAACTAAACTAATAATATTTAGTAATATATTGAAGAAGACTCGACAAGACAGAAAAATGCATTTACGTATTGTATAAGGTGTCAACAACATTGAATTGAGACTACTGTGAAAGCATTGATTGTTCCTTTGTTGATGCAAGTTTTTGAATTCGGTATTGAATTTCCCTTCCCGTCGGGTTTCTGTTTATATGGACGTATGCAAAGCATTATGAAATGCAAGCGGTTCCTAAGTTCCTGCGTGCTAGGATGTATAAAAGAAGAAAAAATTATCACAAGTTGAGATTAATATTTGAGTTTAGTCAATTAATTTCATGCAAATACCTTAAATTCTTATAGAGCGCAGAGTGTTTTCTAGACTTTAGGGAGATAGTAGTAAAAAAAACTCGCAATAACTTAATCATATGCAAGAAAAAAATACGTCTTATCATTCAGCAAATGTAATTTTCATACGGATATACATCTTCTTAAGTAAACTAACTAACTAACTATCCTGTACATAGTGTTGTAGTTGATTACCAGCAGCTTAGATACAAAAATTAACACGACACGTTAACTTCCATAAATAAATAGTCGGTTTACTATACATATATACATTCTTTAGCGTGTAAGAGGGGTTCTAAAAAATGATGCTAACTATATGTAAGTAACTAAATTTAACTAACTAATTATTCCAATATTCCTCATAGAGACTATGGTAGTGATTCTGACAAGTGTCACTGTACGGCGTGTGTTACTGTAAACATATCACAAACAAAACAACGTTTTTTTTAATCAAAAAACTTTAGATAGTCATCAGACTACACTGGGACCCGCATGAAGATGAAGCATGACCATTATTTGACCTGAAAGTTTTTTAAACTAACTAAATCTAACTTTATTAATCCAAAAAATCAGAAATTTCTTTCATTACGGGTTTAGTTTCACTCGCATGCTGCTATATAGATTTTCCTCAATCAATTGGTGTGTAAGAAAGTTTGCATGCCATGCTATCAAATAGAGGTGAAAATACTGTTTAACAGTTCCATCAGCTATCGTCTACATTATATATATGCAGCCTTCAGTGATTTACTAATTGCACAATTTAGTGAGTGAGTGCTAAAGTGCTTGGATTAAAAAAAGAAATTAATTCCGTAGAAAGTGGTTGCTGAATATTCGTAAAATCACGTATTGCAATTATCAATAGCCTTTGGGGTCTGTCTGTGTACACAGTACAATTGGATGGGAATTATTTGCCCGTCTTCTAAAATGCAATAGGGTTTTATTTGTTACTAACTAACTAACTGGATGTCTGGTGACTATGTAACATCTATAAGAAGTAAGCACTGTGTTTTTTAGTGTGCATGCGATTCTCTACAGGTATCGGATCTTGCAAAATTTTATATCGCTAGCGCTATGTGAAACCAGAAACCATAACTAAAAATATTACTTTACTTACTACTTAACTAACTTACTAACTAAACTATATTTGTTCAATTCATTAAACGTACTACTGGTGCTAAATCCTTTCCACTATGGGAAACTAACTAACTAACTCATAGGAGAGAATACTAATCATATGGTCTCAGTTATGCAAAAGAAAATTTGTTGTTTGCTGGTATGATTTCTTCCTTTGTAATGGTGTGAAAACACAAACTTCCCGGGAAAAACTGAATATGTTTGAAAGAATTCATTTCAGTATTTACTCAATCATCACGCGTTAACTAACTAAATAGAGCAAAGGGGCAAACAGGGATGCAAAATCTGTGTTTAATTAAGTGTCGTACATTTTAGGTTGTCGCTGAATCGGTGGGTTTGAAAACTCCCCTTGTTTGTTTTTTGTTGTTGAAAAACTGGAGCTCACACTGCCAAGCCGTTCAGCCATTAATAATAAACTAACTAACTATCATTCTGTGCGTAGATAAGTTAAAAGTTAGCTAGTTAGTTAGCTAGTGACTAGAAAATATGATTGTGTACAGTTTTTTCTAAGTTTATCTGTTTCCCCATTGTTGGATGTGTGTGTAAATGAAATTCTCCGAACATGTGATGTGTCGCGTGATATATTGAAAATCTTTTCTCCCCTTGTTGTGGTTTCAACTTGTTTCCTATCTAACTATTGGATTTTGTTTGTTTCAAGATTGTTACGTTGAAAACTAAATTTTCATTACGGCTTACAGTAATGTGTACCTGTACTTGTTTTTTATCGTCCCGTCAAGAGGTTATATGTGTTTTCTGCGTGGTACAACCAAAATGAAGCGTTAAAAGGAAATTAGTAACTGAGAGTAACTAACTTATACCTTGTTGAACAATCAAACTTGTTTTTCCTGTAATCAAAAATCATTTGATTGGATATCGACAAGAAATCAATCATTGTTCACTGTTTGTACGTATAAATACTACCAGAGTTGTTTTTCTATAACTTCACTTACGTAGTTACTTTTGTGGTATGTACTCTATTTGATGAAAGATCCAGATGTGTAGAAGGAAGAGGAAAAAAGACGCATTTCTTTGGTATTAATTCAGTGTACATAATCTCTTGATGTCTATACATTATATTATATATGAATATGATTATTATTATGAAAACTGATAATGGGAAACTACTACATATCATTAACATTGCTCTTTGCTATAGTTGTTAACTATGTGTATGTATAAACGTATGTTCTAATGCTATGTAATGAGGATAAGGATCACCAACTAGTGGTACACCGGCATTTAGCGTTAGATGCATTCATATGGGTATGCTATTACTAAACATGAAATTCACGTTTGTAAAATGTTTAGCGGTAATCCAACCAATAGAATAAAGAGATTTTGGAAAAAATTCTTTTCCCTTTGCACCTCTCCTTTTACAATAGTCTTTATGAAATCTTGTAGGACAAAAAGTTCATTCAAGAACATTCAAATATTTTATTCTTATATTTTTCATTTTTTGCTCTGATAACACAAACAAAATGCGTGAAATTATAAGAATGAAAAATCATTATTGTCTAGTAACAAATATTTAAGCTGGTCTTTGTGTGTACTGAAGACAGAATCCAGTATTTTCGCTATCAAAATCGTCCCCATCCAGTGGAGGGCCAGTAGGGTCAAAAGGCGGGAGTTCTATCATTTCTTTTTCATCAAATCTTACTTGAAATAGGAATGGCACCGTTGTAGCTGGAAATTAAAATGAAAGATTCCTTGTTTCATACTTAATCTTTTATACAATGCCTGAGCTTCTTAAAAAAATGTACCTGTCACCGGAGTGAAGCCAATACCACAATATTTGTCCTTGCCAAAAATCATGATCCAATCCCTCATGCATAGATCACCTTGCTTGGGAAAATTCTCTTGCTGTGGGTCACCCGTAATAAAAAAGTTCATGGTGTCATCAACGTCACACATTTTGTACTACAAAAATAAAGTTCAAACAAATTTAAATTAATTTAAACTGAACTTGTGAACTAATGGGCAGAACATTTTGATGAACTTTTAACCATGATTTGGCCCATCCCATCCACAGCTTTAATGCACACAGAGTATAATTGATTGTTTAGCTGATGTTTGTTTGCAAAATTAAACGACTCAATTTGGCCACTGGGCTCCGAAAAGTATTGAAGACAACCAGCAGGTGCTAATAATACATGCAAATGAAAATCATTACTATCATTACAATGTATACGATGATGCAGCCGCAGGTCTGACAAAATTATTTAAATATTTGTGCGTGGCGCATACTTCAATAGCTTACTTACCTAACTGGTCCGAATTGCACTTGATCATTGTAACCTGTATATCCCAATTGGATTTCTTCTTCAAATTATCCAAATACACGTCCACATGTATCTTGTCGTTAATCCCGTAATCCAAATACACTAAGGAATATAAAATTGTATTTTTCCGAGATCTGTCATGCAGAATTAAAATTTGCCATAATAGTTCGCAATCCCAAGATAACTTACTATGCTGCCCCGTCAAATCTCCACACAAGGGTCCATTCCCTGGAGCATAATTTGATGCTCCACTGATCCATAAAGTATCCGTAGAGCAATTTCCTACTCCAATTTCTGGTCCTTCATCAATAACAAATGATGAAAAATCCAAGCGAATTTGACAAATACCGTCTTGTTTGGGAATCGTGTATCGGCAAAATGGAGAAGCAAGGGGATCCGACGGTACTAAATGAGTCCCATTTTGAGTAACCTTAGCTGGATTCCCACATTCTTTTTTGACTAAAACAAAATGTGACCAAGTTTGTTATTCTCTGAGTGGTTAAAATCGCACACTATTTCATCACAACAATAACAGAGCAACTTACATAAACAACACGTTCCAAAGCCATTACCACAAGTTCCCAAGTTTGATCCCCCATTTGAGACGCAGGCACTTTTAGTAGTACAGACTCCTTTGACATTCCCAGTTTGTGCAGTGCATTCTGAAGCCAATGGTAATGACGGAAACTTCCAAAAATCTACGTAATTCAATTGAAAATGTTTATTAACAGTGCCTTAACATGAATTCTTTACTTACTTCAATACCCACTTACTTGCTAACGCGTCCATGATGCGTCTTCCTTGTCTAGTTGATACAGGGTCTTCATGTTCAATTTTTTCCAACTCATTCACAGATGAAGAGCGAGCGGATGAAACTTGAGAAAAAAGTCTCAATCCTAATAAAACGGGGAATAAATTGGACCGCATTTTGTTTTTCCACTATGCAAAAATGATACTCTCGAGTCATATGCAGCTTCTTATATAGAATTTTCATAACCTTAAGAAATGAACACTATTTTTAACTAATTTGATTTCTATGCATTGTGTGTCTGGGACGCTAATTAGGAAACCATGATTTTGAACTTGTAAATGAAAGTGATACACAGGACTCTCAACGGGAACTTGTTGTTCTTCTGTATTGCTAGTAATACAGTGCTAATTGTAAACGATTGATAGTAGCGTTGGGTGCGTTATTTAAACTGCTGGATTATTGTAGAGTCAGTGGCCCATAAATTTACAACTTTATATGGAGGTGAAGTAAATATGTTACTGTGTCATGCTATGCTACCCACTCCATAAAATAATGCAAAAATATTCAGCTTAATTAAATTGTTGCAGGATGTGAATACACATTCTTAGCTTTTTACTATCATGTATTTGTGTGCAACTAGGTTCGTGGCAAGGTGGCAACTAGGGCTAAGCAAAGTACAATAGGTTTAAAAATGTTCAACTCTACCTACAAATGCATCCAGCTAAGTACAAAGCAAAAATATGCTCATCTTATACTAACAGATACAGAATGTTAGAATGCACGATTTCAATGGCATGAATAATGAGAGTAACATATTCAGTAAATGTCAGATGTGAAAGAATAAAATGGCACATCATTAACTCCTGATGAGTGAACAGGTCACAAAATCAATTTTAATGATCTCGCTTTGATAGTGAATAGGTAGGGTCTGGGTGAAAAACGAATATTAGGAATCTTGGTAAGAGAAAAGTATATGTATGTATTATGTATAGAATATAAAGATGCTCCTAGCTCTTCTCCCTTTCAATTCAAATGCTTTCTACTTATAGTAGATGCATAGTCTCAAGGATTATGAAGTGAAATGACGCACTAGACATTACATACATAAAAACCAAATTGAAATCAACTCACACACTCCTAGTGCTGTACTCAAGGCTTTTCTCCATTCCTGCATTATTATGGGTTCAAAGGGGGAAAAACAGTGTGTAAAAAAGGATGCAATGATGATGAAGGCGAAATTGAAACATGTGTTGAGATTACACAAAGTTGAATGGAGCAATGCAATAAAATAAGCGAGAGTACGAGCGAGAGAATCATAAGTAGTAAAAGCATAACTATGCGAGTGAGTTCATCAGATTTTAATCAATTCCTTCGTTTCGACAGAGGAAGAAAGGGAATACACAAGAAACCTTACCCATTCCCATTTATAACAGTCTCGTTAGCTCACAAAAGAAAAACATAAAAGATAAATAAAACAAAGAACCCACACACAAAGGAAACTACTTTTGTTTTACACATAAAAAATCCTAATAAATTCTTTCTTCTCATTGGGGCCCAAATATTTTGCTCATACAGTTGCTAGCTATGCCATAAAGGGTAAAGTAATCCAACCATGTATGCACTCAGAGAAAAAACTTGAACTGACATTTCCTTCTATCTTTTTCTCTTCCATATGATTCCTCAAACCTGCCAAAAGGTAGGTCCTGCATTTTCATACAAAACTTTGTAATATCAAAAGGCAAGTTCAGATCATGCACGAAAGAAAAAAAAGAATATGAAAATGTGTTCGGACAAGTTGGAACACACATTTTACCCTAAAAGCTTCCCTGGTAAAGACAGTTACTACTAAAAGTGCATCATTGTGGCATAATAGTTTTCTAGAGCATTCAAAGAGCCTTCAACCAGACCAAAACTCTTATATGATGATGGTTAAATTCTTTCAATCATTTTCCCATTCAAAGCACATGACATCTACACAAACTGATGTACTTAATGGATTCAACATCTCGCTCCTACAGCTTGAATGAACTTCAATGAGAATGAATTTAAATGTTTTAAAAAACTAGAGCATTTAGTCACCCGGTCATTAAAAGAGCAGCACGACGAAATCAGGAATATTCAACTGTGCCAAAAAAGTGGCAAAAAAATTGCGCCTATACTAAACTTCGAGACACTAATAGTTAGTACTACTGCCACTCTAAACTTTATCGTGCAAAAACATTCATTTACATAGGAGCCCTGCATACAACACTACGCAAACAAATACAGCAGCTTACACATTTCTCCAAGTGGTACTTAACATGGCATGAAACGGAAAGAACGATATTTAAGACATAAGCGGAAAAGAAGAAACTACAATTATATCTCACACTCCAGACTTAACTCGCTTTCACTTACGCCTGCGACCAAAATGTTTTCAAGTCGTATAAAATAAACATCATCGACTCCTCCACCGTTTTCTCCCACCACATGAACTCACTCAAACACATTTCTCCTGCTTGACTAAAGTTAAAACTTTGCTCTTCTAACAAACTTGTTCTTGGACTTCGGGAGTCCAAAGTGAGTGCATTCCCATTCAACACATACATTTTAAACATGAAATCTTCATCCTGCTGTCAGCTTAGGCTTCCTAGAATGAGTCACAAAAAAGTGGATCGACACACAACTTTTGCAATTCAGTTCAACGCACCATGTTATGTATATATAGGAGTTGAGTTTTAAAAAAGCAAGCACTTGCCCTTTTGGCGTACAAAAGTTCTCTTTAGCTGATGCTCGTGTGTTTTCTACGCGAACTTACACTGGGCCCATACGAAATTGTAGACGAGCTCCACGTGTACATCCTTGCATATTTCCTGACTTCATTGTGAAAGTGAAAGAGTTGCCGTCCCAGTCTCAGACCTACTGTTCTGTGTGGCACAGACCAAAACCGAAGAATCCCTGGAATATGCTTCAGTCGCTTACTACAGCTTCCAGCATCCATACTGTTCTATACTCACTCAGCAAGACCAAGAGAGTTTCCAGAGTCTCTATTTCGGTGAACTACTAATAGTGAGCTAGGCCAGTTGACTGCCGAAACCGCCATGTGGCAAAAAAAGATATCATCATTAGGTTGACAAGCAGTTACAATGCTCAGTCAGAGAAGAAACGGCATTCAGTGAATATCTAAGAGGTGCACGTTATCTATCCACATTCTTGGCAGACACATTACAACAATGGAATAAAGGAAAAGAATTTATTTTCAATTTCCTGCTTGTACACGAATCGGTTTTAGTGTCTTCTATATCAGTTGCCAACTTCTGGAGTCAGTGGATAAATATACTGGAACTACGGTTGAGATTGTATCCTTTCCCAAATCGATGGTATACGTAGGTTTGACAGTTTAGTTAGATTCTACTACTCACAATGGGGGTGAGCTGCATTACATCCTGTCATAGGATATTGTAACGGTGACATAATTGGTAAACAACTAACAAAACTAATTAACAAAGTAATCAAAAATCCCACAATAACCGAAACAAACAGAAAATCCAAACTAAAGCCTTCATATGTTGCCACATTGTGCCACCCTGCATTCTCTACCTACACCCATTTACCCATGTTAAAAATCTCGTAAACTTACGTCATTTGTGCAAACCAAGCGTCAATCATCAATCAACACAAAATGCCGTTCGCTCATTGGCTCTCCAGCAATCGGTTCCCAACTCAATCAAGCAAATACTTGCTTTGCTTTACAAGGACGCCAAATTCAAATTCCAATCGTATCGGCATTTTACCACCAGCGTTAAATATATACAAACTTCTTCAGTCTTTTGTCCTCCTTATTTGTATAATTCATCCCCATTGCCCCATTCAAGTGTCCTCGTCAGTTTCTTCCCGTCAATGGAGCTCCCGTGTGGTGACAACGAAACTTGGACTAGTTCGCGGATTCATATTTGTTCCTCACGGTTATGAGGGAGTAGAGATCTTTATGGGGTTACCATATGCATCGCCACCCTTGGGATCTTTGAGATTCATGCCTCCTGTCAGTGGTTCACCCTGGCCTGGCGTTAAAATGAATCCCGTGGAACCACATGTGTGTCCCCAAGTTTCCCCTCTTCAGCTATACAATGAGACTGACATGTTGAGAGAGATGCCAAAAGGAAGACTTCAGTATTTAAGGAGACTGGAGCCCATGCTGCGCAATCAGAGTGAGGATTGTCTCTACTTGAATATATACGTGCCATTGACAGGTAAGACTGATCACTTTTTATTATTTATCCATCACTCCTTTGGAGCTTGCTGGAGTTAGAGACAATACGTTATTTTGTATTCTGTTTGGGAACGTGCACCAAAATGCATGTACTCTGAACCTGCGTTGAAGTAAACTTTGTAAGATAAGTCATGTTAGTTAGTTATTTAAGAAATAGAGAAAATAATTGTCAGCTTCGAGATGGCAGTAAGTGCAGCAGTAATTCAAAGTGACTATCTCCTCCCTTGGTACACCGAAATGATATTTATTTAAGTAAGTGAGAGTAAGCCTGGAATGTCTGTGAACTCAAACAATATAATGCAGTTGGTTAGGAATCTTCATAAGCGAGTAGTAGTGAAAGTAATTACTTGGCTACTGTACGATATAAACTTATATTTTCCCTTGGTTAAGACACGAGTACACACAAGTAAGACGTTTCAGAGTGTGTGTTTATACAGTGTTCCGGGCTAGGCTTCTCACTCACAACTCAAGTCATGGAATAAATTGGGAACTTTGTCGCAGTAATCTGAAGTTAAGTCATCCAGTCACATTTAAGAATGAGGAAAGAGAATGAGTTCTTAAGCCGTGCTCTACCGGGGTTGTGGTGGGAGCAAAATACTCTTGCAAAACTAAAACTTTATCTTTAGCTTTTTTAGCCTACAGTGAAACTGTAGTGAGAATGAGGCGAAAGATTAATGAAACAATAGTGTAGAGGTTACTAACTATAAACTTACGCTATCTAGTGGATAACTTGAACGTTTATTTATCATCATCATCCTGATGGTTAGAGAAAATTAGAATAAGATTGAATGCATGGAGCGCTAGTTATGGGATTTAGAAATCATCTGGGGATTTCTTTACCATATTTTTGTATACAAATGTGTACGGAGAAAGTAAAAAAACACTTTCCTATAGTTGTTGACTTACCCATTCGTCATAGGAGAAAAAAGTTTCTCCCTAGCTGGTCTGTATTCACAGTCACAGGGAGGAAAGTTTACTTTTTCCACGTTTTTTCATTTTAGTTATCAAATCTTGCCTCTGTTTGCACTGACTAACTGAGAGCTGGTATATTACGTTTAAGAAAAGATAACAGAATTAGCCTCTAGATATCTGTAATCATAGCTACCCACCTCATCAGGTTATCTTTCCATGTGTATGATTGTTAGTTTGACTACTTATACCTCGTTTTGGCATGGCCGCCAGAGATTTGAGATGCATTTAGCTAGCTGAGAGTAGAGGAATCTATGAGACCCAAACTTTGTTATTATTCTTGTTTGAAGTGAAGTGAGTAGAAGTTAGGCAGGGAAAGCTAATCTAATACGCTGTGATTACATTTAACCATAACTCACTTTTGTGTAGAGTGCAGAGGTTAGCATGACTATAATTATTGGATGCATATGAAAGTGCATGCAGTGTACCAGTGAGTGTGTGTAGGCAATTGCCTAATTGAGCAATAAATTATGAAAATTTCCCTGTACTTATAGTTAGTCAGTAGAACCTGGGAGCGGCAGGCTCAAATACACTTTTTAATCGGAAAACTAAATTGAAAACTTGTGTGAGGGAAATTGAAATGAATATGAAACGCAAAAATCATGAGCAGAGAACTAGGGAATTATTTAGTCAGTTTTGTCTGATTACTTTCGGATAAGGGAATGAGTTATGAGTTTGGATGAGGAGTATGGAATGAATTTTAAAAACGGCCGCCATGTTTCTCCACCACGTTTAGCTTGATTAAATTTTGAACGTGGCTGAACATACTAATGGATGATTTATACATCCATATTAATTTTTTCTGGGACTGTAGCTCGCCCATGAGCTTTGGAATATGTTGAACAAGTTTGAGAAGCACAATATAAGAATAAATTTACATTATCATTCCATGTACTACTGTCCCATTGTACATTAGAGCGACTTTTAGTTCACGGAGATTTTTCATCACTTCCTTTCATCAACATTCCCATTGCGTTATATGATGATTAAAGCGGTTACATTTGCATACCAATTCAATGGCTAATGGCATCATTTAGACTACAGCATGTCTATCATTTGGTATCAAAAATCTCCTAATGTCTTCCAAACGGTTATTACTATGATAAAAAAGTGAAGCAAAAGTAACTAAACTAACTAACTACTAACTACCAACCACTATTATTAGAGACCATTATTATTATTATTATCGAAGTCCGTATGAATTCCACTCTCTGTTATTATATCAGTTGAAAGTAATGTATAGTGAAGACGTTTTTGCACACTAAGCACAAATGTTTGACAACTCCCAGGCACTTCAAGTCAGTAATGATGATAAAAAGTTTGTCATTACGTGTTTCCCCTGTTCTTTCAACCTATTCTTGTGTACACAGTACTATACTTTTGTGTAGCCAATGTCATTAGGTGCAGGAAGGTAACATATAGTGTACTCTACTGTCACACTAGTTCTCTAAATCCCTGTAAATGGCAAACGGAAAATGGCAAGCCCTTTGATTGTGAGTTATTTGAGTTCTCCTGCTCTCCACAGTTGTAATCAGCTCATGAAACATGAAATGAACTTAGGATTCTCCAAGTTATGGCAAGCTCGTACTCCAGAATTGTGTGAGCCCAAGTTATCAACAGTACCGATCATATAAATTATCTCAGCTGACTGTCATCATTTTGAATCTTCTCTAGTTATGTGGTATTTAAATTTTCAAGGGTTTTCATGTTTTTCCTCCATAACTTTGCAATTTGTAAGGCTTAAAACTTTTCAAGATCTAAAGTTAGGGAATATAAAGTTAAAAAAAAAACAGAATCTCAAACCAAACAGATTTTATAGTAATGTAGATACTATAGAGTGTAGTAATACCGGAAATTTCCTAGTCGATGTTATTTTTCAATGTGCATGCTTATTGCATTCGCATTTTGCAGCATAATTTGTGATAGTAGTTCTTCTGATCTGCAAATCAAAACAAGTTTGAAATGCAGCGTGCCCGCTCCAAGTGCAAATCAACGTTCCATTCAATAAACTTTAATTGCTTTCCTAGCCTCTATCTAATGAGCCGTACAGTTTCTCTAGAGGAATAAAAAAACGAATCCTCTGCGTTCTTATCTTCTCTCCCTATCGTAAGTATCGCGTAGTAAACAGTGTGTGCAGTTTGCGTGAGAAGATCTGTGCTAAATCACTTGATTCTTCAAGAAATATATACGTGCTTCACGTTCTCAAAAACTATCTATTTATCAGGGAAAAGAAAGCAGGTCTAATTCTCCTTGTCAGTTTTATGTCAAGTGAGTTACTCTCTAGAGATTGTGAGTTGTAAATGAAAAATTCAAAAAATATTTTCCTCTCTATTTATTAACCAATGGTTTGAAACGAGTTCACGCACTTTTATTCATTCCTTCCTCCGTAGCATGCCTGTAGTGCAAGAGTAGATAACTCGGCAACTACAAGATGTCTGTCTGCATTCAAATATGTTTTAAAATACAAGTTGAATATAGAAAAATGTATTATTGAGAGCTGCCATTTTTCCCCTGAGTGGTCTTTTTCGATAAAAGTCAGGCATTCATACTCACAAAGACGGAAAGGAAATGGTAGGACGGGAAATGCATTCATTCCCTCATAGTCAGTCCGTCAGTTAGAAAAACTAGTCTTTTCCATCTCTGCGATCGATACATCGTACATCGGATAATATGTGTGTATCTCTGCTAGTTTCAATGATGATGATGATTTCAGTTTAGCTCTAGATGATGTCTTTTTCTCCTTGAGAAACAGCAAGACCTCAATCCAATTCTAAAGTATGCACACATCTCTCCCATTACTCACACTCCCGTGGGTTTTTAGACACAATTCTCATCCTCAGTTAGTTGGTCCACAGAAAACTGGGACTTTATCACCCTCTTATCAATGGATCAGAGTCAAATCTATCTGTGTGTGTGTGTACCTTAAGTGATCTCATTATGAGAACGGAATTGGTTTCCACCCTTTCCAAGCTCTACGGAAATGACAAGTTTTTTTTAGCAACGAGGTAAAACCCTGTCAAAACTAAATTGTAAATGCTCTTCCAAAGTCTGGTGGTTGTAGTACGCGTCCACATTTTCGTTCCGCTTAGTTTACCTGTTTTATTGCATATTGCACTTTGACTTGGGGCGGGAATGGAGCGTTTTCTCTTTCCCGGCTTACATGTGCAAATTGATTTCGTAAATGTATGGGGAACAATAAGCTACGACTTATGTGTTGTTATTATCATGTAAGCTTCGTTTTCCTATGTGGAGTCAATATTGGCATAGGTGTCTGCAAAAATTACTGAGAAAAGCTGTGCAAATATACTACTCGGTTCGAAAATTTAATTCCATTCAGGATTGTATTGAAAAGGACACTCATATGAACCTGTTACACACCACTGGAAGCCATAATAAATCCTGTCCTTATCATCTTGTGGCATAAATATGCTCACTAAACCCCACACGTGTGTATTATGCCTTTAGAATGATTGGATCAGTTGGAAAATACAAAAGTTTTTAGTTCCCAAGTGGGGAACAGCGAGAGCTACTGGGATCCTTACTTATGTGTGTGCTGGGAACACGAATGAGTGAAAGTTGCAAAGAAAAAGTCTCAAGTTATGCTCCTACACCTAAAAGTCTGAGTTGCTCTCAATACAAATATGTAAGTAAAAGTAGGAAGAACTCACAAACTGGTGCACGTAATCCTCCCAAGAAATTCTGTACACACAGAAGGAAGAAAAAAGTAGCAGTAGTGGCAACTTACTAGTGTGTGTGTGTATTAGAATGAAACTTTCCCTCCACTACTAACGTAGTAACTAACAAAAGTCTCCGAGACTATCACAAATACTTGATGAGATTAGTTTCCTATCACATTATTACACGTCCTGAAATGAAGATGCAGTAGCTGTAATGTATAAACCTTCTTTGATGTCTTCCATGTAGGTTTTTTTAATTTTCTGCAAAAAAAAAAAGCGATTCCCCATACAAAAACAACATTAAAGATTTATTCAAGTGTTCCCTCTGGATTTTTTCCCCTACCCAATTTTATAGGACACATCTGAGAGAGATGTTATAAATTTCATTAGGTGTCTTTCTTACTCTTTTTGGGGCTTAGGTTCAGTCCATAGCTTCCAGGCACACGCACTATTTCCAACAAAGCAAAACTTGTAGTTTACTTACTTAAGTTGTGTTTTCCCAGTCTTTGCTCCCATAACCTACATTATGAATTCATGAGCTTCCCTCCTTTTACTTCCCCCTTAAGTTTCAAACTATGTTACATTATTGCCTTCAATCAGTTCTCAGCTTAATCATTTGTCCTACAAATTACGCCTTTATGTATCCCTGACGGTCTTTAGGAAGTACTATGCCAGTGACATTTCCTATATATACCTTTTGTTCATTTGTGCTGGGGTAGTGCCAAACTTACAATGGAGTTACTTTGTTACCAAGTATACTACGTAGTCACAAAGGTCAGTAATGCAGCAGCAATAGCAATTCGTTCCAGATAATAGACGGGTGAAATAATGCCAAGGAATCCCGTCTGATTGATTCAATAGGACAAGAGAATTCTCCTGTATCATTGTTACTACCGAAACAATGGGAAATAAAAGAACATGGGGGTAATAGTACTCCATGGTAGTCCCGGCTTTTATTATTATCAAAGTTGGAAATCCACATTGAAAGTTTTATATTTGCACAAAGTCGTGTAATTACAAAATGCGTCGTATCAAAACATTCCGTACCAAATGGGATTGCAGGCAAAGTTGAAAAGGGTCTACTAAAAAAAATACTCATGCAAGTAACTTTGAACAACAGCACTAGTCCATATAATTAGAGCCAGGCACGGGTGGAAAATCCATCATAACTCGGTAACCAGGTTATGGAAAAATTTTGGGGTAGGGGCAACTTTTGGGCAGATTTTT
>Ga0210040_10003821_pt1 | contig 20107 bp, 18 predicted proteins | sample CryGeyCG12114_NA_FD_185462 | JGI IMG/M metagenome (GOLD analysis project Ga0210040, IMG submission 185462) | Groundwater microbial communities from aquifer - Crystal Geyser CG19_WC_8/21/14_NA (SPAdes) (version 2) | ecosystem: Environmental > Aquatic > Deep subsurface > Groundwater | place: USA... | reverse complement strand
CCAGGGACAAGGCGCGCGCCGGCATCGCCGCAGCACTGATGGCCGATCCCTGTTCGTGGGAGGAGGCCGCCCAGACCATCGGCACCACGGACACCTTCACCAAGGGCGCGGTGGCGCAGGCGGTGATCGGCGGGCGCACGGTGACGCTGGCCGGCATCATCAAGGGCAGCGGCATGATCGCGCCCGACATGGCGACCATGCTCGGCTACATCTTCACCGATGCTGTGGTGGAGGCAGGCTTCCTGCAGCAATGCCTCAGCGCCGCGAATGCGCGCACCTTCAGCTGCATTACGGTGGATAGCGACACCTCCACCAGCGATACGGTGCTGGCCTTCGCCACCGGCGCCGCCGGCAACGATCTGCTCGCCGGTTTCGACAGCGAAGGCGCCGATGCCTTTGCCGCCGCCCTCGCCGACATCTGCCGCCAGCTTGCCCTGTTGGTGGTGCGCGACGGCGAAGGGGCGCAGAAGCTGATCGAGGTGCACGTCAGCGGTGCCGCTTCCGACGAGAGCGCCCGCCGCGTCGGCCTCGCCATCGCCAATTCGCCATTGGTGAAGACCGCCATCGCCGGGGAGGACGCCAATTGGGGCCGCGTGGTGATGGCGGTGGGCAAGGCGGGCGAGCCCGCCGACCGCGATCGCCTCTCGATCGGCTTCGGCGGCCACTGGGCCGCGCGCGAGGGCCAGCCGCTGGCCGGTTACGACGAGGCGCCGGTCGCCCAACATCTGAAGGGCCGGGAGATCGCCGTGACGGTCGATCTCGGGCTTGGCGAGGGACAGGCCGTTGTCTGGACCTGCGATCTCACCCACGGCTACATCGCCATAAATGCGGATTACCGATCATGAGCATGCTCGACCGAGAGATCCTGGCGCTGTGCCGGGACGTGACCCAGCGCATCATCCTGCCCCGCTACCAGAACCTGCAAGCCGGCGAGGTGGAGGACAAGGGGGGCAACGACCCCGTCACCATCGCCGACCGCGAATCCGAAGCTGCCCTGTTCGAGGCGCTGGAAAAGCTGGAGCCCGGCATCGGCCATGTGGGGGAGGAAGCCGCCTTTGCCGACAAGGGGGTGATGGACCAGCTGGCGGGCCCGTGCTGGATCGTCGACCCGATCGATGGCACCCGCAACTTCGCCAGCGGCCAGCCGCCGTTCGGCATCATGATCGCCCGCGCGGATGGCGGACAGGCGCAGTCGGGCTGGATCTTTGACTGTCTGACCGAACGCTTCTGCGCTGCCCATCGCGGTGCCGGCGCCTTCCTCGATGGCGAACGGATCGAGGCACGCACCACTGGCGCCGACGTGCCCGTTGCGGCCGTCTCGCTGATCTTCATGGACGATGCCCACCGCCAGCGCGTGCTTTCCGGCCTGGGTCCGCATTACACGCTGGCCGACATCCCCTATTGCGCCGCCGAGCAATATCCCCGCCTCGCGCTGGGCATCAACGACGTGTCGCTGTTCGAACGCACGCTCGCCTGGGATCATGCCGCCGGCACTCTCTGGCTGGAGGAAGCGGGCGGCAACGCTGCACGGTATGACGGAACTCCCTACCGGGTCGATGAATGGGATCGGCGGGGCCTGATCTGCGCCGCCACTCCGGCAATCTGGGACAGCATGGCCGGGCACATGGCCGGCCTGTGACCGGCTTGCGATATATCGCACGAATCGTTTTGCGATTGATTTGCAAGTTCGCGGTACTATATCCGGCCGATCATATCGGACCCGAACAGGACAGACTTGCATGAGCAATGGCAGACCCGCCCCGCGCCAACTGATCGTCACCGACAAGCAGGCGGTGACCCCGAACATGCTGCGCGTGACTCTCGGCGGTCCGGCACTGGTCGACTTTCCGCCGGCACAGGATGGCGGCTACCTCAAGCTGCGGATGGCTCCCGATCACGGCAGCAACAAGCCGGTCGTGCGCACCTACACCATCCGCAGCCAGCGGCCGGTGAAGGGCGGGTGCGAACTCGACGTCGACTTCGCTCTCCATACCGATGCCAACGGCCATGCCGGCCCGGCGACCGACTGGGCCGTGGGCACCAGCGCTGGCGAGGTGCTCGAGGTCGGTGGACCAGGCCTGGCGAAGCCGCTGCCCCCCGGTCGCGACTTCTATCTCATCGCCGGGGACATGACATCGCTGCCCGCCATCAGCGTCAACCTGGCCGCCCTGCCGGCCGAGGCAAAGGGCTTCGCCGCGATCGAGATCGCCAGCGGCGACGACGCGCAGGACCTTTCCCGGCCGGTCGGCGTGGAGGTGATCTGGCTGGTGAAGCAGCCCGGCACCCGGCCGGAGCTGCTGGCGGACACCATGCGCGAAGCGGGCTGGCCCAATGGCTCCGTCCATGCCTGGGTGGCCTGCGAATTCGCCGCCATGCGGCACCTGCGCGCCTATCTGCGGGAGGAGCGCGGACTGGGCCCCGACGCGCTGTATATCTCCAGCTATTGGCAAGCCGGCAGCACCGAAGACCTTCACCGCGAGGTCAAGCGGGCCGATCTGGAGGCGGTCGGCGGCTGAGCGCCGCCCCGGAACCGGGTGTCAACTTTGTCAACTTCACCGGATCGTGACAGACCGCAATCCGGTGTCAACTTTGTCAACTTCGCCCGTCAGACCGGCAGCCCGACATAGTTCTCTGCGATGCTGGTCTGCGCCGCCCGGCTGATGGCGATATAGTCCAGCTCCGCCACCTGCATCGCCCGCTCGAACGGGCCATCTTCAGGGAAGCGGTGCATCAGCCGGGTCAGCGACCAGCTGAACCGTTCACACTTCCACACCCGCGACAGTGCCTTGTCCGAATAGCCGGCGACGCCGTCCCGATCGTTCGCCTTGAAGTACCCGACCAGCGCCTCGGCCGCATAATGCACATCGCTGGCCGCAAGGTTCAGGCCCTTGGCGCCGGTTGGCGGCACGATATGGGCGCTGTCGCCGCATAGCAGCAGCGACCCATGCCGCATCGGCGCAAAGACGTAGGACCGCAACGGAGCGATGCTCTTCTCGATGCTCGACCCGCGGGTGATGTTGGCGGCGGCTTCGGGCCCCAGGCGGATCGCCAGCTCGTCCCACAGCCGCTCATCGGGCCAATCCTCGACCTTTTCGGTCAGCGGCACGTCGATATAATACCGGCTGCGCACGTGGCTGCGCTGGCTGGCCAGAGCGAAGCCGCGTTCGTGATTGGCGTAGATCAGTTCGTGATTGCACGGCGGCACGTCAGCCAGAATGCCCAACCAGCCGAACGGATAGACCCGCTCATATTCGCGAGCGATGCTGGCTGGCACCGCCTTGCGGCTGGGTCCGTGGAACCCGTCGCATCCGGCGATAAAGCGGGCGTCCACCCGCTGCTCGGCGCCATCCCTGGTGTAGGTGACGAAAGGCGCGTCGCTGTCCACATCGTGCAGCGCGATGCCTTGCGCCTCGTAGATCACTTCCAGCCCGCGTTCCTCGCGGGCCTCCATCAGGTCACGGGTCAGCTCGGTCTGGCCATAGACGACGACCTGCTGGCCCGTCAGCTCGGCAATGTCGATACGGATCAGCCGTTCGCCATCCGCCAGGTTGAAGCCGTCATGTGGCAGGCCCTCGGCCTTCAGCCGTGCGTCCAGCCCCAGCCGTTCCATCAGGCTGACGGTGATCCGTTCCAGCACGCCGGCGCGGATGCGGCCGAGCACGTAGTCGGGTGTGCGCTGTTCCAGCACCACGCACTCGACGCCCTCGGCCCGCAGCACATGGCCGAGCATCAGCCCGGCCGGGCCCGCTCCGATGATGCAGACCTGTGTGTTCAATTCGCTTCCCCTTGCGCGACCCGAGCGGGATTATTCGACGATGTAATAGTCCACGATCACCCGGTCCGGCAGGCGGACGCCCCGCGCCAGGAACACTTGCCGCTCCATCCATTGATGGGGACCGGCCGCCACGCGGAAGCGCGGCTGCGTGCGGAAATAATAGCTGTCCTGCGGCACTTCCTCCCCGCGCGCGAGCTTGCCGGTGGTCTCCTCGTCCGCCACGCGTACGCCCGGATTGTGGATCTCGATCACAGTGCCGTCGGCGGCGCGCAGGAAGTAGCGCGCCTCCACCTCGGTCAGACCGCCCGGGCGGATGGTCTGCCAGTCGCCACCGCCGGGCAGCACTTCGCCCTGCAGCCGAGGGCCATAGACCGAACCGCCGGTGATCGGGATGAACCGGCGGGCGCCGCCGCCGATCTCCCCCTGCTCAATCGGCGGATCGACTTCCACCCGCACGCTGAACGCCCAGGTCAGTTCGGGCTTGGGCGCGGCCGGACCGTCAAGGTCCTGCGCTGCACCAGAGCTGGCAGCCATCATCAGCGCCGCAGCGGTCAAGGTCTTCTTCATCGCCCTGCCCCCGCTCAGATCGGGAAGTGGCCTTCAAGCGTTTCCACCGTGATCCAGCGCAGTTCGGTGAAGGAGTCGATCCCGGCCCGGCCGCCAAACCGCCCATATCCCGACGCCTTCATGCCGCCGAAGGGCATCTGCGCCTCGTCATGCACGGTCGGGCCGTTGACATGGCAGATGCCGGACTGGATCTGCCGCGCCACTTTTAAACCGTTGGCAATATCCCGGGTGAAAACGGCGGCGGACAGGCCGTATTCGGTATCGTTGGCCAGTTCGATCGCATGCGCCTCGTTTCGCGCACGGGCGATACCGACCACCGGGCCGAAGCTCTCGTCGCGAAACAGCTTCATGTCGGGCGTGACCTTGTCCACCAGATGGGCGGGCATCAGCACGTTGCGGGTCGTCTCACCGCCAACCAGCAGCTCGGCTCCGTTGGCGACGGCGTCCTCCACCAGGCTCATGCAATGGTCCACCGTCTTGCGATCGACCACCGCACCTAGCGGCGTGTTGCCGGCGACGGGATCGCCGACCGGCATGGTCCGCACCTTCTCCGCCAGCTTGGCCACAAACGCATCGGCCACTGCGTCGACCACGATGATCCGCTCGGTCGACATGCAGATCTGACCCTGGTTCATGAAGGCACCGAAAGCGGCAGCCTTCACCGCCTCGTCTAGGTCGGCATCCTCCAGCACCACGAACGGCGCCTTGCCGCCCAGTTCCAGCAGCACCGGCTTCAGGTGCTCTGCCGCCCGCCTGGCAATGATCTTGCCCACGCCGGTGCTGCCGGTGAAGTTGATGCGCTTCACCTGCGGCGCGTCGATCAGCGCACCCACCACCTCGGCCGCATCTTCAGGCGCATTGCTGACGATGTTGACTGTTCCTTCGGGGAAGCCGGCCTCCGCAAACGCCTCGATGATGAGGGCGTGAGTGCGCGGACACTGCTCGCTCGCCTTCAGGATGACGGCATTGCCGCAGGCCAGCGGCACGGCGATGGCGCGCACACCCAGGATGATCGGCGCGTTCCATGGTGCAATGCCCAGCAGCACGCCCACCGGCTCACGCAAACCCATGGCCAGGCAGCCGGGCTTGTCAGACGGGATCACTTCGCCGTTGATCTGCGTGGTCAGCGACGCAGCCTCCCGCACCATGCCGACGGCCAGCATAAGGTTGAACATCGCCCAACCCGCAGTGGCGCCGATCTCGCCCATCATTGCGGCGACGAATTGGTCCTTCTTGCCCTCCAGCGAGGCCGCTGCCTGCAACAGCACGGTGCGCCGGGCATTGGGACCGAAGGTAGACCATTTGGCGAAGCCTTCCTGCGCCCTGGCGGCAATGGCGGGAATGTCGGACGCCCGCATGGCCGCGGCCTGCGATGCGACATCGCCGGTAACGGGATTGCTGCGGGCGAACATGCGCGGTGTCTCGGCGTTCATCAGGGCCTCTCCATGACCGATATTTGTTATCGGTTATAACAGTGCCCCGCTACCGCCGCAATGCCGATTTCGCCGGCGCAAGGCCAAGCGTGCCCTTGATGTTGCGCCACCACGCCAAGCTCATCGCCACTTGCCTTGTGTCTCGCTCCGCGCGAGATGCACCGATCTGCACGGCAAGCATCGAGATTGACGCGGGATGGCGATGAGCGAAGCAACACCCCTGCTGCCGATTGGCGCCGCACTGGGTGAAGGCCCGATCTGGTTCGACGATGCCTTGTGGTTCGTCGACATCACGAGCCAGCATATCTACCGGCACGACCCGGTTGCCGGGACGACCGATCGCTGGGACGCGCCCGAACCGGTCGGCTGGGTCCTGCCCACCACCGGCGCCCACCTGATCGCTGGCCTGCAATCCGGCCCTCACCGCTTCCTGCCCGATCGAGGCACGTTCGAGCGTATCGCCCATGTCGAAAACCACCTGCAAGGGAACCGGCTGAACGACGCCGCAGCCAGCCCGCAGGGTCGGATCTATTTCGGCACCATGGACAGCGGCGAGGCTGCTGCAAGCGGGCGCGTCTATGTGCTGGAGAGCGGCACGGTTCGCATGACCTCCATCGCGGCGACTCCGATCACCAACGGCCCCGCCATCGCTCCGGCGGGTGACCGATTGTATCATGTGGACACGCCTGCCCGCACGATCACCATTCATGCTGTTGCAGCTGACGGATCGGTCGGCCCGGCCCGGCCATTCCTGACTTTCACAGGTGACGAGGGCCACCCGGACGGCGCAATCTGCGACGCCGAGGGCGGAATTTGGGTCGGCTTCTATGGCGGCTGGGCGGCGCGCCGGTTCTCGCCCGAGGGCGTGCTGACGCAGGAGGTGCGGTTCCCCGTCGCCAATGTCACCAAGGTGGCGCTGGGCGGGCCCGACGGGTGCACGGGCTTCGCGACGACCGCCCGGCAGGGCCTCGACGAGGCTGCGATGGCCGTGCAGCCGCTGGCCGGCGCTGTCTTCACCTTTCGCGCGGCGATCCCCGCTGCCCCCGTGAACCGGGCCGACAGCTGAACAGGCGCCGTTGCCCACGGTCTAACCATGTGCGGTTTGAAAGGGAGGTGTTTCAAGATGGTAGCGGAGGAGGGACTCGAACCCCCGACACGCGGATTATGATTCCGCTGCTCTAACCGGCTGAGCTACTCCGCCCCGAAAGGCTCGCCGCCGCCATGGGCGTCGGCAAGGCGGCGCATGTACGGCGGGTATCGCCGCCGGTCAACCGCGAAAGCGGACGGTTTTGAGATGCTGCCACGGACCGCCCAGATAGGCATGCAGGGCCAGGCCTGGAATGCGGAAATCCTCGACCATTACCTGTGGTGCCAGCTGCTGTTGCAGCGCCTTCGCCTGCGCCGAAGTGACCTTGTTCTGAACCGTTACGTGCAGCCGCGGACGGTGGCGATCCTGTGCGCTCAGCAGGGGCCAGAACCGTTCCGCCAGCTCATCGCGCAACGTCAGCAGCGCCGGAGAGGCGAGGCTGATGGCGGTGCCGCCTCCCAACGAAACCACGCCGGTCACCCGCGCCGGCAGCGGCGCATTGGCCGCGGCGATGCGCGCCAGCACCTCGCGCAGCTCATCCTCGGCCGAAGGTGGCAGGGCGTGAAACAGCGTGACATGCGCCGCCAGATGGTTGCGGGCGGGCGGGAAATGGGCGCGCCGCAACGCATCCATCCGCACTTGCAGGTCAGGCGGCAGCTCCGCCGTCAGGATCAGCGATGCCCCGGACATTGGGCGGTCAGGCAGCCTTGCGCGCCCGCTCCTGCCGCAGCGCCTCCAGCACATTCTCGGGCGTGCTCTGGCTGTAAGGGTCCTCGTCTGCGCCCTCGTCATTGATGCCCGGTTCCTCGAACCACTGGGTGACGCAATTGTCGTCCACCACCATGGCGTATCGCCAGCTGCGCAGGCCGAAGCCCAGATGATCCTTGCGGATCAGCATGCCCATGCGCCGGGTGAAGTCCCCCGATCCGTCAGGAAGCATCTTCACCTTTTCGACGCCAAGATGCTTGGACCACTGGTACATCACGAAGGCATCGTTGACCGCGATGCAATAGACCTCGTCCACAGCCTCTGCCCGCAGATCATCATACAGGCGCTCGAAGGCGGGGCATTGCTCATTGGAGCAGGTGGGAGTGAACGCGCCGGGCAGGGAAAACACGACCACCCGCTTGCCGGTCCAGGCGGCACGGACGTCGAAATCCTGCCAGCGGAACGGATTGTCACCACCGACGCTCTCGTCACGCACGCGGGTCTTGAGGATCACGTCGGGAATAGGGCGGCACAGCATCAAACGGTCCTCCTTGTCGCGCGCCACTGACGCGCGAAGGCGCTGGTGCGTTCCTTGGCGGCCGACAAATGCCGCTACAGCTCCCCACGCTGGCGGCGGATGGCAAACCAGCGCGCGACGTTGCGGTTGTGCTCCTCCAGAGTGGCGGCAAAGACGTGGCCGCCCTGCCCGTTTGCCACCATATATAGCGCCCTGGTCGGTGCCGGATGCAGCACCGCCTCGATCGAGGCGCGGCCCGGATTGGTGATCGGCCCCCGCGGCAGCCCGGCCATGGAATAGGTGTTGTAGCCGTTCACCGCCGCGATCTCCGACTGCAGGATGCGCCGGCCGAGCGGGCGCCCGCGGGTAAGCGGATAGATTATCGTCGGATCGGCCTGCAGCCGCATCCCCTGCTTCAAGCGGTTCGAATACAGGCCGGCGACCATCCGCCGCTCCGCCGCCACGCCGGTTTCCTTCTCCACAATGGAGGCCAGCGTGACCGCCTGCTGCGGGGTGCTGACGGCGATGTCCTTTGCCCGTTTGGGCCACAGTTCCGCCAACGTGTCGCGCATCGCAGCCTGCATGCGGGCGAGCACGGCGGCGCGGGTCTCGCCGCGCTGAAAGTCGTAGCTCTGCGGCAGCACGCTGCCTTCTTCGGGCACGGCAACGGGGCCGGTCAGCAGCTTTTCCGCAAACAAGCGATCGCGCACCATCACGGCGGGCATGCCTTCCGGAATGGTCACGAAACGCCGGATCACAGCGCCGTGCTGCAAAGTATCGAGCACGGCCGCGGCGCTGCTGCCGGCCGGCAGCAGGAATTCACCAGCCTTTACCGGATCGCCGCTGCCCAGCAGCTTGGAGCGCAACAGGAAGGTGTCGGCCGACGCGACGAGCTTCTCCTGCTCCAGCTTGGCCGCGACGGAGGTCAGCGTGGCGCCATCCGGCACGATGAAGGCGGTGTCCCGCTCCACCGCCGTGCCGGCCCACCAGCCACCGGCGAACCAGCCGCCGGCGACCAGCAGGACAAGGGCCAGGACGGCCGCGACAAGGCAGCCGGCACGGCGCATGCTATTCGGGGCGCACCATCACCAGGCTGGCATTGGTGCCGCCGAAACCGAAGCTGTTGTTCAGCACCGCGCGGATCTGCCGCTTCTTGGCGGTGTGCGGCACCAGATCCACGCCCGCGCAATTCTCCGACGGATTGTCGAGGTTCAGCGTCGGCGGCGCGATCTGGTCGCGCATCGCCAGGATGCAGAAAATGCTCTCCACCGCACCCGCGCCGCCCAGCAAGTGGCCGATAGCGGATTTGGTGCTGCTCATGGAGACATGCTGCATGGCGTCACCGAACAGCCGCCGCACGGCGCCCAGTTCCAGCTCGTCCCCAAGCGGGGTCGAGGTGCCGTGAGCGTTGATGTAGTCGATGTCGGCCGGCGTCATGCCGGCCTTCCTCAACGCCATCTGCATGGACCGGAATGCGCCCGAGCCTTCGGGATGCGGCGCCGTGACGTGGTAGGCATCGCCCGACAGGCCATAGCCGACCACCTCGGCATAGATCTTCGCGCCGCGCGCCTTGGCGTGCTCGTACTCCTCGAGCACCAGAACGCCCGCCCCCTCGCCCATGACGAAGCCGTCGCGGCCCACATCATAGGGGCGGCTCGCCTTCGTGGGCTGATCGTTGTAGCCGGTGGACAGCGCCCGCGCCTGGGCAAAGCCAGCGATGCCGATCGGGCAGATGGTGCCCTCCGAACCGCCGGCCAGCATGATGTCGGCATCGTCATCGCGGATCATTCGCGCCGCATCGCCGATGGAGTGCGCCCCGGTGGAGCACGCTGTCACCACCGCATGGTTCGGCCCCATCAGGCCGTATTTGATGGAGACCTGCCCGGAAATCAGGTTGATCAGCCGGCCATGCACGAAGTGGGGGCTGACGCGGCCGGGGCCCTTCTCGGCAAGGATCAGGGATTCCTTTTCGATTCCCGGCAGGCCGCCAATGCCGGAGCCGATCGAACAGCCTGCGCGCAAGCGCATGGCTTCATCCATGTCCTCCAGCCCGGCATCCTCGATGGCCTGGCCCGCGGCATCGATGCCGTAGATGATGAAGGGATCGACCTGCCGCTGGACCTTGTGGTCAACCCGCTTGTCCGGATCGAAGCCCCATTCATGATCCTTCGGCTTCACCTCGGCCGCGATGCGGCACTTGTAGCCTGTCGCATCAAACCTGGTGATCGGGCCCGCACCGCTTTGGCCGGCGATGATGTTGGCCCAGCATGTCTCCACATCGGCACCCACCGGGGTCACAAGCCCCAGACCGGTAACGACCACTCGCCGCATAGACTTTCCCCTCAAGGCGTCACTTCCATCAGCCCATCATGCGCCTAAACGCACCAAGGCCCAGCCACCGGCGGATCACCGGGGCCGAGCCTTGCGAACCCGTCCGCGCCCGCCGGGCGCGACGGAACGGGCTGCCAGGGCCTTAGCCCTTGTGCTCTTCGATATACTTGTTGGCGTCGCCGACCGTGTTGATCTTCTCGGCCGCATCGTCCGGGATCTCGACCCCGAACTCTTCCTCGAACGCCATCACCAGCTCCACGATGTCGAGGCTGTCGGCGCCCAGATCGTCGATGAAGCTCGCGTCCGGCGTGACCTTCTCCTCTTCGACGCCAAGGTGCTCGACGACGATCTTCTTCACCCGGTCGGCGGTATCGCTCATGTTGTTTCCTTCCGAAACACGGTCAATGGAATTTGGCTTGTCGCACTAGTGAACGAGCAAGGGACTGGCAAGTGCCCGGCTGTCACTCACCTGCCCGATCGACGCGCGTCTGCTCCGCCGCGCCAGCTGCGGCAGCGACTTTCGCGCCCTGCTCTGCGGGGCGGATGTGCAGCTCGCGCAATTGCCTTGGGCTGGCGACCGTCGGCGCACCCATCATCAAATCCTGCGCGCGCTGGTTCATCGGGAAAGCGATCACCTCGCGGATGTTCGGCTCGTCCGCCAGCAGCATCACGATGCGGTCGATACCGGGCGCCGAGCCGCCATGCGGCGGGGCGCCCAGCTTGAACGCCTCGATCATGCCGGAGAAGTTGGCGTCGACATCCTCGCGCGAATAGCCGGCCAGCTCGAACGCCTTGTACATGATATCCGGCCGGTGATTCCGGATCGCGCCGCTGGACAGTTCGTAGCCGTTGCAGACGATGTCGTACTGCCACGCCTTGATCGTAAGGGGGTCCTGCGTCTCCAGCGCCTCCAGCTCGCCTTGCGGCATGGAGAAGGGATTGTGGCTGAAATCGACCTTCTTCTGATCCTCGTCGTACTCGTACATCGGGAAGTCGACGATCCAGCAGAACTTGAAGCAGCCCTGCTCGATCAGGCCCAGCACCTCGCCCACGCGGGTACGGGCGGCGCCGGCCAGCTTGGCGGCCTCCTTCTCCTTGCCCGCGGCGAAGAACAGACCGTCATCGGGTCCCAGGCCCAGCGCGTCGTACAGGCGCGCCATGTTCTCAGGCCCATGGTTCTTGGCGATCGGCCCGCCGAATTCGCCTCCCTTGCGGGTGACATAGCCCAGGCCGGCAAAGCCTTCGCGCTTCGACCAGTCGTTCATGTCGTCGAAGAACTTGCGGCTGCGGTCGGCGGTGCCGGGCGCCGGGATCGCCCGCACCACGCCGCCGCTGCCGACAATCTTGGCAAAGATGCCGAAGCCGCTCTCCGTGAATTCGGACGATACGTCGCTGATCACCAGCGGATTGCGCAAATCCGGCTTGTCGCTGCCATATCTCAGCATCGCCTCGGCATAGGGGATGCGCGGAAAGGTGCCCGCCGGCGTCACGGTCTTGCTGCCGCCGAACTCCTCGAACACGCCGGCCAACACCGGCTCGATCGCGGCGAAGACATCGTCCTGCGTGACGAAGCTCATCTCGAAATCGAGCTGGTAGAACTCGGGGCTGCGATCGGCGCGCAGATCCTCGTCGCGGAAACAGGGCGCGATCTGGAAGTAGCGGTCGAAGCCTGCCACCATCAGCAGCTGCTTGAACATCTGCGGCGCCTGCGGCAGCGCGTAGAAGGTGCCCGGATGCAGCCGGCTCGGCACCAGATAGTCGCGTGCGCCCTCCGGGCTGCTGGCGCCCAGGATCGGCGTCTGGAACTCGGTGAAGCCCTGCCCGATCATGCGCTGGCGCAGGCTGGCGATCACCTGGCTGCGCAGCATGATGTTGCGATGGGTCCGCTCGCGCCGCAAGTCGATGAAGCGATATTTGAGGCGGATGTCCTCGGGATATTCCTGCTCGCCGGCCACTGGCAGCGGCAGCTCCTCAGCGCGGCTCTGGACAGTCACGAGGCGCGCGAACAGCTCGATCTCGCCCGTGGGCAGCCCGGGGTTCACGGTCGCCGCATTGCGGGCCTTCACTTCGCCTTCCACGGTGATGACGCTTTCCACCCGCAGCGATTCCAGCATCGGCAGCGCGGGGCTATCCTCGTCCGCCACGATCTGGGTGATGCCGTAATGATCGCGCAGGTCCACGAACAGTACGCCGCCATGGTCGCGCTTGCGGTGTACCCAGCCCGACAGGCGAACGGTCTGGCCGACATTGTCCTGCCGCAGCGCGGCGCAATTATGGGTCCGGTAGATATGCATGGGGGCGGTCCATAGCGAAAGGCGCGCGGCGAACAAGTATTGGTAACGGCCATTGGCGACACGCCAACAACGCGCTAACGGCGGTCGATCATGAAGATTCATCCGCTGATCACGGATACGCAGTCCCTCGCAGACCTGTGCACCCGGCTCGCCAAAAGCGAATTCGTCGCCGTGGACACAGAGTTCATGCGCGAGAATACGTATTATCCCCTCCTCTGCCTGGTTCAGGTCGGCAATGAGGAGGAGGCTGCGGCAATCGACCCGCTGGCCCCGGGCATCGACCTGGCGCCGCTGCTCGAACTCCTCACCAATAATGAGGACGTGCTGAAGGTCTTCCACGCCGGGGGGCAGGACGTCGAGATCGTCTACAACCTGACCGGCAAGACCCCCCACCCCATCTTCGATACCCAGGTGGCGATGATGGCCGTCAGCCAATCCGAACAGATCGGCTATGCCAATCTGGTCGAAAGCTGGCTGGGCAAGGTGATCGACAAGGGTGCGCGCTTCACCGACTGGAGCCGCCGTCCGCTGACCGAGCGGCAGATCGAATATGCGATCGGCGACGTCACCTATCTGGCGAAGATCTTTCCGCGCCTGCTGAAGAAGCTGATCAAGACCGGCCGTGGCCACTGGCTGAATGCCGAAATGGAGAAGCTGGCCGATCCATCCAATTACGCCAACGATCTGGACGAGGCGTGGCACCGCATCCGGCCGCCCAGCCGCAGCGCCGCGGTGCTCGGGCGGCTGAAGGCACTGGCCGGATGGCGCGAGCGGGAGGCGCAGGCCAAGGACATCCCGCGCGGGCGGATCATGCGCGACGAGACGCTGGCCGACCTCGCCAGCCATCCGCCGGGCAAGCAGGAAGACCTCGCCAAGGTACGCGGCCTCAGCCAGGCGTGGCGCGACAACGACATCGGCCGGCGGCTGATGAAGGTGCTGGCCGATGCCGGCGACCTGCCTGCCGACGAAATGCCCGACAAGCCCAAGCGCGGCGCGCCATTGGGCAAGGAAGGGGCGCTCGTGGCCGATCTGCTCAAGCTGCTGCTGAAGATCCGAACGCGTGAAATCGACGTGGCCGCACGCCTGCTCACCCGCTCGGACGAGCTCGAGGCACTCGCCGCCGGTGCGCGCGATCTGCCGGTGCTGGAAGGCTGGCGGTTCGAGACCTTCGGGCGGGATGCGCTGGAGCTGGTCGAGGGCAAGCTCGCCTTCGCTGTGGAGGACGGGCGGATGAAGATGACCCATATCGACGAGGGCTCCGAGACCGGCGGGTGAGCACTTACCTTCCCACCATCAAGCAGTTGCAATATCTGGTCGCGTTGCACGAACATGGCCATTTCGGCCGCGCGGCAGACGCCTGCTTCGTCTCGCAATCGACCCTGTCCGCCGGCATCCGCGAACTTGAATCGCTGCTCGGCGTCACGCTGGTCGAGCGCAGCCGGCGGGTGGTGCGCTTCACTCCGCTCGGCAATCAGGTGGTGGACAAGGCGCATCGGCTGCTGCGGGAGGCGGAGGAGCTGTCCGACCTGGTCCATGCGGCCGGCACGCCGCTGGCGGGGGAGCTGCGCATGAGCGTGATCCCGACCATCGCGCCTTTCCTGCTACCGCGCATTCTGCCGCGCCTGCGGCAGGAAAGGCCGCAGCTGAAGCTGTTCCTGCGCGAGGAGACCAGCGACGCTGCGGTGGAGTCGCTCCATCACGGTCGGGCCGATTGCGTGCTGCTGGCCCTGCCCTACGCCACCGGTGAGGTGGAGTATGAGCATATCTGCAACGATCCCCTGCTGGTCGCCTTCCCGAAGGATGATCCGCGCGATCCGCCAATGACGATCACGCCCGGAATGATCGACGAGGGACGCCTGCTGCTGCTGGAAGACGGGCACTGCCTGAAGGAACACGCCCTGGCGGCCTGCAATCGGCCCGAGCTGCGCGCCAGCGCCACGATGATCGGCACCAGCCTGCACACGCTGGTTCAGATGGTGGATAACGGGCTGGGCTTGACCATGCTGCCGCAGATGGCGGTCGATGCCGGCATCCTGGACAACACCAACATCGTCGCCCGCCCGCTCAGCTCGGCCACCGCCAGCCGCGAGATTGCCTTGGTCTGGCGCCGCAACAGCCCGCGCGCCGAGGAATTCCGCCTGCTGGCCCAGGAACTGCGCGCCGGCTGACCGGCCGAGGTTCGATGCCGGCTGCGGCGCACCAAACTGCATTAGAATCGGCAGGCTCATCGGCGATCATCGGAGACAACGATCAACCTGCGGCGCTCGAAAAAAGACGCGCCCCGCGGAAGAACCACGAAGCGCGCCTTGCACTAGAAACCGTCGAGGCGGCTGATCAGTTTCCCAACCAGCCGCCTGGTTGATCAGCCAACCTCCCCGGTGACCGGAGCGCCGACGCCCAACAGGTCGAGCGCCAGGTCCAGGATGCCCTCTACCTGCCCGAGCAGTGAAGAATCGGTGCCAGCCAGGGTCACAATGGGATTCCCGCCCAGGGTAATCTGCAGCGCGCCTTCGCCACCCACCACGACATCGAGCAAGCTGTAATCGACGCCCGGCTCGAACGCGATGATGTCGGCGCCAAGAAAGGTGCCGAGAAGGCCGGTGTCGAAATCGGTGATGATGTCGTTACCGCCACTTCCGAGATAGAAGGTATCAATTCCGGAACCGCCCGTGAAGTAGTCCATGCCGGTGCTGCCGTGCAGGGTATCGGCGCCCGTGCCGCCATACAGTTCGTTTCCGTTGCCACCGGTGGCGCGCAACTCGTCGTTGCCGTAGCCGCCATAAAGGTAGCTGGCGCCATTGTTGCCGATGACGATCCCGGTCAGATTATCGTTGCTAACGGGAGCAAACAGGCTGCCAACGCCGTCGTCACCATAGAGTTCGTTGAACACAGTCGATCCGTCTGCACCCGAAATGGTTGCAGTCATGGTGTCGTTGCCAGCATCTCCCTCGACGTAATTGTATGCCGTGGTGCCCGCGCCGCCAGTAGCGGTGGCCAACATGGTAAAGTTGTCGTCGCCGTCATCTCCATAGGCTTCCTGCCACAGAGTGCCGCCGCCGTTCAGGGCGGCAGTCATGCTGATCGTGTCGCCGCCTGCGCCCCCAACAGCGTAGGATTCCAACAGCGTATCAGAGAAGCGATTGCCGAGAGTGGTGTTGGTGGAGATGGTATCCGCCGCAGCCCCGCCATCCAGCACGGAGCCGAGATAGCGTGCGACGGCATTTACTGTCGCCGACATGACATCCTGGCCGCCCTGCCCGTTCTGGAAAATGAGCAGGTCGTCCGGACGATTGGTGATGGTGGTGGAGATCGTGTCGTTACCACCGCCGCCATTCAGCGTATTGTTGTTGAAGGTGGTGGTGATCGTATCCGCGTCGGCAGTACCGTTATACGTCTGGCCGTCCATCATTCCGGTGAAATTCGCGAAAATCGAACTCTTCTTTGCCATGCCTGTGCTCCTCCGTGGAAGGGCTCGCGCCCATGAAGAGACAGTGCCAACAGAATATTGCAGTTCCTAGCGATTCATTGATATTGCGGCCGTCTGTCGAGTAACAGACGGTCTGATAACGTACCGAAGCTTTAATTAACTCGGAAAAATCGACTGTATTGTTCGTTGTCATACAAAGCACGTCCCGGCGGTGCCAACGGCTAGCCTGCCGCCCCCGCACCGTCGGGCCCATGCCGCAAGCTAGGCGAACAGCAAAGACGGGTCGGTCACTGTCAGGCCTTCCAGCACAACCGTGCTGCCATCGGCAAAGTTGACTGTGGTGTTGCCACCGGCATTGGACAGGGAGCCGATCGACTGGCTATCGGCCAGCTGCAGCGCGTCGCTGCCGACCACGAAGTCCGCAATGATGTCCGCGCCGCCATCCAGGCCGAAGACGAAAGTATCGGCGCCCGCTCCGCCGACCATGTAATCGGTTGCGGTGCTGCCGATCAGCGTGTCTCTACCCGCACCGGCATACAGTTCGTTATAATTGCCGCCGATCACCGTCAGCGTATCGGCGCCACGGCCGCCATACAAATAGCTGCCGCCTTCGACGTCAGCCTCGACCGTGGCGGTCAGCGTATCGTTGCCAGCGCCACCCCACAACTCGTTGCCCAGGATGTCGCCGGTGGCGGACCCGCCGACCCATGCGGTCAGAACGTCGTCGCCAGCGTTGCCCTCGGCGTAATTGTAAGCGGTGCTCGCACCGGTGCCGTCCACGATCTCGGCATACAGGTTCACGACATCGGCGCCGCCACCGGCATAGACCTCGGTGATAATCTCTCCAAGGTTATTGGTCAGCGTACTGCGAACATCGACCACATCGTTCCCTTTGTCGGCCAAGACAAAAGTCTCGACCATAGTGAGGTAACGCGGGTCCGAAGCGCCAAGTGCGTTGTTGACGCTGATCCGGTCAGCTCCGGCACCGCCGTCCAGAAGCGTGCCGATATAGTTAGTGAAGCCACTGATGCTGACCGTCATCGTATCGTTACCCGTCCCGCCGGACTGGTAGGCATAGATGTCTTCTAGGAAATCGGGAGCATAGCTTAGTGTAGTGGCGATATGGTCGTCACCGTCAAGTCCGACCAGGCCTGTCATATTGTGGGTGCTCGTAAGCTGGTCATTGCCATACTGCCCAGCCAGGAACTGCCCGTCAAACGAGGTGCTCAGGATGAGGCCGTTCCAAAAAAACATAAGCTCTCCTCTCTTCTTTATGGACGTCAGAGCTGTCGGTTAAGGTCGCGACGCCAAAGAAACTCGACGCCTCACAGCATTTGCAACAGAAAGGCTATACGCGATTGATGTTCCCGCGGCGGAGGATAGCCCTGCACTTAAAGGATGGTCGATCGGTCTAACAGCAGACGGACTTTGGTCAGAAAGTCGCCAGCACAATGAACCCCGCGTGAGTGGCACATCCGAAAGCGCCATGACGAACTTAGCCAGCCGCTCCCGCACGCAGGCTAGTGTCTCTCTATGGAACAGGACTAGTCAGCGGCGGGCCACTGCAAGTACCGGCGCTATCTATCAGTGCCGTGAAGCGCATGGTGAAGTCATGCGCGGGTGCCGGCTTCTGTGCTCGGGCCGCCCAAAAGTCGCGGCCCCGACATTTGCCACAATGGCTTTCAATCCATGTGCCGCAGACCGACGCGCAAGTAGTCCCACCCCGTGATCAGCGTCAGCGCCGCGGCTGCCCACAGGCTGGCGAGCCCCACGTGCCGGATCCACTCCTCCGCCGGAAGCGCGCCGGCCAGGATCAGCGCGCCCAGGCACACGAGTTGCAACGTCGTCTTCCACTTGGCGAGCCGGCTGACCGGAATGGAGACCTGCAGCCCGCCCAGAAATTCGCGCAGGCCCGACACGGCGATCTCCCGAATCAGGATCACAAGGCCGGCGATGGCGTGCAGGTCGCCCACATAGGGCCCGGTAAGCTGGCCCTTGGCCGTCAGCACCAGGATCACTGCGGCAACCATGATCTTGTCGGCGATTGGATCGAGGAAGATGCCCAGCCGCGACACTGCCCCGCTGGATCGGGCCAGCAGCCCGTCGAAATAGTCCGTGATGCCCATCAGACAGTAGAGCACGAAAGCCAGGCCGTAGCCGAGCTGCCACGCGGGCCACCACAGCAAAGCGGCAAGGAGCGGGACCGCGACGATGCGCGACAGGGTGAGAAGGTTGGGCAGGCTCAGCATGCTCCACCGCCTAGCCGCTTCGGCCTCCGGGAAAAAGAACCGTCTCGGGTTGTTTGTGAGCCAGAGGCGGCTAGGAACTGGCGGCCACGATCTTCGGAACAGGCCACCTGCCGGGAACCCATGCTGACATCGCTCCACCTGCTGCGCAAACGCCGGTTCCTGCCGCTGTTCGCCACTCAGCTGCTCAACGCGTTCAACGACAACCTGTTCAAGAACGCCATGGTGCTGTTCGTGGTCTACAACTTCTACAACTCGCAGGAGCAGGAATCCCAGTTCAGCGCCATCGCCTCCGGCGTGTTCATCCTGCCCTTCTTCATCCTGTCGGCACTCGCCGGTCAGCTGGCCGACCTGCGTGACAAGGCGACCATTATCCGCTGGGTGAAGTTTGCGGAAATCTTCATCATGACAGTGGGGGCGGCCGGCCTGTGGCTGGCCTGGGGCGGCGGCGCGCTGAGCGGGATCGCGGTGCCGCTGATGCTGGCGGCGCTGTTTGCCATGGGAGTCCACTCCACCTTTTTCGGCCCGATCAAATATGCCATCCTGCCGCAGCATCTGCGGCGCGAGGAGGTGCTGTCGGGCACCGGCCTGGTGGAAGCGGGCACCTATGTAGCGATCCTGGCGGGCACGATCCTGGCCGGCTATATCAGCGTACGCTGGGCTGCCGGAATCGTGATCGTCACGGCCCTGGTGGGCTACATCACCAGCCGGCAGGTGCCGCCTGCCCCGCCCTATGAAGGCGGCAAGATCGACCTGCATGTGATCCGATCCTCCATCACGCTGATCCGCAACACGACCGCCCAGCGCGAGGTCTTCTATGCCATCCTGGCGATCAGCTTCTTCTGGACTATCGGCGCGGTGCTGTTCATCCAGTTCCCGCCGCTGGCCAAGAACGTGCTCTATGCCAGCAAGGAGGTCGCCAGCCTGTTCCTGGTGATCTTCTCCATCGGCGTGGCGATCGGGTCGGTCGCGATCAACACCTTGCTGAAGGGCGAGGTCTCCGCCCGGTACGCCCCCCCCTCCGTGCTGGGCATGGGCGCCTTCGTTGCCGGGTTCTACTTCGTGTGCCGAGCGTGGGAGCATCAGGTGGCCCAGCCTGCCATGCTGATGGATGTACCCACCTTCGTCGCGCAGCCGCTGGCGCCGCTGGTGCTGGGGACGTTGCTGCTGATCGCGATCGCAGGCGGCATGTTCGTGGTTCCGCTCTATGCCTTCCTGACCACCAAGTGCGAACCGTCGCAGGCGGCGCGCACGGTGGCGGCGAACAACATCGTCAATTCGGGCGCCATGGTGGCCGGATCGCTGATCGCCGGGGGGCTGAGCGCGCTGGGGATCCCGCTGGTGGAGCAGCTGCTGCTGAGCGCGGCGATGTCGATCCTGTCGGCCTGGTTGGGCGCGGTGCTGTACCGCGCGGAGAAGCTGGCCGCACTGCCGGCCTGAGAACGCCCGAAATTTACACGAAAGCCGGCGAAAGTGCGCGGCGCTGGTGGCCGCCGAACGGTTCGGTGTCGGCCGGCGCGGCCATTCGGTCGAGGCCGGCGACCAGCGCCAGAAGCGCGGAAATGCTGGACTTGCGCTGCACGCCGGTGAAACGGCCGCGCCAGAGCTTCGGCTGGAGCGTGCCATCAAGCGCCAGTGGCATTCGGTCGGCCGGTGTGAACTTCCATTTCGGCTGGCTCTGGCCGGTCAGCGCGGTGGTCCAAGCGGCAATGAACGAGCCGG
>Ga0210040_10003820_pt1 | contig 20107 bp, 18 predicted proteins | sample CryGeyCG12114_NA_FD_185462 | JGI IMG/M metagenome (GOLD analysis project Ga0210040, IMG submission 185462) | Groundwater microbial communities from aquifer - Crystal Geyser CG19_WC_8/21/14_NA (SPAdes) (version 2) | ecosystem: Environmental > Aquatic > Deep subsurface > Groundwater | place: USA... | reverse complement strand
GACATGGTCGAGTGGCGCTGGCCCTTGGGCCGTCCGAAATGGGCGAGCAGCAGCACCTTGGCGCCGGCATCGGCAAGCTCGAGGATCGTGGGCGCCACCGCCCGCACGCGGGTAAGGTCGGTCGCCTCGCCATCCGCCATGGGCAGGTTGAGGTCGACGCGCACCAGCGCGACTTTGCCGCTGACATCACCGATCTCCTGCTCGAGATCATCCAGCGTTCGGAAATGGGCCATTACACGATCCTCAATTCGATTCCTGACGCGATCTCGCCACCGGCAACATCTTGTCGCGAAGGCCGCCGCGCCAATTGGAAGCTATCGCTGCTGACGGTATCCCGGGCACGGCGCCCATCCGCTCGCATTGTGTCCGGAAAGACCGGCGCGCCAGGAAACGCAAACCCTTCGCCACCGTGACACGCTCGGACGTCTCCGCGTGAGACGCTAGCACCGTGCCCAGCGCTGCCTGGCAAGCCGGTGCGCTCCGCCCGCGCCCGTGTCTCAGATCAGGCCAGCCATGATCCCGGCCGTGTCGATCATGCGATTGGAGAAGCCCCATTCGTTGTCGTACCAGGAAACGACGCGCGCAAGCTTGCCCTCGAGCACCGCCGTCTCGAGGCTGTCGACCGTCGAGCTGGCCGGGTAATGGTTGAAGTCGCTCGAGACCAGCGGCTGGTCGGTGTAGTCGAGCACGCCCTTCATTGCGCCATCTGCCGCCGACTTGAGCGCCTGGTTGATCTCTTCCTTGGTGGTGTCGCGCGCGGGCGTGAAGACCAGGTCGACCAGCGATACGTTGGGCGTTGGCACGCGCACGGAGGACCCGTCGAGCTTGCCCTTGAGCTCCGGCAGCACCAGGCCCACTGCGCGCGCGGCGCCGGTGGTGGTCGGGATCATGTTAAGCGCGCCCGCACGCGCCCGGCGCAGATCCTTGTGGATCTGGTCGAGGATGCGCTGGTCGTTGGTGTAGGAGTGGATCGTGGTCATGAAACCACGCTCGATCCCGATCGCGTCGTTGAGCACCTTGGCCACCGGCGCCAGGCAATTGGTGGTGCAGCTGGCGTTGGAGACGATCACGTCCTCGGCGGTCAGCTTGTCGTGGTTCACGCCGTAGACGATGGTCGCCGAGACGCCGGTGGCGGGCGCCGAGATCAGCACCCGCTTGGCGCCGGCATCCAGATGCGGCTTGGCGGCGTCGTGGCTCTGGAAGAAGCCCGTGCACTCGAGCACGATGTCGACGCCCATCTCCCGGTGCGGCAGCTTGGCGGGATCGCGCTCCTTGGTGACGGCGATGTCCTTGCCGTTGACCTGCATGGAATCGCTGTCGCTGGTCACCTTGCCGGGGAAGCGGCCGTGCGTGCTGTCGTAGGCGAACAGCAGCGCATTGTCCTCAGGGGAGGCCAGGTCGTTGATGGCGACGAGGTCGAGATCGTGGTCGTCACGCTCCAGGATCGCCCGGGCGACGAGGCGCCCGATGCGCCCGAACCCGTTGATCGAAACCTTCGTCGCCATGCCTTGTGCTCCTGTCTACTTGGAAATTCTGTCGGTGATCTGCGGTACGATCGCCTCGACGGTGAAGCCGAACCGCGCGAACAGCTCCTCGGCCGGGCCCGACGCGCCGAAGCGGTCAAGACCGATATTGAGGCCGTTCGCCATCGTGTAGCGCTCCCAGCCGAAGGTGGTGCCCGCTTCAATACTCACGCGCAGTATGTCCCCGGGCGGAACATTCGGAAGAATGTCCGCCTTGTAGCCCGCATCCTGCTCGTCGAACAATTCGGCGCAGGGCATCGAGACCACGTCGGCGCCGATGCCCTGGCCTTCCAGCGCGTCGGCCACCTTGACGGCCAGCTCGACCTCGGAACCGGTGGCGATGAGGATGACCTTGCGCGCAGACGTGGCGGCGCGCAGCCGGTAGGCACCCCTGGCGCTCAGATTCTCCGCGGCATCGTCGCGCAGCGCCGGAAGGTTCTGGCGGGTGAGCGCAAGCACGCTCGGCCGGTCGGCCTGGGCGAGCGCCAGTTCCCAGCACTCGGCGCATTCGAGCGCGTCGGCCGGGCGCATGACCAGCAGGTTGGGCACGGCCCGCAGGCTTGCCAGATGCTCGACCGGCTGGTGCGTGGGCCCGTCCTCGCCCAGCCCGATCGAATCGTGCGTCATCACATAGATGACGCGCACCTGCTGCAGCGCCGAGAGCCGGATCGCGGGGCGGCAATAATCGGAAAAGATCAGGAAGGTGCCGCCATAGGGCACGATGCCGCCATGCAGCGCCATGCCGTTCATCGCCGCGCCCATGCCGAATTCACGGATGCCGTAATAGATGTAGCGGCCCGCGTAATCCTGGGCCGAGAGCGGCGTGGTCGAGGGTACCTTGGTGTTGTTGGAGCCGGTCAGGTCGGCCGATCCGCCGACGAGCGCGGGGATCTCCTGCGTGAGGACGGCAAGTGCCGCCTCGCTCGACTTGCGGGTCGCCATCGTGGGCTTCTCAGCAGCGAGACTGGCCTTGTAGTCCGCCCAGTCGGCGGAGTCGGGCAGCGTGCCCGCCATGCGCGCCTCGAACTCGGCCGAGCGATCATGCGCCGCCACCCGGTCCTGCCATTCGCGATGCGCAATGGCTCCGCGTGCGCCCGCTTCGCGCCACTTGCTCAGCACGTCCTCGGGAATGTCGAAGGGCGAATGCTCCCAGCCGAGCGTCTTGCGCGCGGCGGCGACCTCGTCCTCGCCCAGGGCAGCCCCGTGCGTGGCGCTGGTGCCCTGCTTGTTGGGCGCGCCCATGCCGATGACCGTCTTGCAGGCGACCAGCGACGGGCGCGGATCGGCCAGCGCCTCGTCCAGCGCGCGGCGCACCTCGTCCACATCGTGTCCGTTGCAGCTCACCACGTGCCAGCCACTGGCGGCGTAGCGGGCGCGTACGTCCTCGCTGGTGGAAAGCTCGGTCCCGCCATCGATGGTGATGTTGTTGTCGTCCCACAGCACGATCATCCGGCCGAGCTTCAAATGCCCGGCCAGCCCGATCGCCTCGTGGTTGACGCCTTCCATCAGGCAGCCATCGCCCGCGATCACCCAGGTGCGGTGATCGACCAGCGCGTCGCCGAACTCGGCGTTGAGGTGCCGCTCGGCCAATGCCATGCCTACCGCCATGGCGAGCCCCTGCCCCAGCGGCCCGGTGGTTGCCTCCACCCCGTCGAGCAGGAAGTTCTCCGGGTGCCCGGCGCAAGGCGAACCGATCTGCCGGAAGGCGCGGAGCTCGTCCATCGTGGGATGGGCGAACCCGCTCAGATGCAGCAGCGAATAGAGCAGCATGGAGCCGTGCCCGGCCGACAGGACGAAGCGGTCGCGGTCGGCCCAGTCGGGCGCGGAGGCATCGTATCTCAGGTATTCCGACCACAGCACGCAGGCTGCGTCCGCCATGCCCATCGGCATGCCCGGATGGCCTGAATTGGCAGCCTGGACCGCATCCATCGACAGGGCCCGAATGGCATTTGCCATCGGCGCGAAGGTTACGGTGTCTCGGCTCATGAAGAGCTCTCCGGTGATAGCGATGCTGGCGATTCGGGTCGCGGGTTCATTGGGGACCCCCGCCCCGCCCGTCAAGCCGCGGCCGGCCTCGCGTGTTGCAGTGCAACATTAGCAGTTCGGCTTATTCACAACTTCGCCCGGCAAGCTTTTGCCTTGCAAGGCAGGCGTGCCTAACGCTGCAGTCATGGAGCCGGAGCGCATCAACCGAGCCATGGACAGGATCGCAGCCGCAGCCGAGCGGATCGCCGCTTCGGCCAGGAACGCGGCCCAGCCCGCGGCGGATTCCGATCTCGAGCGCCGCCATCAGCGGCTGCGCGAGAATGCCGCTTCCGCCCTGGAAGAGCTCGACCAGCTCCTGCTGGCGCTCGAGCAATGAGCGACGTGACGCTCAGCATCGCCGGGCGCCGCTACACGCTCGCCTGCGCCGCGGGCGAGGAGGAGCACATCGCCATGCTGGGCAGCGAGATCGATGCTCGCGTCGCGGGGATGCCCAACGTCTCGCGCCGGTCGGAATCGCAGACGCTGCTTTACGCCGCGCTGTTGCTGGCGGATGATTTGCACGAAACCAGGAACAGCGCCAAGCCGCATCGGCGCGAAGGCGCAAACCTCGACGCTGTTGCCGAGCCGCTGGAAAACCTGGCCAAAATGCTCGAGTCCCTTGCCGACGAGCTTGAGGATAGCCTCCAGACCCCCTAGATAGCTGATTGGCGGGACTGCCCGGCACGAGCTGTTATGCGAAAATCCCTGAGGCTATAAGCTATCCTAAGGGAGCTGTCCCTGTCGGGGCTGGTGGGTTTGTCCTGCGGCCCTAGGTATACGGCGCCCACCTGACGCAAAGGCGTCAGAGGATTTCCAGGCAACGACCCATGGTGGTTCCGCCACACCAACCCGACCTTGAGACAGCACGCAGGGAGCATTGCGTGGATATCGCGCAGGAGAAGAAGGCACTTCGCACGAGGCTGCGCCGGGCGCGGCGCGAGCATGCGGCGAACTTGCCGCCGGAGGTAAGCGCGCTGGTCTTCAAGCGCCCGCCGACCGCGGTGCTCGACCTGGTGCCGCCCGACGCGACGATCGGGCTCTATCGCGCCGACCCGGGTGAGGCGCCCGCATCCTCCTATGCCAGGTTCTTCGCCGAGGCGGGCCATACGATCGCGCTCCCCCGCGTCGTCGATCTGCAAACACCCATGACCTTCCACGTGCACACCGATCCCTTTGGGGAAAGCGATCTGGAGGAAGGCCATATGGGACTGATGCAGCCTGCTGCCGATGCACCGCTGGTCGAGCCCGAGGTCCTGATCATGCCGCTGGTCGGGTTCACGTCCCGCGGAGAGCGGATGGGCCAGGGCGGAGGCTTCTACGACCGCTGGCTGGCCGCGCATCCGGGCACGGTGACGATCGGCCTTGCCTGGGACGTGCAGAAGGTCGACGCGCTGCCCCTGGCGGTGCACGACATCCCGCTGCGCGCCATAGTCACGCCCACTCGGCTGTACGGGCCGTTCTGATGCGCGAGCAGCCGACCTGGCGCATTCCCTTGGGGATACTGCTCCTGCTTGCAGCCCTCGTGGTCTATGCGATGGGTGTCGTGCTGCTGTCGCCGCTGATCGAGCGCTTGCCGGTGCTGGTGCAGACGGTCGTCTACCTGGTGCTCGGCCTCATCTGGCTGCTGCCGCTGCGCCGGTTCCTGATCTGGATGGAAACGGGGCGCTTCATCCCGCCCGAATAGCGGAACCGCTGCCGCTTCTCTTCCGTTCGGACGCGGGAGGAAGCCTGCTTGCCCGAACTGCCCGAAGCCGAAGCCAGTCGCCGCGCCGTCGAGGAGCAATGCCTCGATCGCACGATCGAGGATGCGGCGCCCGGTGCGAACGTTACCTACATTGAACTGCCGGGCAACAACGAGCGCCGGCGCCTGATCGGGCAGCGATTCACCCTGACCCGGCGCCACGGCAAGATGATCTTCGCCGGCAGCAAGTCCGGCCCCTGGATCGGCGTCCATCTGGGCATGACGGGCAAGCTGGTCCCCTATGACGAAGGGGAAGATCCGCCCAGGGACCCCAAGTTCATCATCCGGTTCGAAGGCGAGCGGAGACTCGCCTTCCTGGATCGGCGCAAGCTTGGCTGGCTGAAGGTTATCGACGATCCCGACGCCTTTATCGCTGCAGAAGGTTACGGTCCTGATGCGCTGGCCATTGCGCAGGACGCGTTCGCACAGGTGATCGGCGGCACGAACGGAGCGGTGAAGTCCGCCCTGATGGACCAGCGCAAGCTGGCGGGCATCGGCAACCTCTGGTCGGACGAAATCCTTTTCCGCACCGGCATCGCCCCTGCCCACACCGCCTCCGACCTGTCCGACGCGAAGCTGGCCGAACTGTTCGGCGCCATGCGCGAGGTGCTGGAGAGTGTAACCGATACCTGCATGGACTATGCGCAGCTGCCCGACGACTGGCTTATCAAGAACCGCAAGAAGGGCGCGCGCTGCCCAAGCTGCGGCGGCCGGATCGAGAGCACCAAGGTCGGCAGCCGGACAGCCTATTACTGCCCGGAGCATCAGACCTAAGCGACGGTGGAGCGGAGCCCGAGCGAACGCAATGGCGCGAGTGACGGGACTTGAACCCGCGACCTCCGGCGTGACAGGCCGGCGCTCTAACCAACTGAGCTACACCCGCGCGCCCTTGCGTTCCGCTCGGGAAGCGGCGCCTCTAAGGCAGGGTCTTGGGGCTGTCAATGGCAGGCGATGGCTGCGCGGCCACGACCGCGGCCGAGCCGTAAACGTATCACGGCTCAGCTGACGAGGATCAGCGCGGGAGCCTCGATCAGCCGCTTCATTTCCTGCACGAAGGCGGCAGCATCGTACCCGTCGACGACGCGATGATCGCAACTGATCGACAGGTTCATCAGCTTGCGCTTCTCGATCCGCTCGCCGCCCAGCCCGTCAGGCACGAAGGCCGGCCGCTCGACGATGCGGTTGGGCGCGATGATCGCCACTTCGGGACGGTTGATGACCGGCGTCGAGGCGATGCCGCCCAGCGGACCCAGCGAGCTTATCGTCAGCGTGGAACCCGAAAGGTCCTGCGACCTGGCCTTGCCCGTGCGCGCCGCTTCGGCCAGCTGCGTGATCTGCGCTGCCAGCTGCCACAGGTTCATGGCCTGCGCATCGCGAATCACGGGTACCATGAGCCCCAGTTCCGTCATCGTCGCCAGGCCCAGGTGCACCGCGCCATGGCGAGTGACGATACCCGCCTCGTCATCATAGCGTGCGTTGATCATGGGGAACGATGGCAGCGCACGGCAGATCGCGCTGATCAGCAGCGGCAGCGGGGTGAGCTTGCGCCGGCCGCCATGCCCTGCGTTGAGTTCGGCGCGCGCCTGCTCGAGCGCGGTGACGTCGCATTCCTCGACATAGGTGAAATGCGGGATGTGGCGCTTGGATGCGGCCATGTTCTGGGCGATGCGGCGGCGCAGGCCCACGACCTTGACCGTCTCGTCCGCCGGCGCAGACCGGGCAGAGGCGTACCCGGCATTGTAGGACAGGAACGCGTCCAAGTCCGCGTGGCGCACGCGACCATCCTCGGCCGGCTTCACCTCGCCAAGATCGACACCCAGGTCCCGCGCGCGCTTGCGCACCGCGGGACTGGCAAGGATTTTGGCCGACGTGGGCAGTGAGGCGGTGTCTGACGGCCCGGGAAGTTCGCTGCTGGCGGCTGACTGGGTTTGATCCGGCGCTTGCGATGATCCGGGTTGCTCGCCCGCGGCCCTCTCGCGTGCAGCCGCGATCGCATCATCTACGTCGGACGCGTCGGGGGTCTCGACCTCGATCCGCTCCCTTACCGCTTCCGATCTGGGACCGGGAGCAGCGGCGGCTCCCTGCGGCGGGGCATCCCGCTTCGGCTCGGCCTTGTCCTCCACCGCAGCGTCGGTTTCGAGTACGACGAGCGCCGAGCCGATGGCGATCACCTCGCCCACCTCGCCGCCCACTTCCAGGACCCTGCCCGCGACCGGGCTTTCCATTTCAACCGTCGCCTTGTCGGTCATCATGTCGGCCAGGCGCCCGTCCTCTTCGACGGTGTCGCCCGGCTTCACGTGCCAGGCCACGATCTCGGCCTCGGTTATGCCCTCGCCGATATCGGGCAGGTTGAAGGTGAAGCGTGCCATATATGCTCTCCGCCGGCCTCAGCCCGCCGCCAGCAGGCGATCGACCGCCTCGCCGATGCGCACGGGCCCCGGAAAATAGGCCCATTCCAGACTGTGCGGATAGGGCGTGTCGAAGCCGGTGACGCGCTCCACCGGCGCCTCGAGGTGATAGAAGCAGCGCTCTGTCACCAGCGCGGAAAGCTCGGCGCCGAAGCCGGAGGTACGCGTCGCCTCATGAACGATCAGGCATTTGCCGGTCTTCTGCACAGACTTCTCCACAGCCTCGATGTCGAGCGGGACGAGCGTGCGCAAATCCAGGATCTCGGCGTCGACACCCTTCTCGCGGCAGACGCCCTCGGCCACGTGCACCATCGTGCCGTAAGCGAGGATCGTCAGCGCCTCGCCCTCGCGGATGACGTTCGCGGTGCCCAGCGGGATGCGGTAATGCCCCTCGGGCACGATGGCATCCGGCCGGCCTTTCCACGACTTGCTCGGGCGATCGTAATAGCCGTCGAAGGGACCGTTATAGATGCGCTTGGGCTCGAAGAAGACGACCGGATCGTTGTCCTCGATCGCCGCGATCAGCAGGCCCTTGGCGTCGTAGGGCGTGCTCGGCACCACGGTTTTCAATCCGCACACATGGGTGAACATGGCCTCGGGGCTCTGGCTATGGGTCTGGCCGCCGAAGATGCCGCCGCCGAAGGGAGAGCGCACGGTGATCGGCGCTGTGAACTCGGCTGCCGAGCGGTAGCGCAGGCGTGCTGCCTCGCTCACCAGCTGGTCCAGGCCCGGATAGATGTAATCGGCGAACTGGATCTCGGGCACGGGCCGCAGCCCGTATGCGCCCATTCCCACAGCGACGGCGATGATCCCGTTTTCCGAAATCGGCGTGTCGAACACCCGCGTCTTGCCGAACCGCTCCTGCAGGCCCGCGGTGCAGCGGAACACGCCGCCGAAATAGCCGATGTCCTCGCCCATCAGGACGATGTCGGGATCGCGCTCCAGCATCACGGCCAGCGCATCGTTGATCGCCTCGATCATGGTCAAGGTGCGCGTGGGGGCAGCATCCGACGCTGCGGGAGCGGCGATGGCTTGCGCATCGCCGGTCTGCTCGGGAGCTTGCGTCGCCATCAGGCCGGCTTCTCCGCCTCGCGCAGATCGGCGGCGTGGCCGTCCGGGTATTTCACCGCGCGCTCATGCACCGCCTGGCGCGCCTGTTCGCGCAGGTGCCAGGGCATCGTCTCGTACACATCCTCGAACATCGTGCGATCGGGCTGGTGCAGGCCATGGCCAAGAATGCCGTTCTTCTCCGCCTGGCGCATCGCCGTGCGTACCTCCGCATCGAGTTCGGCGTCCATCGCCGTGTGCGCCACGTCCGACCATTCGCCTAGCGCCACCAAATGCCGCTTGAGCCGCAGGACCGGGTCGCCGAGCGGCCATTCGGTGCGCTCCTCGGCGCTGCGGTAGACGTTCGGGTCGTCCGAAGTGGAGTGCCCTTCCGCGCGGTAGGTGAAGAACTCGATCAGCGTCGGGCCCTTGTTTGCCCGCGCGCGATCCGCCGCCCAGCGCTCGGCGGCATAGACCGCCAGCGCATCGTTGCCGTCGACGCGCAGGCCAGCGATGCCGTAGCCGATGGCGCGCGCGGCAAAGGTCGTGCGCTCGGCCCCGGCAAAGCCCGAGAAGCTGCTTATCGCCCACTGGTTGTTGACCACGTTGATGATGCAGGGCGCATTGTAGACGGCGTTGAAGGTGAGTGCCGAGTGGAAGTCCCCTTCCGCCGTCGATCCCTCGCCCAGCCACGCGACGCCCAGCCGGCTGTCGCCCTTGATCGCGCTGGCCATGGCAAAGCCGGAGGCCTGCGGCACCTGCGTGGTGAGGTTGCCCGAGATCGTGAAGAAATTGTGCGAGCGCGCCGAATAGAGGATCGGCAGCTGGCGGCCCTTCAGCTTGTCCGCGCGGTTGGAATAGATCTGGTTGATCATCTCCACCAGCGGATAGCCGCGCGCGACCAGGCACCCCTGCTGGCGGTAGGAGGGAAAGATCATGTCCTCGAAATCAAGCGCATGCGTGGCGACGACGCTGGTCGCCTCCTCCCCCGTGCATTTCAGGTAGAAGCTGGTCTTGCCCTGTCGCTGTGCGCGGTACATGCGATTGTCGAACGCGCGCACCAGCGCCATCTGGCGCAGGAACTCACGCAGCCGGTCGGGCGAGAGGCGCGGGTCCCAGGGGCCGTGAGCCTGGTCGTCATCGCCCAGCACGCGGACCAGGTCGGTACACAGCGGATAGGTTTCGCTTGCCTCGCAGCTCTCGTCGGGGCGGGACTGGGCTCCCGCTGCGGGTATGGCGAGGTGCGTGAAGTCGACCGTGTCGCCGGGGCGGAACCTGGGTTCGGGCACGTGCAACGCAAGCGCGGGGCGATTGCTCCCGGCCCTGTCGCCCGCGTCGTCCATCGCTCACTCCCGATTTATCGTGATTGCAGGCGGGTTTATTGGTTGCACCTGAAACCGTCAAGCTGCGCCCGCGAACGCGAACCGGCTCAAACAGCGATCGGCGCCCTGATCACTCCCTGCGGCTGGTATCCATGCACCTCGAAATCCTCGAACCGGTACTCGAAGATCGATGGCGCGCGCCTGACAATCGCAAGCGTCGGCTCGCCCCCGGGTTCGCGCGAGAGCTGCTCGGCAACCAGGTCGGCATGGTTGAGATACAGATGCGTGTCCCCGCCCGTCCACACCAGTTCGCCGGGCTCAAGATCCGCCTGCTGCGCGACCATGCGGGTGAGCATAGCCGCGCCGAACAGGTTGAACGGCAGCCCCAAAGCCACGTCGCAGCTGCGTTGGTAGAGCAGGCAATTGAGCCGGCCCTTGCCTTCACCCTGCCCGGCAACGTGGAACTGATAGGTCTTGTGGCAGGGCGGCAGCGCCATCCGGCCGAGCTCGGCGACGTTCCAACCCTCGACGATATGGCGGCGGCTGCCGGGATTGGTCCGCAGGCTGGTCACCAGATCGGCTATTTGGTTGATGCCGGCAGCCGGCCGGTAGAGGCCCTCCCCCGCAGGCTCGTAAGTGGCCCAGTCGACCCATTGCTTGCCGTAGACCGGACCCAGATCGCCCCAGCGTGCGGCGAAGTCCTCGTCTTCGACGATGCGCCGCTCGAACGCCTGCTGGCTGATATCCTCTCCCGTCGCCCTGCGGTATTTGGCGAGCGGCCAGTCGCTCCAGATGCTCACCCCCTGCTGCAGCAGCGCGCGGATGTTGGTATCGCCGGTCAGGAACCACAGCATCTCACGCGCCGCCGCCTTCCAGAAAACGCGCTTGGTGGTGAGCAGCGGTATGCGGCCGTTCGCGAGATTGAAGCGCAGCATGGTGCCGAAGATCGAGCGCGTCCCGACGCCGGTGCGATCAAGGCGCTCGTCGCCCTCCTGCCAGATGCGATGCATCAGATCGAGATAATGCCTCTCCCAGTGGCGTCCGCTCACCTGCGGATCAGGACGGACTGAGAGGCTGTCTGCGACGGGCATGACAAGCGCGCTAGCACCGGCAAAGCGCGCTTGCCAGCCCGGGACCTGCGCCCTATAGGCCCGCCTCTGCCTCGCCCGCCCCACGCAATTGGGCCGCGGGCCGGATCCGGTCGGGGAGTAGCTCAGCCTGGTAGAGCACTGTCTTCGGGAGGCAGGGGCCGGAGGTTCGAATCCTCTCTCCCCGACCAAATTCCGTTATCTGGCACAGATAAACGGCGATCTGCGGAAGGCTGTCGAACAGCACCTCCAAACCATACGATCACATCCGCGAAAGCGCGGCCGAACGCTGTGGCGACATACGGATCGGCGGGGCGTCAGCCTTACCGTAAACGACTTGTAATAGGCTCGGCGAGTGCCCATTGGAGGCGCGCCGCCAATCATCTTGAGACGCATGATCCCGCATCAGCCCTATTATGACGACGACGGCGATACGCTGCACGAGGAGTGCGGCGTCTTCGGGATCATCGGCGCCAGCGAGGCGGCGGCCGCCTGCGCGCTTGGCTTGCACGCGCTGCAGCACCGCGGGCAGGAAGCCGTGGGTATCACCAGCTTCGACGGAGCCGAGTTCTTCACCCGCCGCGGGCTGGGCCATGTGGCCGACAATTTCTCCACCGGCGATTCCATCGCCGAGCTGCCCGGCATCATGGCGGCGGGCCACGTGCGCTATTCCACCACGGGCGGCGCGGGCCTTAGGAACGTGCAGCCACTCTATGCCGATCTCGCGCATGGCGGTTTCGCGGTTGCGCATAATGGCAACATCTCCAACGCGCGCACGTTGCGGCAGGAACTGGTGCAGAAGGGCGCGATCTTCCAGTCGACCTCCGACACGGAGGTGATCATCCACCTCGTCGCCACCAGCCGCTATCCCACGCTGCTCGACAAGATCATCGACGCGCTGCGCCTGGTCGAGGGTGGATATTCGCTGATTTGCATGACGCCCAAGGGCCTCCTCGCCTGCCGCGATCCACTGGGCATCCGGCCGCTGGTGATGGGCCGCCTGGGCGATGCGCACGTCTTCGCCAGCGAGACGGTGGCGCTCGACGTGGTGGGCGCCGATTTCATCCGGCAGGTCGATCCGGGCGAGCTGGTCGAGGTGGATTTCGACGGCAACGTCTCCTCTCACCGTCCGTTCGGCGATCACAGCCCCCGCCCCTGCATCTTCGAGCACGTCTATTTCAGCCGGCCCGATTCGATCTTCAACAAGCGCTCGGTCTACGAATCGCGCAAGCAGATCGGCGTGGAGCTGGCGCGAGAGGCACCTTGCGATGCCGAACTGGTCATCCCGGTGCCCGATAGCGGCGTGCCCGCGGCGATCGGCTTTTCGCAGCAATCGGGCATCCCGTTCGAACTGGGCATCATCCGTTCGCACTATGTCGGACGCACCTTCATTCAGCCGTCCGAAGGCGCGCGCCATGCGGGCGTGAAGCGCAAGCACAACGCCAACCGCCTGCTGGTGGAAGGCCGCCGGATCGTGCTGATCGACGATTCGATCGTGCGCGGCACCACCAGCCTCAAGATCGTGCAGATGATGCGCGATGCAGGCGCGAGCGAGGTGCATTTCCGTGTCGCCAGTCCGCCGACCGGGTACGGCTGCTATTATGGCGTCGACACGCCCGAGCGCTCCAAGCTGCTGGCGGGCCGCATGGACCTGGCGGCGATGCGCGAATTTATCCAGGCCGACAGCTTGGAATTCGTCTCGATCGACGGGCTCTACCGAGCCGTGGGGTTGGAAGGGCGCAACAATGCCTGTCCGCAATATTGCGACGCCTGCTTCACCGGCGAATACCCAACGCGGCTGACCGACCTCGCTGACAGGCAGGGTGTCGAGGCGCAGCTTCCCCTGGAAGTCGGCGGCGCGAACCTGGACAGCAAGGTCGCCTGAGACATGAGTGAGGGATCGCTCGCCGACCGGCCGCTGGCGGGCCGGATCGCCCTGGTAACGGGCGCCAGTCGCGGCATCGGGGCCGCCACCGCGCATGCGCTCGCCCAGGCTGGCGCGCATGTCGTGCTCACGGCCCGCACGACCAAGGCGTTGGAGAAGGTCGAGGATGCGATCCACGCGGCTGGCGGCACCGCCACCATCGCGCCGCTCGACCTGGCCGAGCCCGAAGCGATCGGCCGCCTCGCCCATGCGGTCGCCGAGCGGTGGGACCGCCTGGACGTGATGGTGATCGCGGCGGCGATGCTGCCTTCGCTCACGCCGGTCACCCAGATCGAAAGCAAGCAGTTCAACCAGGCGCTGACGCTCAACGTGCTGGCGACGCAGGCGCTGCTCGCCGCCTTCGATCCGCTGCTCAAGCGCAGCGAGGCCGGCGGGCGCATCATCGCGCTGACCAGCTCCGTTGCCACGGCCCCGCGCGCCTATTGGGGCGCCTATGCCGCGTCGAAGGCCGCGTTTGAGACGCTGCTAGCCTGCCATGCCAAGGAGGTGGAGCGCATCTCCGGCACCAGGGTCGCGATCATCGATCCGGGAGCGACCCGCACGGACATGCGCGCCAGGGCATATCCCGGCGAGGATCCACAGACGGTCAAGCCGCCCGAAGCGGTGGCCGACCGGATCGTGGCGCTGCTGACCCACGGCTACGAGAACCTTTATCGCGAGCGCGTGGAAGAACCCGCCTGATCGCGGGCGCAAGGTCCTGGAAGCCTAGCGCTTGACCAGCGTCACCTGGCTCACATCGATCCCGCCGCCGCGAAATCCGCCTTCGCAATACATCAGGTAATAGCGCCAGAGATCGCGGAAGCGCGCGTCGAACCGGGCGGGAAGCATATCCTCCTGGACGGCACGGTCGAACCTTGAGCGCCAGAGACGCAAGGTCTCGGCATAGTGCTGGCCGAAGTCGCGCTGGTCGGTCCAGGCGAGGCCGCGCTCCTCCGCCAGCCGGCGAAACTCGCTCGTGCGGATCAGCAGCCCGCCGGGGAACACGTAGGCCTGGATGAAGTCGGCATTGCCGGCATAGCCGTCGAACAGCTCCTCCCGGATCGAGATGAACTGCACCGCGGCGCGCCCGCCGGGCTTCAAATTGCGCGCGAGGCTGTCCATGAACACCGGCCAGTATTCGCGGCCCAGCGCCTCGACCATCTCGATGCTGACGATGCCATCGTACTGGCCCTCGACGTCGCGATAATCCTGCTTGCGGAAATTCATGGAGCCGCCGGCGGGCGCAGGCAGCGAGCGGCACCTGGCGAGCTGGTCGTCCGAGAGGCTGATCGCATCGACTTGGCAGCCCTTTTCGGCTGCCTCGAGCGCGAGGGCACCAAACCCGCAACCGATGTCGAGCAAGCTGTCGCCGCTGCCCAGCGCCACCCGGTCGAGCATGGCGTCGAGCTTGGCCGTCTGTGCCTGGTCAAGTTCGCCGCGCGCCGCGGGAAGATCGTCGAACAGCGCGCTCGAATAGACCATCGCCCGATCAAGCCAGGCCTCGTAGAAATCGCTTCCGAGGTCGTAATGCGCCTCGATATTGCGCCGGGACCCCGCCCTCGTGTTGCGATTGACCCAGTGCAGCGCCCTTGCCGCGAGCCGCCACGGACCCTTCGCCCGGCCGGTCTCGCCCAGGCTCACGCCGTTGGCCATGAACAGCGCGAACAGTGGTACCGGATCGGCCGATGACCATTCGCCCGCCTCCCAGGCCTGGTACCAGCCGGCCGACCCGCCTGTCGCCAGACGCACCAGCGCGCGCCAGTCGTGGACGCGCACGTCGCATTCGAAGCCAGGCGCCCGCCCGCCGAACACGCGGCGGGTGCCGTCGGGCAGTTGCGCACGGATGGCGCCGGTTTCCAGCCCGCTGTCGATCCGGTCGAGCATCTTGTGAAAACCGGGCGCGAATGCCCGCGCGAAGAGGCCGGGCCGCGAACCAAATCGTCCGCCCGCCCGCAGCAGATCCTCGCCCCTCAGCCCCACACCCTTCATCGCCGGCCCCCTTGCCGCGCCCGCTCGCCCGCGGCAAGGCTTTCGCTGTCGTATCAGTCGTTCTTGATCCGGCGAAAGGCGCTCAAGGCACGTTCGCGAGCCTCCTTGTGGCCGATCAGCCTGTCCGGGTAGTCGGACGGTCGTGTTTCGGGAGAGGGATCATGGATATCCTCGTCCGGCAGATCGGCCAGTTCGGGCACGAATTCGCGAATGTAGTCGCCGGCGTCGAATTTCCCGGATTGCGAGAGCGGCGCCATGATCCGCACGAACATGCTCGAATCCACACCCGTACCGCTCACCCACTGCCAATTCGTGCCATTATTTGCATAATCGGCGTCGACCAGCGTGTCCCAGAACCAGCGCTCGCCATGGCGCCAGTCGATCAGCAGATGCTTGATCAGGAAGCTGGCCGCGATCATCCGCACGCGGTTGTGCATCCAGCCGGTCCGCCACAGCTGGCGCATTCCCGCATCCACAATCGGGTAACCGGTGCGCCCCTCTCGCCACGCCTGCAGATCCCGGGTAGCCTGCTCGTCGGCCTCGGGATCGCGCCAGAAGCCGGCATCGTAGCCGGGCCGATAGGATCTGCGCGGATAGTCGGGATATTGCGCGATCAGGTTTTGCGCGAAGTCGCGCCAGATCAGCTCTGAGCGGTAGGTCCGCACGCCATCGCCCGTGAGGTGCGAAAGCCGGTCCCACAGCATGCGCGCCGAGACCTCGCCGTGGTGCAGGTGCGGGGACATGGCCGAGGAGCCGTCGATGGAGGGCCGATTACGGTCGTCTTCATAGTCGCACACGGCATGGGTAAACGCCTCGAACCGCCCGAGCGCGGCGGCGGTGCCCACTTGCCAGAAGGCGCGCATGCCCGCCGCCCAGTCCGGCCGGGTTGGCAGCAGGCCCCAGGCTGCGAGATCGTCGGAAGCCGGCCAGTTGCCGGGCGCGGTGAGCGAAGGCTCGGGCAGGATGTCGAAGCCGTGGATCGCCTCGAGCATCGCTTTCCTGAACGGGGTGAAGATCTTGTAGGGCAAGCCCGAGCCCGTGCTTACCGTGCCGGGGGGCAGCAGGTAATTGCCGTGATGCAGGCACAGATCGAGCCTTGCGCCCAATTCCGCCTCGGCCTCGCGCCACCAGGGTTCGTAATGGTGCAGCGCATGCACGCTAGTCGCGCCGGTCTCCTGGGCCAGCCTGCTGATTTCATCGGCCGCCCGACCCCGCCGCAAGATCAGCCGCATGTGCTGGCGATCGAGATCCTTCGCCAGCGATTCAAGCGAGTGATGCAGCCACCAGCGCGCCGCACCGCCGAGCCTGCGATCGCCGGGCGTCTCGTCGTCGAGCACGTAGACAGGGATGACCGGCCCTCGGGCGGCGGCGGCGCAGAAAGCCTCCTGGTCGATCAGCCGCAGGTCGCGGCGCAGCCAGACGATTTGCGGTTCGGCCATGTCTAGCCAGCAGCCTGTGGCGGGCAGCCGCTTCGTGTCAGCGGCAGTTCGACCGCGTGACGAAAGCCCCCGCCCACACGCCCGGCATAGCGGGCGTCGCTGAAGGTCACGATTGCGCGGCAATTTTCACGCTCGACACTGGCGGTGGTCATCACCGACCAGCGCAGGAAGTCGATGACCTGATCGTTCGCCGTCATGGCGGGAGGGACGAGCGGGTCCCCCATCCCGTCCGGGACCAAGCCGGCCAACTGGACGAAATTGGGTGCCCTCCGGAGCGGATCGTATTGTCCGAAGCCGATGGCATCGTTCTCGCGCCAGACCACGTCACGCCGCCATGCGAGGACCGGTGCCGGCGAGGCGAAGATCGCGTCCGGCTCGGCGCTGGCCACGGACCTGCGCACCTCGCTCTTGACGCTTGCGCTCAGCGCGCCGTTGCCCGCGATATACGCCACCAGCAGCGCCAGGGCGACGCGGGGTGGCCTTTTCCAATGGCCGCCATGAGCGGAATCTTGCTTCTCCCGCCGCCGCGAGAGCCAGATCGCGAAAGCCAGGCCGCTCCAGACCCACACGTCGATGATGAACAGCGAATCGTTGTGAAACCAGCGATTGCTGAACGGCGAGAGCAGCTGGACCGCATAGGTGTTCTGCCAGTCGAGCAACGGGTGGGTGAGCGTTCCCAGGTACGCGAGCACGACCAGCCAGCCAAAGTGCATCTCCAGCCCGCTGCGGAACACCGCACCGCGCCGCATCTGCCAGCGATCGAGCAGCCAGAGGAGCCCGGCCAGCACCGGCGGAAGCCACAATACGCCGCCCGTCAGCGCATGCGTGACCCCGCGATGCGTCGCCAGCGGCGCCCATGGCACCCAGCCGAAGAACACGTCGATGTCGGGCATGTTCGCGCCCAGCACAAGCGCAGCCAGCCCTTTGCGACTGCGGCGCTTCAGCCCGGTCTGCCCAAGCGCCCAGCCGACCAGCGAATGGGTGAAATTATCCATCCGGTCCCTCTTGCGCTAAAGGAAAGGAGGCGGCCCGTTCGTGGCCCCCGCCCCACATCAAGCAAACTCAGGCTGCCGTCGGTCGCCCGCCGGATGTCTGGTCCGGATTCATCTCGCCGCCCATGGGTGAAGCATCATTATCGGTGATGCCCGTGTCGGACAGGTCGACCGCTATATCATTGGACTGAGCAACGTCGGGTCCGTTCGGGCTAGCCGTCAAGGCTAAAGCAGCCGAGACGGGTAGAACCGTGGCACCGTTGTATTCTATCATACCAATGCCCTGCCCTGTTCCGTGCATTCGAGTGTCCTGCGTCCAGCCGAACCTGACAGCGAACGCGCGGCACCAATCTTCGTTCACGGCAAAGATTGCTCTCCGGCTCAAATCGGGTCGGGCGCGGTTCCCGTGACGGTCCAGGTCTGGCCCTTGGCGAGCAGCTTGGCAAAGCTCGTGTCCTTGCCTTCGCTCGCGCGGCGCTTCTCCTCGATCACCGCGCCCTCATATGTCGGCGCGGGATCGTCGTAGATCACGCCCAGCGGCATGGGGAACTCGCCGAACGGCAGCTCGACCAGCATGTGTGCCAGCGTGCGGTTGGTGGCGTTGTGGACCAGCACGCCCGCTGCCTGCCAATCGCCATCGACCACGTCCACTACCCTGAGAGTGAAGCTCTCCTGGTCGAGGCGGAGGCCCTTGACGCCGCCGGTCTTCTCGGAACCGAACAGCATGGGCTCGCCATGGCTGAGCCAGAGCTGCTCCTGCTCCGCACCCTTGGGCCGGGCGAAATCCTCGAACACGTCCTTGTTATAGACGATGCAGTTCTGGAAGATCTCGATGAAGGCCGCACCCTGGTGGGCATGCGCGGCCTTGAGCACGTCGGGCAGGTTCTTCGACACATCGATGCCGCGCGCCACGAACCGCGCACCGGCGCCCAGCGCGAAGGCGCACGGGTTCGCGGGCCGGTCGACCGAGCCAAGCGGCGTGGAAGGCGCGCGCGTGCCGATCCGGCTGGTGGGCGAGGCCTGGCCCTTGGTGAGGCCATAGATCTCGTTGTTGAACAGCATGATCTGCATATTCACGTTCCTGCGAAGAACGTGCATCAAGTGGTTGCCGCCAATGGACAATCCATCGCCGTCGCCGGTGACCAGCCAGATGTCGAGATCAGGGTTCGCCAGCTTCACGCCCGTCGCCACAGCCGGTGCGCGGCCGTGGATCGTGTGGAAGCCGTAGCTTTCCATGTAGTACGGGAAGCGGCTGGAGCAGCCGATGCCGGAGATGAACACTGTGTTCTTCGGGTCCGCGCCAAGCTGCGGCAGCGTGCGCTGGACGGCCTTGAGGATGGCGTAGTCCCCGCAGCCGGGGCACCAACGCACCTCCTGGTCGGTCTCCCAGTCCTTCAGCGTCGTCGTGATCGGGGTCATGTCGTTCATAGGGATTTCTCTTTGTGGCTGCGAAGGACGGCCATTCCGATTATCAAAGACGTAGCCAGGAACTGCCCACCGATCGAAGCAAGCAGGCTGGCGATCCCGCTCGCTGGTATGCTGAAGGTTGCAGCTCCCAGAACTGAAGCAAAGATCGCTGAAATGATTGCGACGCGCGTGTGCGACCACCTGCTATTCAATCGGCCAATCTCCGAAAACCGTTGTGGAGTGCTGATCTCCATCCACGGGCGGACACGTTGCCAAATGAGGAACCCGGAAAGCGAGAGGCAAAAAGCCACTCCAGCATAGCTCAGCGTCCCGATGAGAACGCTCAAGGCAAGTATGAGAATGCTCAAGCCGGCGCGTTGTGCCATCGCTCAATCAAACAGCGAAATGGAATGCTCAAGCATTCTAAGATTACCTCGTATCCAGCGGAAGCTGGGATTTCGTGCAACGGGTCGACCCAAGCGACCGGGATCATTGGTTCACCGCCTTGTTCGGGTTCCCCTCGCCGGGAAGTGCGGAGTCGGCGCCGTGGAAGGGAGCGTCGGGATAGGTGCCGTCATCGTGCCCGGATTCCGATACCGGCAATTGCTGCTTGTTGGCCGGCACCTCGCCGCCCTCATTGCCTTCGATACCGTCGAAATACTTGCCGATCGCCTCTTCCAGCTCGGCGATCTGGAACGGCTGGCCGCTGGTCTTGGTGAGGCTCTGCGCGTCGACCAGGAGCTGGTCGCGCAGCACGGTCTTGAACTGGCCGGTGTTCATCTCGGGGATGAGCACGTGATCGAAGCCAGCGAGCAGTTCGCCCAGATTGGCAGGCAGCGGCCAGATGTGGCGGACGTGGATATGGCTGACCGCCTTGCCCTTCTCGCGCCAGCGGCGGACCGCCTGGCGGATGGGGCCGTAGGTCGAGCCCCAGCCCACTACTGCCAGTTCGCCCGTCTCGTCGCCGGTCGAAACCTCCTGCGGCGGGATCGCGATGCCGCTGATCTTGTCTCGGCGCGCATCGGTCATGCGCTGGTGGTTGTCGGGCGAGTAGTCGATATTGCCGGTGAGCTCGTGCTTCTCGATCCCGCCAACGCGGTGCAGCAGGCCGGGCGTGCCGGGCTTGACCCAAGGGCGCGCGCCCTTGGCGTCGCGGGCGTAGGGCTGGAAGGTCTCGCCCTCGGGCAGGTCTTCCAGGAAGC
>Ga0210040_10003819_pt1 | contig 20108 bp, 14 predicted proteins | sample CryGeyCG12114_NA_FD_185462 | JGI IMG/M metagenome (GOLD analysis project Ga0210040, IMG submission 185462) | Groundwater microbial communities from aquifer - Crystal Geyser CG19_WC_8/21/14_NA (SPAdes) (version 2) | ecosystem: Environmental > Aquatic > Deep subsurface > Groundwater | place: USA... | reverse complement strand
GCTTATTTCTGAATCCCGAGGCTATTTTTAATATGGGCATTCAGAATTTATCGCGGCACGACATCCAATACGCCAAAGAAAAAGGCTACAAAATTAAACTGGTGCCGCACGTAAGTAAAGTAGATGGTGCTACCATTACCTTGTTTGTAATGCCCCAATTTATCGATCGCCATCATTCTTTATTCAATGTCGAGAATGAAAATAATGGAGTTATTGTGGAAGCCGCTTTTTCCGAAAAACAATTCTTCTCGGGCAAAGGCGCTGGCGGCTACCCGACCGGTTCAGCCGTTTTATCCGATATTTCGGCCTTAACTTACGGCTATAAATACGAATACAAAAAACACCTCCAACACATCGAAGTACGTTCTTCGAACAATATTGAAGTAGAAGTTTATTTGCGCTATACCGATAAAAAATTTTTGAAGCAGCTACCTTTTGTGAGCATTAGCGAGAAATTCAAAAACCAGGATTTTCGGTATGTAATTGGTTTTATAAACCTCGAAACCCTACTGCAAAACCAAGATTTATTGCGGGCTTCTAGTGCTTTTTTGGTTAGTACGGGCAACTTTAAATCGGTACCGGCAACCGGCGAGTTATTTACCAAAGAAGAAATAAAGGTTACCAAAGAAGTGCTTGCGTAGTAGATCAGAATCCGGCCTATTTACGCCCATGTCCGATTTCTATTTAAAACACAGGAAACTGGTTTGGCTTATTTTCTTTATGACTATAATCCGGGCTGGTTTACTGTATTACAATAGCCATACCTTAGATCTGAATCCCGATGAATATCCCAATTATCACCTGGCGGAGAACTGGCTGCAAGGCAAAGGCTACACCCGTTTCGATCCAATAACCCAACAAAATAAAAACTTTGCCTTTTATGCTACCTTTCCGGTTTGGGTGTATGCCTTGTTTATTTCTTTAGGCATTAATATAGCTTTCTGGGTATTATTAATTCACCTGCTGGCGCTGGCCTTGTACGCCGTTGGTATATTTTATTTTTACAAAACGCTTTCTTTATCTATCACCAGCCCGGCGCTCCAATTTGGGGGAGCTGTAGTTTATGCCGTTTATCCTTCCACCATTTTTTACATTGGCAGCTTGTTCTGGTACGAGAACCTGACCATGCCCATTATGGTATATGTAGTTTATCAGCTAATTAAAATTTTACAAAGCCAGCCAATTTCTTTTTATTCTGCGATTATCATTCCGGTCATGGTAACATTCAGTATTCTTTTCCGGGGGCAGCTATTATTTATTTACTTTCTTATTTTTTCCGTATTTCTGTTTTCGATTTTAAAGCAATCGCTAAAAGAAAACCTAATTTATCGTAGGGGTATAGGCATTAGTCTGGCTACTTTGCTTTTAGTGGCTGTGAGCCACTTGCCTATTCTCGTAAAAAACTACCGGATGTTCGGTGGCATTTTACTCAGCACGCAACCGGGCTTTGAGCTACTGCAGGGCCATAACCCTTATGCCAACGGCAAGTGGACCATGGCCTGGACCGACCCCGGTGAACCTTTGTACGATTATACCATTGCCCGCTTACCGCATTTGCATCAGTTAAACCAGTACCAGGAAAGCTTAGAACGAAAAAGATTGGCCTTAGCCTGGATCAAGCAAAACCCCGAAGCCGAGCTTCGTTTGCTGGGCCGGAAACTAATTGTTTATTTCACGCCGGATAATTCTCCTTTTTACCCGGGTACTCATTTACTCGGCTATAACTACACTAATCCGCTTAATTTAGCGGTACACACTTTCTTTTTACTGGCTTTATTCATGGCTATCTTCTACAATAAAGCATTTGGCTTTAAACCAACCGAAATATTCTGCCTCACTCCGGTTATTGCCAGTATTTGTCTTTGTCTGGTGTTCTTTTTTGGTCATCGCTGGCGTTTCTACGCCGAGCCGTACCTCATTTTGTTTACCTTTTTGTTTTTGCAGAGATTAATTAATCTTCGTTCAAAATATTCTCCAACGCTCCCGGCTGCCAACTAAAAACTAATTATGCGTTTATTTTATTAGTTTTGAAATCCCATAAATTCAAATTATATATTTGTATGATTCATCCGTTGCAGCCCGGTGACAAAGTAGCCATTGTGGCATTGGCTCGAAAAGTTGATTTTACCGATTTAGAACCAGCCATACAAATTCTGGAAAGCTGGGGATTGGAGGTTGTATTGGGAAAATCGGTTTACGAAAGTTATCACCAGTTTGCCGGTCCCGATGCGGTACGTTTAAACGACTTTCAGGTGATGCTAAACAACCCAGCCATTAAAGCCATATTCAGCGCTCGCGGCGGCTACGGTACCACGCGTTTGCTAGACCAGGTAGATTTTACTTTTTTCCGGCAGCAACCTAAATGGCTCATTGGTTTTAGCGATATCACGGCCCTGCATTGTCACGTTCATAACTTTGCATTAGAAAGCATTCATGGCACCATGCCGGTACTTTTCGGCAAATCTGGTGCTGAAAATGCAATAGCCAGCCTGCGGACTATATTATTTGGTGATAATATAAATTATACGAGTCCGGCGCACGCTTTGAATAATAACGGTACTGCGCAAGGTGTTTTAATTGGAGGTAATTTAAGCTTATTGGCTTCTTGTATTGGTACAGCGTCGGATATTGACACCACGGGTAAAATACTTTTCCTGGAAGAGATAGACGAATATTTATACAACGTCGATAGAATGATGGTGCAATTAGATAGAGCCGGCAAGTTAAAAAACCTGGCTGGACTGCTGATAGGCTTTATGACCGACATGAAAGACAACGCGGTGCCCTTTGGTAAAAATGCCTACGAAATAATTGCGGAACACGCCACCCCTTATGATTACCCCATTGGCTTTAACTTTCCGACCGGCCACGAAGCCGAGAATTTAGCTTTGGTCTGCGGCAGAAACGCCCAACTCACCGTTGATAGCGCCGGGACTATTTTATCTTATTTGCAGACGCCTACAAATATCGTTTAAAATTCATTTATCTATTAAAGTATTAACGCTGATACTTTTTTAAGAAAAATACTCCTGCTTAATTTAAGCCGCTAATTGATTGTAAATAACCTGTAGTAAAGTTTGCCCTACTGCCTTTAGCGTATTTTTATCAATAATCGATAGGTTATCGGTGTGGCGGTGGTGGTATTTGCCAAAGGTACCATCCGGGCTGGTGGGGTCATAATCGATAATATCAATACTGGGTACACCGCCTTGGGCCATGTAATAGTGGTCATCGGTAATACCTCCGTTTTCAGCGTAAATAAAATAATCAGAAAAGCCCAGGCGATTAGCCGTGTTCCAAACATTGCTTACTACCTGCGGGGCAAATTCGCGAGAATAACCTTCTTGGGCAAATTTTGCTCCCTTAGCGCCCACCATGTCCAGCAATATGCCAAAGTTAGCGGTGTAACCATTTTGGTGCTTGTTTTTAGCCCAATATTGCGATCCCAAACACCAGGAAGTTTGCCCTTCTGTATCGCCGTTGGCATTACCATAATCTTCGCCGTCGAATAAAATAATATCTACCCCAATACCCGGATTATTACGGGCAGTATGCAGTACCCGGGCAATTTCCAGCAGCACGCCCACGCCGCTGGCCCCATCGTTGGCACCATCGGAGGGTTTGGTAGGATTCAGGGTATCTTTATCGGCAAAAGGCCGGGTATCCCAATGCGAAGCCAATAAAATTCGGTTGGCGGCACCGGGGTTGTAAGAACCTACTATGTTACGCAATTTTAATTGCTTACCGTCATAAGCCGTACTCTGGAAGCTTTGCACCTGCACGCGGGCACCCAAACTTTTTAGCGCGGCAATTAAATAATCGCCGCAGGCCACATGCGCGGCAGAATTAGGTACCCGCGGTCCAAAATTAACCTGCCTGACTATGTATTGGTAAGCCGAATCGGGGTTAAAAGCCGGGGCGTCCACCGCGGCGGCGGCCGGTGCTTCCGGCTGCACCACAGTAGTTTCGGTTTCCTTTTTTTTAAAGTCGCAATTGGTAGTAAAGGCAATACAACTCAGGACAAGGGCCAAGCTGATAAATCTATTCTTCATAAGCCCAATCAATGCCATTTTTCATATCTTTAATTACCATACTGTTCTTCTTAAACTCTGCCCTTATCTGGTCTACCCGGGTATAGTTTTTGGCTTCTTTTGCTTCTTTGTAAAATTGAAGTAAAACCTCCAGCAAATTATCGGTCTGCATCGATTTTTCTTCCCGTAAGCCCAAAACATCCGTTACCAAAGCAGTGTACGTTTTTTTTACGTAAGCAAATGTCTCGGCACTAATACTGCCTAACGCAATGGCGCCGGTATAGATGCTGTTAATTTTTTTGAGCAAATTAAACAATGCCGCAATGGTGCGGGCTGTATTTAAATCATCGTTCAGGCCGTTAAAGCAATCGTTGGTTAGTTTTAATAATTCACTGTCTTGTTCTGGCTGTACCGATGTTTCCGTCGGATAGTTTAATCTTTCCAGCACATGTAAGCCGTTTATCAGTTTAATATAACCTTTACGAGCGGCTTGCAGCGCTTCATTCGAAAAATCGAGGGTGCTGCGGTAATGGGCTTGCAAAATAAAGAACCGCACGGTCATGGGCGAGTACGCCTGTTGCAAAAGCGCATGCTGGCCATTAAATAACTCCGACAGGGTTATAAAATTATTTAGTGATTTTCCCATTTTTTGCCCATTAATGGTAATCATATTGTTATGCACCCAATATTTAGCGGCATCGGTGTGGCTGCTGGCTTGCGACTGGGCAATTTCGCATTCGTGGTGCGGAAATAATAAATCTAAGCCGCCCCCGTGAATATCGAATTCTACGCCCAAATATTTCTGACTCATGGCCGAGCACTCTAGGTGCCAGCCCGGAAAACCATTGCTCCACGGCGAAGGCCAACGCATAATATGCGTATCGGAGGCTTTTTTCCAGAGGGCAAAATCCAAAGGCGATCGTTTCTCCTGTTGTCCTTCTAAGTCGCGGGTGTTTGCCAGCAAATCATCAATTACCCGGCCCGATAATTTACCGTAGCGGTGTTGTTGGTTATAAGCGGGCACATCGAAATAAACCGAACCATTTGCTTCGTAAGCCAAGCCGTTGGCTATTATTTCTTTAATTAGTTCAATTTGCTCAATTATATGCCCCGAAGCACGCGGTTCAATGGTGGGCGGCAATACATTCAAGGCATTTAGGTCTTCGTGGTAACGATTGGTAAAATGTTGTACCACTTCCATGGGTTCTAACTGTGCTGCCCGGGCTTTCTGCGCAATTTTATCTTCGCCTTCGTCGGCATCGTTTTCCAGATGCCCCACATCGGTTATGTTACGTACGTAGCGTACTTTATAGTCTAAATATTGTAAATAACGAAAAAGCACATCAAAAGTAATAGCACTGCGGCTGTGGCCTAAGTGTGCTTCGCCGTAAACGGTTGGTCCGCACACGTACATTCCTACAAACGGAGCGTGTAACGGTTGAAAAACTTCTTTTTTGCGCGTGAGCGTATTATATAAAGACAATGTGGCTTGCATGGGCGCAAAAGTAATTTATTTTTAGGTAAGATGTGAAAACGTTAGCGGAGAAGTTTGTTTTAGTTTTTAGGCTACTAACGATAATCACGCAATAATCTATCTTACTAAAAATTTTTCAGAAGTTAAAACAAATAAAGTGGCAATGCTTTCTGAGGCTTATTTTAAGTTGAGAAGGCCGCAATTCTTCAAAATCAATTTTAACGAAACGGCTTCTTAGCTTGCCAACTTCAGTTTATGAGTTTATTTTTTTACCAGCTTGTAAGTAGCTGATATTGGAAAATGATCGGAGTAAGGAATAGAATCGTGCAATGAATATTGCAACACTTCCCAATCTTTACTGCAAAACTGGTTATCGATACGCACAAACGGTAATTTACCGTTATAAGTAGCGCCAACGCCCCACCCTTTCGCCTGAAAAGCATTCGTATGCTCCGCCATTAATTGCTGGTAGGTATAACTATAAGGTAAATCATTTATGTCGCCGCATAATATTACCGGGTACGGGCTCTTGGCTACGTGTTCTAGTAAAATAATTACCTGATTGGCTCTTTTTACCACTCCTCGCTTAAACTGCCCCAGCAACTTACGACTTTCTGTTTTTATATTCGCCTGATCTTTGTAAGTATCAACTATATCTTTTTCATCGATACTCATCGATTGAAAATGAAAGTTATAAATCCGGACGGTGTCATGCGGCAATTTAATATTGGCAAACATGGCGTGGTTATTTGTTTTTTCGCCGAATAGAATGGTGCCTTTATCCAGAATAGGATATTTTGAGAATATAGCTAAACCAAACTGAGCGCCCATGCTGTTTACCAGGGTTTCGGATAGAAAATATTTTTTTTGCTGTTGCTTGCCAATTTTAGTGATGGTATTGAAAACAGAAGAGGATTTATCGTTGTAAAATTCCTGCAAGCAGTAAATATCAGCCGGATTAGTGGCTACCCATTTTATCATTTTCCTGGATGAACGCTGATCTTTATCTTGCAAATGAGCGTAAGTATTAAAAATGCGCACGTTATAGCTTAATATTTGCACGGTTGTGGGTTCAACATCCAGCAACTCATTATTGGGTTTAAAATTAAACGCAAATCCACGCTCGTAATAAGTCCAGGTTAAAACCAAGATTAACAACGGCAATATTGCTTTAACTGAGCGCCGGAGCACCCAAAACAATAAAAATGCAATATTCAGCAATAAGGCGGCGGGCAAGGTGAGGGCAATAAGCGCCGATGGCCAAAAAGTACCGGGCGAAAGGTAGGTAAACCCAATAGCCAACAACAGCCACAATACAATCAGACTATAAACTCCAAGAGAAAATTTTCGACGCACGATTTGGTAAGCTAACGAGCAAACTTACAAATTCTGCTTTGTTCATACTAACGCAGGCAGTAATAAAAATTTTACTACTAAACAAAAACTAAATTCCTGCTAAATACATTTTCTTTAAAAATTCGTACATTTTTTATTCCAAAAATTATGGTAGGTTGTTTATATCCTAAAGTTTTCTTAAATTTGTGCCGTAATCAATAACCATGAGGGGACTGCAGTCCCCTATTTTGTTTTGTTATTTTTCCGTTAATGGTTTTCAGCAAAGAAAATATACAACAATTACTTACCGATTGTATACCGGATAAAAATTTATTTATTGTGGGTGTTCAGGTATCTGATTCAGCGGTTAAACAAAAAGTTACCGTTATTGCCGATGGCGACCAAGGCATTAGTATTGACCAATGCGCAACCATTAGCCGCCGGTTAGGCCGGCGCATAGAAGAAAATTACGGCGAAGAAATTAGTTATACCTTGGAGGTTACCTCGCCGGGCGCCGACCAGCCGTTGCTGTATCCCCGACAATACAAACGCCACGTAGGTCGTAAAATAAAAGTTGTGCTGCAGGATGGCAGCGAAAAAGTTGGTACCCTCGATGAGGTAACCAGTACTGGTATTGATTTATCGGAAGAGATAAAAGAAAAAAAGAAGATTAGCATCCAGCCGGTGCAAATAAATTTTAGCGATATCGCTAAATCGACTATTGTAATATCATTTAAATAAAAAAAAATGGATAGTTCTATTCTGATCGAATCATTCGCGGAATTTGCTAAGTTCAAGAATATAGATCGTCCGACCATGATGCGTATTCTGGAAGATGTGTTTCGGACGATGATTCGCAAAAAGTGGGGCACCGACGATAATTTCGATATTATTCTTAACGTAGAAAAAGGTGATTTGGAGATTTGGCGGAACCGGGAAATTGTAGACGATAACTCCGAAGATATCTGGGATCATGATAAAATAAGTTTATCGGAAGCCCAAAAAATAGAACCGGATTTTGAAATTGGCGAAGAAGTAGCTGAAGAAATAAAATTAGAAGATTTTGGCCGTCGGGCTGTTTTAACTGCCCGCCAAACCCTTATTCAGCGGGTAAAAGATCTGGAAAAAGATTTGATGTACCAGAAATACAAAGACCTGGTAGGTGAAATAACCTCGGGTGAAGTATACCAGATCTGGAACCGGGAAGTAATGCTGATAGATGCCGACGATAATGAACTGATACTGCCGAAATCGGAGCAAATACCCAAAGATCGTTACCGGAAAGGCGATGTGGTAAGAGCGGTGGTACACCGCGTAGAAATTGTAAACGGCTCGCCGCGTATTATTTTGTCGCGTACTTCGCCGGCCTTTTTAGAGCGCTTGTTCGAAAACGAAGTACCCGAAATTTATGATGGTTTAATTATTATTAAAAACATTGTGCGCGAACCGGGCGAGCGGGCCAAAGTTGCCGTTGAGTCTTATGATGATCGCATCGATCCGGTTGGTGCCTGCGTGGGGATGAAAGGCTCCCGCATTCACAGCATTGTGCGCGAACTGGAAAATGAGAATATCGATGTTATCAATTACACCGATAACCTGGAATTATATATTCAGCGTGCGCTGAGCCCGGCCAAAATCAGCAGCATGAAAATAAATGAAGAAGAAGGCCGCGTATCGGTTTTCTTAAAGCCAGATCAGGTATCGCTGGCTATTGGCAAAGGCGGGCAGAATATAAAGCTGGCCAGTCGTTTAGCCGGATTGGAAATAGATGTATTCCGGGAGCAAGATGAGTACGAAGAAGATATTTCGATTGATGAATTTAGCGACGAAATAGAAGACTGGGTACTGGAAGAATTAAAGCGGATTGGCTTAGATACCGCCAGAAGTGTGTTAGCCGTTACGCGCGAAGATTTAGTGCGCCGCACGGAGTTAGAAGAAGAAACAGTAGACGAAGTGCTTTCTATTATTCGCCAGGAATTTGAATCGGATAATAGTTAAATTATTTCAGGAAAAATGTTGTTGTGTAAATAATAGCATATTTAACTGCTTATTAAAACAAAATAGATTTTAAACTAATAATTGCTACTTAACCTTAAACTTATGAGGCAATTATAATAATATAATAAAGAAAACAGCATATTTTGAGCATGTCAGAAGAAAAAACGATGAGGCTTAAACAGGTAGCAACAACCTTGAACATTAGTACGTCCACGGTTGTGGACTTTCTATCTAACAAAGGTTTTGATATCGAAAATAAACCTACTTCAAAAATAACATCGGAGCAGTTCAGTATGCTGATGAAAGCATTTGAATCTTCGGTGCAAGCCAAGATTGAAGCCGCCGAATTAAATATTGGCAAAAAACAACCAACTCCGGAACCGGAAGCACCGCGCGTGCGCGAGCCGGAAATTATTAAACCAGAACCAGTTGCCCCGGCTCCTAAATTAGAGCCGGTTGCCGCGCATCAGCCGGTTAGCTCACCAAAAGAAGAATCTGTAGCAACAGGCTTTAAGTTGCCGGGCTTTAAAGTATTAGGTAAAATAGACCTGGATGCCAGAGGCAACCCAGTACCTAAAACCGAACCCAAACCGGCTGCCCCGGTTATCGAAGAAAAACCAGCTCCGGTGGTTGAAAAACCAGTCGAAAAGTTACCGGAACCTCCCGCTCCTGTGGTGGCTCCGGAGCCAATTCCTGCGCCTATAATGGTGGCTGAAGCTCCGGTGGCTCCGGCAGCTCCGGTGGCAGTAGCACCAGTTCCGGAAGTAGCTGCTCCGGCAGTTCCGGCACCAGAGCCAATAGCACCGGAATTGCCGGAACAGGCGGTAGCCGAACCAATTGAAGCACCTAAGCCAGAACCGCAACCCGAACCTGTGTTAGAAGCAGAACCAGTAGCAGAGATTCCGGTAAGCAGAGAAGTGGCAGCACCGCCCAGAACCGAGCCCAAACCAGCACCAGCACCAGCACCAGCTCCTACACCCGAGCCGGAGTTGGAGCCGGAGGCGGAAGAACAACCTATTCTGGAGGAAGCAGAAGTAGAAACGATTACTGCTCAGGCCGATAAGCTAAAAGGTTTAACCGTATTAGGTAAAATTCAATTACCTACCGGTGCTCCTAAGACTGGTAATAATAAAAAAGGATTTAAAGGCAATGAGGTTGCTACCGAACGCCCTAAGCCTAATAATGCCGGTGTTAATCGGGATGGTGTTGGTACCCGGGATGGTGGTAACAACCGCAGCGAGAACAATAACCGGGACGCTGCTAACCGCGACGCCAATAATAAAAAGAAACGCAAACGCATTATTGTACAAAACAGTACGCCCGACACCAACGATCGTCCCATAGTAGTAAGAGGAGACCGCAAGGACTTTTCGCAACCCAATACTGGTAACCGGCCTAATGTAGGCAGAAATACTGGCAATAATACTGGTGGTAATAACCGGCCTAATGTGCCGAGTGCTGGTGGGGCGAAACCGGATGTATCGGATAAGCAAATTCAGGATCAGATTAAAGCTACGCTGGCGCGTTTAAGTGGCGGCAAAGGCAACCAGGCCAACCGGGCCAAATACCGGCGCGAAAAACGTTCGGCTATTGCCGATGCCGACGAACAACGCCGTCAGATCGAACAATCAGAATCGAAGACCCTTAAGTTAACTGAATTTATTTCGGCTAATGACTTAGCTTCCCTGATGAACGTTTCGGTAAACGATGTTATTAAAGTGTGCTTGGGCTTAGGTATGTTCGTATCGATTAACCAGCGCCTAGATGCTGAGGCAATCACTATTATTGCCGATGAATTTGGTTATGATGTAGAGTTCTTATCCGCCGAAGACGAGGACCTTGAAATAGAAGAAGAAGATAGCGAAGAGGATCTGGTAGAGCGTGCTCCTATTGTTACCATTATGGGTCACGTTGACCACGGTAAAACCTCCTTGCTCGACTTTATCCGGAATTCGAAAGTAACGGCTGGTGAAGCAGGGGGTATTACCCAGCACATTGGCGCTTACGATGTATTGACCGATACGGGCAAGCGGATTACATTTCTGGATACACCAGGTCACGAGGCATTTACGGCCATGCGGGCCCGGGGTGCTAAAATTACCGACGTAGTTATTATTGTGGTAGCTGCCGACGACGATGTGATGCCGCAAACCAAAGAGGCCTTAAATCACGCGCAAGCGGCGGGCGTTCCTATTGTGATTGCCATCAATAAAATTGATAAACCATCGGCTAATCCCGACCGCATACGCGAACAACTAGCCGCCATTAATATATTAGTGGAAGAATGGGGCGGTAAATACCAGTGTCAGGAAATATCGGCCAAAACTGGTTTAGGTATTCCGGACCTGCTTGAGAAAGTATTGCTGGAATCGGAATTACTCGAATTAAAAGGTAATCCGGAACGCCGCGCTGTTGGTACTGTAATTGAAGCTTCGCTGGATAAAGGCCGGGGTTACGTAGCCACCATTATGGTGCAAACTGGTACTTTGCACGTGGGTGATATCATGTTGGCCGGTTCGCATTATGGCCGCGTAAAAGCCATGACGGATCACCGGGGCAAAAAAATGAAATCTGCTGGTCCGTCTACCCCCGTACAGGTGTTAGGTTTGGATGGAGCTCCGCAAGCTGGTGATAAGTTTGTGGTATACGAAACCGAACGCGAAGCCCGGGAAATTGCCTCTAGCCGTTTGCAATTACAACGCGAGCAGAGCATGCGTACCAAAAAGCATATTACCCTCGACGAAATTGGCCGTCGCTTGGCTATAGGTTCGTTTAAAGAGTTAAATGTGTTGGTGAAAGGTGACGTGGATGGTTCGGTGGAAGCGCTTTCGGATTCCTTGTTGAAGCTATCAACCAACGAAGTGCAGGTAAATATTTTGTCGAAAGGTGTTGGTCAGATTTCAGAATCTGATGTGTTGCTGGCTTCGGCTTCGGATGCGATTATTATTGGTTTCCAGGTACGGCCATCGGCCAATGCCCGCAAACTAGCCGAGCAGGAGCAAATAGATATCCGGTTATACTCCATTATTTACAATGCTATTAACGAAGTAAAAGATGCCATGGAAGGTATGTTGGCCCCAACGGTACAAGAAGTCATAACGGCCAACGTAGAAGTTCGGGAGGTATTCCGGATAACCAAAGTGGGTACTATTGCGGGTTGTATGGTTACCGATGGCGTTATTACCCGAAACACCAGAGTGCGAATCGTACGCGATGGTATTGTGGTACACTCCGGCGATATATTAGCTTTAAAACGCTTTAAAGATGATGTAGCCGAAGTTCGGACTGGTTATGAATGCGGTATCAGCATTAAGAATTTTAATGATTTAGAAATAGGTGATATTATTGAAGGGTACGAAGAAAAAGAAGTAAAACGTACTTTGTAAATTATTCCACTTTAAATAAAACAGAAGCCCGGCTGTTATTTAGCCGGGCTTTTTTTATGCTGATATATTTCGTTTTCACAACTTTAAATCAGCCTAATACTTGTAGGCTTATAATTGTTTATAAGTTCACTGTTTTGCGTATATTTGCGCCCTAAACAAAATCAGCTAGCAATCTGACTCCTAAATGACAATATTTAATAACCTGAAACTGGACCTGGAGGGGGGAATTTTAACCATCACGATCAGCCGGATTTCTAAACTAAATGCCTTAAACACCGAAACGGTAGAAGAAATTGGGGCAGCCATGCAGGAAGCTTTTGACAACGACGACGTACGGGGTATTATTTTTACGGGCGAAGGTGACAAAGCCTTTGTAGCGGGCGCCGATATTGCCGAAATAACCAACTTAAACGAGGTAGTTGGCCGGCGATTTTCCGAGAGAGGCCAGGATATTTTTAGTATGATCGAAGAATCTCCGAAGCCTGTGATAGCCGCTATTAATGGTTTTGCTCTGGGTGGTGGCTGCGAATTAGCCATGGCCTGCCACATTCGCATTGCCAGCGAAAATGCCCAATTTGGTCAGCCCGAAGTTAAATTAGGCTTAATACCGGGCTACGGCGGCACGCAACGATTAACCCAATTAGTAGGCAAAGGCAAAGCCATGGAATTAATGATGACTGGCGAAATGATATCGGCACAGGAAGCTTTACGATTACGCTTGGTAAACCACGTAACTACTTTTGCCGACTTAATGTACAAAACGCGGGAAATAATGGGTAAAATAATTACCAAAGCTCCGTTAGCCGTTGGCCTGATTGTAGATTGTGTAAATGCCTGGTACGACAAAGAAGAACATGGTTACCAAACCGAGGCTAATTCTTTTAGCCGTTGCTGCGGTTCGGAAGATTTTTTAGAAGGAACCCACGCTTTTCTCGAAAAAAGAAAGCCTAACTTCCAAGGCAATTAATTCCATTAGTTTTTACTCCCCAAACGCTTTTTGCCCTATTCTTAAATTCTGCGCATGAGTAGTGTTGCTAAAAAACTAGTAGGGCAAACTGCGGCCTATGGCATTAGCAGTATCATTGGCCGGGTACTCAATTTCCTGCTCTTTCCGCTTTATTTAGGAATTTTTGCCCCCGAAGATTACGGTATTATTAACGGCTTGTATGCTTACGTAGGCTTTTTTAATATTTTGTTCACCTTTGGTTTAGAAACGGCTTTCTTCCGCTACGCAAACCAACCGGGTACCGACCGCCAACAACTTTACAATAGGGTATTAACCTTTTTGATATTTACCAGCGTTTCTTTAGCCGGTATCATATTTATCTTTACCGCTCCTATTGCCCGGCTGATCAACTTTCCGGAACAGCAATTATTTATTAGGTGGCTGGCAATAATATTGGCCGTAGACGCGATTGTGGCTATTCCGTTTGCGCGTTTACGCCTGGAAAACAAAGCCAAAAAGTTTGCTACCCTGAAAATGACCAATATTTTAATTACGGTTGGCGCTAATTTATTCATTTACCTGTTTTGCCATAATATTTACGCTGGCAATTTCTTACCGGAGCTTAAGCCCATTATAGCTCGCATTTATTTCCCAGAATGGAAACTAGGCTATATTTTCCTCATAAATCTGCTGGCCAATTTATTGCTTATCCCTATGCTATGGCGGGAATTTAGCAGCTTTCGGTTTACCTGGGATTTATCGTTCATGCAGCCTTTATTACGCTATGGCTACCCTATTATGTTAATGGGCTTTGCCGGAATTGTAAACGAATTGCTCGACCGGATTTTATTAATCGAATTACTACCGGCTGGTTTTTACCCGAACCTAAACAGCAAAGGCGCTTTGGGCGTGTATGGCGGCTGTTACAAATTAGCGATGTTCATGACTTTAGCTATTCAGGCTTTCCGGTACGCCGGCGAACCATTCTTTTTTTCACAGGCTAAAGAAAAAAATTCGGCTATTACTTTTGCTCTCGTCATGAAATGGTTTGTGATTGTATGTGCTTTTATATTTCTTTTTGTAAGCGCCAATCTCGACGATTTTAAAATTTTACTTCGGCGGCCGAGTTACCAACAAGGTTTAATGGTAGTTCCCATTCTGCTCTTGGCCAACTTATTTTTAGGAATTTATTATAATTTATCGGCTTGGTTTAAACTAACCGACAAAACCTACATTGGCACCTACATTAGCTTCGGTGGCGCCGCTATTACTATTATTTTAAATGTTTTATTAATTCCGGTGCTGGGTTATATGGGCTGTGCCTGGGCTACGCTGGCCTGTTATTTTAGCATGGCCCTTGCCTGCTATTTACTGGGGCAAAAGTATTATCCCATTCCCTACCCTATTGGTGCTATAAGCGGTTATTTGGGAGTTGCCATTTTGTTGGTTCTGGCTGCCTTGTATGTACCCGTTACTGATTTTATCTGGCGGCATATTTTTCATTTGGGTATTTGTGTTGCTTTTGTATTATTAGTGCTGCTGATGGAAAAACCCCGGTTTAAAACCAGAATTTAAATATTATTTTTACGAGAATTAAAGCCTTTATCACTTTTATTGCCTCACAATAATTATATTGTAGCTGCAAGCAGTTCGGATAACCTCAATCAGAAATTTCCAGTACATGAAAGTAAATATTATAAATCAATCTAAACACGCCCTACCTTCGTATCAAACCAATAGTTCGGCGGGAATGGATTTGCGGGCCAACCTGGAAAGCAGTATTTTATTAAAACCATTACAGCGGACGCTAATTCCTACCGGCTTATTTTTGGAATTGCCGGCTGGTTTCGAAGCGCAGATTAGGCCCCGCAGTGGGTTGGCTTATAAACATGGTATTTCTATTGTAAATAGTCCCGGCACCATCGATGCCGATTACCGGGGTGAAGTAAAAGTGTTGTTGGTTAATTTATCGGACCAGGATTTTACAATTGAAGACGGCGAACGAATAGCCCAGATGGTAGTGGCCCGCCACGAGACCGTAGAATGGCAGGAAACAGTAGCCTTATCCGAAACTGAGCGGGACACTGGTGGTTACGGCAGCACCGGCGTAAAATAAATATAAGAAATTTAAAAGTTTGCTGGTTTAAGAATTCTAAACCTATTTTTATTGCCATTTAATTTAAAAATCGAATTTAAACAATTAAAATTTATTGTCGAACAGCTAATATCCATCATCTAATATCTAAAATTAAGATAAACTATGAGAATAATCGTTCCGATGGCTGGCATGGGCAAACGCATGCGCCCCCACACCCTTACCGTTCCTAAACCGCTGGTACCTATTGCGGGTAAGCCCATTGTACAACGCCTGGTAGAAGATATTGCCAAAGTGTGTGGCGAACCTATCGAGGAAGTAGCCTTTATTATTGGTAATTTTGGCGAAGCCGTTGAAAAAAGCTTAATCAAAATTGCCGAATCGGTAGGTGCGCGAGGTACCATTTCTTACCAGGACAAACCGCTAGGTACCGCCCACGCCATTTTGTGCGCACAAGAATCGTTGGAAGGAAGAGTAGTGGTAGCTTTTGCCGATACCTTGTTTAAAGCTGATTTTACGCTCGATACTTCGGCTGACGGCACTATTTGGGTACAGCAGGTAGAAGATCCGCGTCCGTTTGGGGTGGTTAAACTGAACGAAAGCGGAGAAATAACCGACTTTGTCGAAAAGCCCGAGACCTTTATTTCGGATTTAGCTATTATTGGTATTTATTATTTTAAAGACGGTGCTTATCTGCGCCAGGAATTACAATATTTACTCGACAATAATATTCTGGACAAAGGCGAATTCCAGTTGACCAACGCGCTGGAAAACATGAAGAATAAAGGCACCCGCTTTATTCCGGGTAAAATTTCGGAATGGTTAGACTGCGGCAACAAAGATGCTACGGTTTATACCAACCAACGCTACCTCGAATACCTGAATGGTTCCGACGATTTAGTAGCAGCTTCGGCCAAAATAAATAATTCAGTAATTATTCCGCCGGTTTTTATCGGAGAAAATGCCGTGCTGAACAATGCCGTAGTAGGTCCGCACGTTTCTATTGGTAAAGGCTCGCAAGTTTCGGACTCCGTGGTGAGCAATTCTATTGTGCAGGAAAATACTGTAATTAAATACGCTACCATTACCAACTCTATGCTGGGTAGTTTTGTTAATTACCAAGGCTCTCCTGCCGACCTTAGCGTAGGCGATTATAATGTAATTATAGATTAGTAATTAAATGATTTTGCGTAAATCCTTCATTTGGCCTTGGATCTGTCTGTTTATACTTATTCAGGGGCCGGTCTTTGGCCAAAAACAAGGTAAAAAAGAAAAAAAACAGCGGCAGCAGGAGCAACTAACGGCTACTGCTGCCGCTAAAAACAATGTACCCCAAGATAACGAAGCCAATGAATCTTTCTTTATCGACGGCCTGAAATATATGATGCTGGAGGATTATCCCAAAGCCCTCGAGCGTTTTCAAAAAGCTTATACTATTAATCCGGCCAATGCCGCTCTTAATTATAAATTAGCCGAAACCATTTTGTTAATGGGGCGGCCCAACGATGCGGTTTCTTTTGCGCAGGCGGCCGTTAATTTAGAGGCGACTAACCCGTACTATTATTTGTTACTGGCTCAGCTATATAGCAATCAAAAACAATACGACGAGGCGATAAAAGTATTAACCAAGCTCACCAAAGATATACCTAATACCGAGCAATATTTATTTAACCTCGCCGATTTATACCAAACTCAGAACCGCTACGACGAGGCCCTGAAAACGTACGAACGCATAGAAAAGCAATACGGCTTTATAGAAGAAATTGCTTTTAAAAGGCAACAAATTTACCTGCGTCAGAACAACCTCGACAAAGCTTTGAAAGAAGGAGAAACCCTAATTGCCAGCGACCCCGGCGATTCGCGTTATACCTTGGTGCAGGCCGAAATGCTGGCCAATAACAAAAAAACGGACCAAGCCATTGAAATGGTTAATAAAGTTCTGCAAGCCGAACCAGCCAATGCCCAAGCCCGCCTGATGCTTTCGGATTTATACCGGCAAAAAGGCAATTTGGGCGAATCGGAAAAAAACTTAAAAATGGCTTTTGGCTATCCTTCCCTGGACATCGACACCAAAGTTAAAATATTAGAAGAATACATTCGCCAGTTACCGGTACCACCCAATGCTCCTAACCCGGAACTGGAAAATACGGCCCTAGAGTTGGCCGAAATGACCTTGAAAGCGCATCCGCAAGAAGCCAAAGCCTATGCCGCCGCCGGACAGGTACAGGCCATTGCCCGGAAAAAGAAAGAAGCCCGTGATAATTATTTAAAAGCCAGCCGGCTCGATAATTCTCAGTTTAGTATTTGGCAAAAAATTATTTTCTTAGATGCCGATTTAACCCAGCCCGATTCCTTAGTTGCGCATTCCGAGAAAGCCTTGGAATTATTTCCGAATCAGGCTATGCTTTGGTTTTACAATGGCACCGGCCATTTACTTAGTAAAAACCCGGCTAAAGCAGTTAAATCGCTGGAGTACGGCAAAAAGTTAGCTAACGACAATACTGATTTGCAAGTTCAGTTTAACATGCAATTAGGTGATGGCTACCAATCGCTGAAAGATTATCCTAAATCCGACGCGGCTTACGAAAGTGTATTGCTGGCTGATCCTAATAATGCCCATGCTCTCAACAACTACAGTTATTATCTTTCTTTACGTAGCCAGGATTTAAACAAAGCCAAATCTATGTCGGAGAAACTTATCCGGCAATATCCCAAAGAAGCTACTTATCTCGATACCCATGCTTGGGTATTATATAAATTAAAAGATTATACTGGCGCTCGCAAATACCTGGAAGAAGCCATTGCGCTGAAAAAAGACCCTGATTTACTAGAACATTACGGTGATGTGCTCTACCAATTAGGCGATAAAGAACAGGCCGTACAACAATGGTTAAAAGTAAAAAGCTTAGGTAAGGGCTCGGAATTTATCGATAAAAAAATTAAAGACAAAAAGCTATATGAATAGTCGCCTTTTTAGTTTGGGGGCACTATGTTTCCTGCTTATATTTTCGGCCTGTAAAAAAAACAACGTTTTGCAAGGCACTGCCACTCCAGTTAAAATAGATAAAGTAAATGTACTTAATCTCGATTTTACTTATTTTAATGCCAAAGGCCGCATGCAGGTAGAAGAAGAAGGTGATAAAATATCGTCCGGCGTAACTGTGCGGATACGCAAAGACAGTGTTATCTGGATTTCGGTGGTACCTGGTTTGGGTATTGAAGCTGCTCGCATACGTATTACCCAAGATTCAGTGCACATGCTTAACCGGCTCAAGAAAGAATATTTTGCCGGCGATTACGCTATTATTAAACAAAAATTTAAAGTAGATATTAACTTTAATTTGTTACAGGCCATTTTATTGGGCAATTATATACCTGCTAATAATAGCGAAGAAAAAATAATAATGGAAAAGCCCTACCAGCATTCCCGCCAGGAAGTAGCAAATCTGCTAATCGATCAATTTCTGGATCCAGAACGATTTAAATTAAAAAAAATAACCATTAAAGATCAGAGCAATAAGAATTCTATAGCGGTTGATTATTCCCAATTTGAGCTGCTGGGAGATAAGCCTTTTGCCAAATCGGCCCTGATTGTAGTACAGCAAGGCGAAGGCGATAAAGTAAAAGGTGCTATTACTTCTATTGAATATAACAAAATAAGCCTGAATGAAAGTACTTTAACCTTTCCTTTTGCGGTGCCTCAAGGTTATAAAAAGCAGTAATTTTAAATAATATCTGGGGTTAAGTTTTTGTTCGGCTTTAGATTTATACTTTTGTAAATCTAAAAAGCAGTTACCATTTTGTTAATGCATAAATTAGTAAAGTATTTTTTTTTCTTTTTATTTTTCTTGATTAGCCTGGCACTGGAAGCGCAACAAAGCCGCCCCAAAGCTAAACCAGCCGCTAAGCCCAAATCTAAAACCCAGTTAGAACGGGAAAAAAAAGAAAACTTAGCCCGCATTCAGGAAGCAAACCGCATTTTACAGGAAACCAAACAAAAGAAAGAAGCCTCTTTGGGCCAGCTCAACGCTATTGTCGAAAAAATTACGGTTCAAAAAGGCGTTATTACCAATATTTCTTCGGAAATCCAGTACATCAATAAAAACATGCGGCAAACCGAATCGACGGTAAGTTCGCTGAAATTGGATCTGGATAAATTAAAAATGGAATATGCCGCCATGATTTACGGTGCGGCCAAAACCACCAACAGCTATAATAAAATGATGTTTTTGTTTGCGGCCGATTCATTTAACCAGTTTGTCCGGCGGCTGCGATATCTGGCTCAGTATTCCGAAGCCCGCAAAAACCAGGTACGGCAAATAACGAGTGTACAGGAATCGTTGCAGCAAAAAATAAATGTTTTAACGAGCACCCAAAGGCAAAAGCGACATTTATTACACACCCAACTGCAAGAATCGAAAAACCTGGATAACCTCCGCAACCAGCAAAACACGGTTATTACCCAATTAAGCCGGCAGGAACAAGAACTACGGCGGGAAGTAGAAGAACGCAAACTGGCCGTCCGGAAATTAGATAACAGAATAGCCGATTTGGTGCGGGCTGAAATTGCCCGTTCGGCGGAATTGGCTCGTAGGCGCGCCGCGGCAGCCGGGAAAACCGGAACAGCTACCTCGGCTAATAAAGTAACCTTAACGCCCGAAACAGCTTTGCTTTCTTCTTCTTTTGGCGGTAACAAAGGACGTTTTCCGTGGCCCGTAGCCAGAGGATTTATTTCCCAACGTTTTGGCGTGCATCCGCATCCGGTGCTGCGGAACATTAGCATCCAAAACAATGGTATTGAGATCCAAACTACCGATGGTGAAAGCGCCCGCGCCATATTTGC
>Ga0210040_10003818_pt1 | contig 20108 bp, 23 predicted proteins | sample CryGeyCG12114_NA_FD_185462 | JGI IMG/M metagenome (GOLD analysis project Ga0210040, IMG submission 185462) | Groundwater microbial communities from aquifer - Crystal Geyser CG19_WC_8/21/14_NA (SPAdes) (version 2) | ecosystem: Environmental > Aquatic > Deep subsurface > Groundwater | place: USA... | reverse complement strand
ATTGCCGTTCCGCTTACGTATTACTTCCTGCAACGATGGCTGCAGAAATACGAGTATCATACCAACATAAGTTGGTGGGTATTTGCCATTGCCATTGGCGGAGCCTTGTTGATTACGCTGTTAACCGTAAGTTTCCAAGCTATCAAAGCTGCTATTGTCAACCCGGTAAAAAGTTTACGAACCGAATAACGATACGGGCATTTGAAAAAGTTTAAACTTTTTCAAATGCCCGTATACACCTACGTCTTCAAAACAGAACCGTATTCAATACTTATTTTATAAGCACTTTTGATGGCTGCTGCCGTATATTTTTGACAACAAGCCATTCAGGTCCGAATGCTATAAAACGCTCAGCGGTTGTAAAGCCATAATGATTCGTTATGAAGATTGCAGTTTCTTCAATAATGTATCAAAGCGAATCCAGTATATATGACAATCCTTTTCGCTGGTTCCCTGCGTATAAAACAAGTACTTCCCATCAGGTGAAACATACTGCCCAAAACGGTGCGCTCGTCCATCATTAATTAACGGACTCAAGCTTTGGGGAGTAGTCCATGTTTTATCGCTTCTTTTGAAACTAATGTGCAATTCAGACTCATAGTCCTTTGTTTCTTCTGCGCTTACAATCATATAAGATTCATCAGGAGCCACATATAAATCGCCATCAAAACCCGGTGTATTTAACGGGGAGCCTAAACTCTTTATAACTGTATCTGTTTTAGACATGGTCAGTGTACAAAAATCATAGGTGCTATAATCATTTTTAGCTCCTCCGTTAGCATTGCTGCCCACATAAAAAGTGCCGCTGTTTGTTGGCTGTAAATTATAAAGCCCATATTTTTTATTAAGCATAACACGGGGCGAGCGCCATTCATTATTCACCCTCTCTGATTGCCAGATTTCGCTGTTTCTGCCACCAAAATATAACTTGGTTCCGTCAATAGATAGGGTTGGAATGGTTAGGTTTTCAAATAAAACTTTGGGTCTGTTCCATTTATTTCCGGCAAAACTCATTTGTTTGACGCCAGTACCATACCAATCGAACCAATTCCTTGCGTACCCGTAATAAAACTCCTTACCATCTGATGAAAAAGCAATCCTGCCCAACACAATGCCCGAATCTGAAAGCATTCCTGCAGCAAATATTTTTGGCGTGTCAGTTGGGGGCATTTGTCCTAAGTACGCCTCAGCGCTGTTCCAGAAGCTGTTTTTGACCGTTGTACAGGCGCTTGCGGCTGTTAAAGCTAACAAGAGAAAACCGGTGACTAGTTTCATTCCAGTAAATTTAAATTTGTGCATTATTGAGGATGAATTATTTGATAAGCCTTGTTTTGATTAATTCCACAAATGGTATAAACCTGAAAAAGAGGAAGGTGTACATTTATACCAATGGATATCTGGGACAAACCTATACAAACGCTTATTTACCGGCGGTTCATTGGCAGTTCATCTTTTTTCAAGTTCTATCACACTGATAGTCAATGGGAGCAGAGAAAGAAATATTATTGGGATTGATTGAGCAAAAGCTGGATTGGGGAACCAGTGACACCTGGCTCACGAAGGATTTTGAAAGCCTAAGCCAACGCATTTTCGATGAAACGGGTGTTTCGCTTAGCGTAAGCACCCTGCGACGCGTTTGGGGAAAGGTGGCGTCTACGCATCTGCCCAGCGGAACAACGTTGGATACGCTGGCAAAATTTGCAGGTTTTGAGGACTGGCGGTTTTTTCTTAAGCACCAATCCGTAAACACGAATAAAACCATTGCCAGCTCTTCACCGGTTCAGCCTGCACCACCCCTGCGATACTGGAAAACGGCGGTACCGCTTCTTTTTGGGATAGTGATCCTAAGTCTTACAGGCATCATTGCTTTCAAGAATTCAAAAGGCAGGGTCAAACGTTTAGAGGTGCCTACATACCGTTTTAGCAGCAAACCCCTTACGCATGATCTGCCGAACTCTGTTATATTTACCTATGATGCGCATAGTGCTTCCACTGATTCTGTATTCATACAACAATCCTGGGATGTTCGCACCCGAACGGCAGTAGATAAAACATTGCATGAATTCACCTCCATCTACTACGAGCCGGGTTTTTACCAAGCCAAGCTAATTGTAGGTAACAAAGTTGTAAAAGAGCATCCGCTGCTGATTCCAACCAATGGATGGTGTGGCATCATCGAAAACCAACCTGTGCCGGTTTATTTGAAAACTTCAGCGTTTATAAGCAAAATACGTATATCGCTTCCTCTTTCTTCAATTACCGAGAATAACATAGCGCTGCAGCCCCAACCGCCTATGGTGAAGTACTTCAACGTGGGCAACTTTGAACCGGTTCCGGTATCCGGGTTCTCCTTTAGTGCGGATGTAAAAAATGAATACAGCGAAGGTGCGGCTGCTTGCGGTATGTCCTATGTCGTATTAATCACAGATGCTGTTCCAATAGTCATTCCTCTTTCCGCCAAAGGGTGTGTATCGGAACTCAATTTATTCAATGCAACGAACAGGGTTTCCGGGAAAACGGCCGACCTCTCCGCCTTTGGTGTCGATTTTTCTGATTGGGTAAAGGTTTCTTGCAAAAGCACGGCAAACAGCCTTCGCTATTTCATTAATGAAAGGCAGGTGTATGAAGCACCACTGCCAGCAAAAAAAGTGAATATTGTAGGGGTCGGGTTTCTTTTCCAAGGTACCGGATCGGTTAAGAATATCCATTTAAGTAAGGGGGATCGTACCATTTTCCAAGCCTTTAAATAGCCCTATTTCATCATAGGAACATTGAGCAAGTATTTCAGGCAAATATTTATTTAATCTCCAATAATATATTCCATTCTCTTTCACATATTTCAAAGTCTTTTTTCAGACGGGCATCTAAACGTCTCTTGGGTATAAAAAACAGAATGGCTACTATTATAATGTAAAGAACGACTGCTATCACAGCGAGATTTGACATAATTTAAAATTACGTTTTTTATCTTCTTTCTTTTCGGGTTTCTTACCCATAGCCAGGCCAATAACATCGAAGAACATGCTGTTAATCGCCAGCTTAATTGGAGATTCTATCAGGCTTGATCATCACATTTCGCTAATGGTTGGGCAACAATATCAATGATGATAAATCCTTTTCCTGATTAAGGTGCAACGAAAATAAGTAATCTTAATCTGTGAAATTTCCATTGAGGCCTCAGCCCTTGGATAAATCACGGTATTACGCATTGATGCAGCTAAAAAGTGGCTACAGGGGCAATTTAGATGTCACAATAGTTTAATTCCCAATCGTTTGAATGGGGTAGTCCTACCTCCCTTACCCTCCTATGTAAGCCAATCGGAAAAGTATTTGCAGCCTGTTTACCAAAGATATGACGTGGCAAATAGCGTTTACCAAATCAACAAAGGCATTAACAAGCCGATTGAGTTTAAAGGTCTGAAGGCCCAGTACATCTGGTATTTGGGCGGTGGGTTGGTAATCCTGTTGTTCCTGTTTGCTATTATGTACATCACAGGGGTAAATATCTTACTCTGCCTCATTATCATTTTTTCCTTGGGAACTGCACTGTTTCTTTATGTATATAAGCTCAGCCGTACGTATGGCCAATATGGTCTAATGAAAAAGATGGCCCGTAAAGCAGTGCCCAAAGTAATAAAAAGCTATTCTATCATTCGCTTAAAAACGCTGTTGCTGCAATGAAAGACCTGTTTGACATATTGCCCCTTTACGGAGTAGAACACAACGCCATTCTTTCTAAAATGGGCGACACCACGATTGCATTTAAAGTAGAACTGCCGGAGCTTTTTACCATGAGCAATGATGATTATGAAGCGTTTCATAATGCCTGGATAAAAGCCATCAGAGTTCTGCCGGTGGCTTCTGTTTTGCACAAGCAGGATTGGTTTACAGAAACATCTTACAAAGCTGATTTTGGCAAGGATGATACAAGCTTCTTGACCCGGAGCAGCGAACGTTTTTTCAATGAGCGGCCGTATTTGAATCACGAGTGCTACATTATGCTCACGAAGAAGCCAGCTAATCGCAAACAGGTCACTTCTCTGTATTCCAGTCTGCTCCGGCGAACCATAGTTCCTCAAGAAGTACTGCAACCCAAACACTACCACGACTTCCTGAACCATGCCGGGCAATTTGAAAAAATTTTAGCGGACAGCGGATACATTACACTAAAACGGTTGAATGATTTGGAATTAGTTGACTTGATTATTCAATATCTCAATTTGGAAAAGGGGCCATCAGGTATTCGGGAAATTGAATTCAAGGATGAGTGGAAGATTGGCGAAAACCATTGCCAAATGTTTACCCTGGCTGATGCGGAGTTTGTTCCGGCGCTCTGCGGTTCTCGTATCAATTACGATAAATATTCAACGGACAAAACCAAATTCAGCATTGGATTTGCGTCTCCGCTTGGGCAACTGCTGTCCTGCAATCACATTTACAGCCAGTACGTGTTTATTGAGGATGTGCAGAAGACCATACAAAAGCTGGAAAGCAAGCGCCTGCGGCTTCAGTCACTATCGGCTTACAGCCGCGAAAATGCTATCGCTAAGGAAGCTACCGATGCATTCCTGAACGAAGTCATAGGCGAACAACGTTTACCGGTGAAGGCACATTTCAATTTATTGGTATGGACTTCTGAAAAAGATGAGGTAAAAGAAATACGAAATCTTTGTTCTTCTGCCTTGACCCAAATGGATGCTACGCCCAAGCTGGAAATGGAAGGTGCCGCCCAAATATTCTGGGCCGGCATTCCCGGCAATGCCGGCGATTTCCCCATAAACGATACGTTTGACACGTTTTCGCCGCAGGCGTGTTGCTTTTTCAATCTGGAGACGGCATACCGGTCCTCCATCAGTCCCATCGGCCTACGTTTGGGGGACCGGCTGACCGGTCGGCCGGTTCACGTTGATATTTCGGATGAGCCAATGACCAAAGGCTTTTGCACGAACCGGAATAAGTTCATCCTTGGTCCTTCGGGTAGTGGAAAGTCATTTTTTACCAATCACATGGTTCGGTCGTATTACGAGCAGGGTACGCACATTGTGTTGGTGGACGTGGGACATTCCTACAAAGGGCTTTGCGACATGGTTGGCGGCTACTACTTTACCTATTCTGAAACGAAGCCCATTAAGTTTAATCCATTTTATATCGGCGAGGGTGATGTGCTGGATACCGAGAAAAAGGAAAGCATCAAAACCTTGCTTCTGGCACTCTGGAAAAAAGGTAACGAAGCTTACAACCGAAGTGAATACGTGGCCTTGTCAAACGCTTTGCAGCTTTACTTTGACAAGCTCCAAAATGATAAAAAGCTGTTTCCCTGTTTTGACACGTTCTATGAGTTTTTAAAAGACGAATTCGTAACGGTACTAAAGGGCGACAATGTAAAGGACAAGGACTTTGATGTTTCCAACTTCCTGTATGTGCTGCGGCCTTATTTCAAGAGAGGTGAATTTGATTATTTGCTGAACGCTAAAGAAGACCTTGACCTTTTGCAGCAGCGGTTCATTGTTTTTGAACTGGACAACATCAAAGACCATCCGATCCTCTTTCCCGTGGTGACGATCATCATCATGGAGGTTTTCATCTCCAAAATGCGTAAATTAAAAGGCATCCGCAAGATGATATTAATTGAGGAAGCCTGGAAGGCAATAGCAAAAGAAGGCATGGCGGAATACATCAAATACCTATTCAAAACGGTGCGAAAGTTTTTTGGTGAAGCAGTTGTAGTAACGCAGGAAGTGGAAGATATCATCAGCTCTCCTGTAGTTAAACAAGCCATCATTAATAATAGCGATTGTAAAATACTCTTGGATCAAAGCAAGTACCAAAACAAGTTTGAACAGATACAGGAATTGTTAGGGCTTACCGAAAAAGAAAAGGCATTGATATTATCAATCAACAAGGCAAACGACCCGATAAAAAAATACAAAGAGGTTTTTATTTCGCTTGGGGGTGTGTTGTCAAAAGTGTACCGCACTGAAGTGTCTCCTGAAGAATACCTGGCCTATACTACGGAGGAGAAGGAAAAAGTGAGGGTGCAAAAGGCCGCACTAAAGTACGGCGGCGACATTCAAAAGGGCATCCAGGAGTTGGCTGGTGAAATCGTTCATTCAAAAAACTGATAATCATGAAAGCGCTGCGATTGTTCCTGGTGTTTTTCCTTGTCGTTATCACAAACTGCACTTCGCCAGCGGCAATCGACAACGTGAAAGAAGCCATCCCGGGCACGTACATCCGATTTGGCCAGCAAGAGTACGGCACCGAGTGGGATACGCTGGTCATAAGCGTTCAAAATCCCTCTGCCAATGAATACAAAATTCAACGCGCCTGGAAGTACGCACGGGTGCTTGACGGCAAAGCCATTGAGCCGGAGTATAAAAAAAGAAGCACCTCGGCTGTTTACGACGGCAAAGCAAAAGTTCTCAATGAGAGGGAGACCGGCAACAGCTATTCTTTCAAGCCGGATGAAAATGCCGTGTTTGCTGGCACAACAAAGTATCTAAAACTCAAATAGTGCAATATGAAAAAGTTGTTGGCAAGTGTAGGGTTAGTATGTTGCTGCGTGTTGGCGCCAATACAGAAGGCTAAGGCACAAGACCCGATAGCAGAGATCATCAAGCAAGCAGTAATTAAAGTCATCAAAGCAGTAGACCTGAAAATTCAACGGCTGCAGAACAAGACGGTATGGCTTCAAAATGCCCAAAAGACGTTGGAAAACAAAATGTCGCAGCTTAAGCTGGATGAGATCAAGGACTGGGTAGAAAAGCAGCGCAAGCTCTATGACGATTATTTTGGGGAACTCTGGAAGGTAAAAGCAGCCTTAGCCTATTACCAGCGTGTAAAGGACATCATTGAGCGGCAGCTTCAAATGGTGAACGAATACAAGTCGGCTTGGGCATTACTTAGGCAGGATAAAAACTTTACCAGGGAAGAATTGGATTATATGTACAGCACCTATACGGGTTTAATGGATGGGAGTTTGAAAAACATTGATCAGCTATTTTTGGTTATAAACGCTTTCGCTACCCAAATGACGGACGGAAAACGGTTAGAGATCATCAACACCGTATCAGACAATTTGGAGCAACAGTTCGTGGACCTGAAAGATTTCAACAACCAAAATAGGATGATTGCCCTGCAAAGAGCGACAGAGCGGGGTGAAATTGAATACGTGAAACGGCTGTACGGTATCAGCCGTTAGCCTGGCGACTATTTAGTGAGCAAGAAAATTGTGTGTATGAAAAAAATATTCCTGCTGGCAGGCCTATGCCTTGCTATTCACCATACTAAGGCACAAACGTTTGCCGAATGGTTCCGACAGAGCGAAACGCAGAAAAAATATCTGCTGCAACAAATTGCGGCCCTGAAAGTTTATCTCAGCTATGCAGAGAAAGGCTATGAAATAGCGAGCAAAGGGATCAATACCATCCGCACCATCAAAAAAGGTGATTTCAATATTCACCGTGACTTCTTCAACTCACTAAAAAACATAAATCCCCAAATTAGCCACTTTGCGAAAGTAGCCGGCATCGTTGCCTACCAGCTACAGATTGTAAAGCAAAGTAAGGAAGCTCTGCAAGCTATTTCAAAGAACAAACAATTTACTCCGGAAGAAGTGGACTATATAAAAAGGGTGATTGATCTGCTGCTCGATGAGTGTAGCAAAACCCTTGATGAATTGATAATGGTAACCACTTCAGGGGAGGTTGAAATGACAGACGATGAGCGATTGAGCCGAATTGATGGCATCTACACGGATATACAGAGCAAATATTTCTTCGCTTGCTCCTTTAAACAGGAAATGGATCTTCTTTCCGTTCAACGATTTTCAGAAGATCTTGAAATCCATCAGTCTAAACGCTTAAACGGTATAAAATGAAAAGGTGTATTTGGATAACGTGTGTTGTCTGTTTGAGTATGCTAGCAAATCCTATACGAGCAAAAGGTCAATCGGATGAGGCACAACAACTGTTGCTAAACGTTGAAAAGCTGGCGCAGTTCAAGAAAATACTCCAGAACATGTACGACGGTTACAAAATCCTGTATAAAGGATATACGGCCGTTAATGACATATCAGAAGGGTACTTCAACTTACACAAAACCTTTTTAGATGGCTTGTTGGAAGTCAGTCCGGCTGTAAAAAAATACAAGCGAATAGCAGACATCATCAGCTATCAGCTACGAATTACGAAAGAATATAAAACAGCTTTTGCAAGCTTTAAGGAAGAGAGGCAGTTTACGCCACAGGAAATAGAATACATCGGAAAGGTGTATGGCAACCTGCTCAAAGAAAGCTTGAAAAATCTTGATGAATTATGCATGGTTATCACTGCAGGCAATTTGCGCATGACCGACGATGAAAGACTGCAAGCCATTGACAGGATTTATACAGCCGTTGAAGACCAGTTCTCCTTTCTAAAGGAGTTCACCAACAATACGGCGCTGCTTGTCCTACAACGGAAAGCTGAGGGTGCCGAAATCCAACTTTCAAAAAGGTTAAGCGGGACAAAATAAGTTCCAATTGCAGAACAGTTTAATTGTGTGTATATGAAAATATGTGTAAGGATAATAGGCCTGTCAGGCATTGTATTGCTGCTGCCAACTTTCGCCCAAGCGCAAGATGGCTTAGGAGATAAAATTAGAAGCCTGCAAGACGTGCTGGCACAGTTGTACGACGACATGATGCCGCTTTGCAGCCAGTTGATTGGCGCCGGCCGTGGCATTGCCGGGTTTGCCGCCACTTGGTACATTGCGTCCCGTGTCTGGGGCCACATTGCCCGTGCCGAACCGGTGGACTTCTATCCACTTTTCCGTCCTTTTGTTATCGGTTTTGCAGTGCTCATATTCCCCTCTGTCATTGCCATGATTAATGGGGTAATGCAGCCAACCGTCACAAGCACTGCTGCTATGGTAAAAAACTCAGATCAGGCAGTGGCCGAACTGCTGAAACGGAAAGAGGAAGCCATCAAGAACACAACCTACTGGCAAATGTATGTCGGGCCATCCGGCTCGGGTGACAGGGATAAATGGTTCAAGTATAATTATGGAGCTAAGAGTGAAGGTGTGTTTGAAGGCATCGGCAACGATGTGAAGTTTGCCTTCGCCAAAGCCTCTTACAATTTTCGAAATGCCATCAAACAATGGATGTCTGAAATCTTGAAAATCCTCTTTGAAGCGGCAGCACTGTGCATAAACACCATCCGTACCTTTTATTTGATCGTCCTTGCGATACTCGGCCCTCTGGTGTTTGGAATAGCGGTTTTTGACGGTTTTCAGCACACCTTGACGGTCTGGATTGCCCGTTACCTCAACATTTTTTTGTGGCTACCGGTGGCCAACATCTTCGGCGGCATCATGGGAAAGATACAGGAGAACATGCTAAAAGAGGATTTGCAGCAAATAGCTTCCAACGGTGACACGTTTTTCAGCACAACAGATACGGCTTATTTGATCTTCATGGTCATAGGCATCATCGGGTATTTTACGGTTCCCAGTGTCGCCAATTACATCATTCACGCCGGCGGCGGCAATACACTGCTTTACAAGGTCACCAACATGATGAATTCATCTGGCAGTAGCGTAATGAAGACCGGTTCTTCGGCTACTACCTCAATGGTGAAGGATATGTACGGGAATACGGCTGCAGAAATTCGGTCCGGCATGGCTGACGGAAAAGCTGTTTCCAACTATTTCAGGGATAAACTAAAAGGAGGAAGCGAGTAATGTTTCAGAAAACAAAAAATATTGATTCGGCTTTCCGCTACATCAGGGCCTTTTCTATTGTGTTCATTGTTGGCTGTGTTGTTATATCTGTTTTCATTGTGTCCAGAAGCTATAAGTTGGCATCGCAAGCCGAACAGAAAATTTTCATCCTGGCCAACGGCAAAGCTTTGGAAGCCTATTCTGCCGACCGCAAAGACAATATACCGGTAGAAGCCAGAGATCATGTAAAAATGTTTCATCACCATTTCTTTTCGCTTGATCCGGATGAAAAAGTAATTCAGGCCAATATTACCAAAGCGCTTTATCTGGCTGACGCAACTGCCAAACAACAATACGACAACCTAAAGGAGAATGGTTACTACTCTAATCTGATTTCAGGCAACATAAGCCAGGAAATTATGATGGACAGCATTTTTATCAGTACAGATGTTTATCCCTTCTACTTCCGGTATAAAGGGAAACAAAGCATTATAAGACCTACAACCATTGCAACCCGGAGCTTAACCACCGAAGGATACTTACGAAACGTGACACGTTCGGATAATAACCCTCATGGTTTTTTAATAGAAAAATGGCGAACACTGGAGAATACAGATATTAATATTCAAAACAGGTGAGATGGGATTTACAAGGGATAGGAAAAGTGCAATTGACAACGCTGCACCTGCTATGTCCGACAAGGTGGCTGAAAAAATTGCTCGGATTTTTATAAGGATTCAAAAACTCTTCGCAGATAAAATGAATAAAGCCTTTGAAAACATGAACATCCGACGGCTGAAAATCACGCTGATCTTTTTCTGTTTAGTTGCGGGAGGGTATAGTCTATACTTGATTGTAAATGCGGTTACAACGCACCCTAAAGCGGATAGTGCTCTGCAAATAGAGCAGGCCAACATTCCTAAGCATTTGGATAAAACGGGTGAGGAAACAGTAAAGCAGGAAAGTTATGTGGATGAACACACCTACAGGCAAATCCAAATTTTTAAGGCTTACATGGATAGTTTAGAAGTTGCAAAAAGTCCGGTTTATGACAGTATTGTTTCGGCGAGGCCTAATTTGATGGATAGCATACAGGCATTAGAACAATTGCATTATTCACAAACACATAAATAAAACTATGGAAAAACAACAACAGTCGCAGGTTTTTTTGCGAAAACGAAAAATGATGTTGGTTTTGCCTCTAATGGTGATTCCTTTTTTCACAATGGGATTCTGGGCTTTAGGTGGAGGTAGAATCCAACAGAACGGTACAAAGCCACAAATGCAAGGGCTTAACCTTAATCTGCCCGATGCCAGCCTGAAAGACGATGGCATGGCTGACAAACTTAGCTTCTACGACAAAGCAGATAAAGATTCTGTTAAGCGTGGCGAATACATGCGATCCGATCCATATTACAATGCCAGAAAAGATACCATTGGACCCTCCGCATACGAATTGGAAAGCATGACCAATCATACTGCAGCAAAATACAACCAGCGCCTTAATTCCTCGCCTTATGAGCCCTCTCACAATGATGCAGAACAAAAGCTGATGCAAAAGCTGGCTTTGTTGCAACAAGGGTTAGGCAAGACACAGGACAAGACCGGTTCTGAGAAGGTGGGAAAAGGAAACTCTGAACAAAGCGATGATTTTTCGGAGCAGGTAAACCGTCTTGAAGGACTGATGGAAGGAATGAGTGTAGGAGAGAATACGGACCCTGAAATGCAGCAATTGGGCAAAACGCTGGATAAAATATTAGACATACAACATCCTGAGCGAGTAAAAGACAGATTGCAAGAAAAATCGGCTAAGCAAAAAGGCCAGGTCTTCACGGTTCAAAATTCATCAGCACCTAACAATGTTGACTTAATTGAAACAACACAAAAGCAATATGGCGGCGCTATTGGCTTCTATAGCATTGATGAACCGAATCAAAAAATGGCAGAGGACAATGCAATTGAAGCGCTGGTAAGTGCAACACAAAATTTGGTGAACGGAGCGATACTTCAGTTACGGCTGGCCACAGATGTGTATATCAACGGTTACCTAATTCCAAAGGGCAATCCGGTTAACGGTATAGTCACTTTAAACAACGAACGTCTTCAAGCAGAAATCACTTCTATCCGGTATGGTAAATCGTTGTTTCCAGTTAGCTTTTCTATTTATGACTTAGATGGATTGCCCGGTATATACATTCCCGGCTCTATAAGCCGGGATGTAGCAAAAGGAGCAGCCGACAACAATCTGCAATTACTGGAAATGGCTTCGCTTGATCCGTCATTAAAGGCGCAGGTTGCGGCAGCCGGCATCAGTACAGCTAAAACCCTCTTAGGGCGCAAAATAAAACAGGTTAAAGTAACAGTGAAGGCTGGATACATGGTGCTATTGAAAAGCAAAGAGGCGCAGCAATAAATTTTATCATCCAAAATAAATATTATGAACCGCATTGTGTGTTTGATTTGTGTAAGCTGTTTTATGATTTCCGCTAAAGCTCAAACAGCGCTGGAAATTTCAACTGATAAAACGACAAGTCTAATTTTCCCATTTGCTATAAGGCACGTTGACAGGGGTATGCGTTCGGTATTGGCGCAACAAGTAAAAGATGTACCAACCATATTACTTGTTAAAGCGGCCGAGAAAGATTTCAGGGAAACCAACTTAAGTGTTGTCACCGAGGACGGTAGCGTTTACGCTTTCACCGTTTCTTTCAACACTAAACCAGCTTCTTGGGTACACTACCTGCAAGTAAACAAAAACCTGTCTGTATCATCCTATGCCAACAACATTTTGGACAACCCAAAAACAATAAATGGTTTAAAGGACGAGCACTATAACATGACAGTTTTGATAAAAGGCATTTATGTAAAGGATGATGCTTTCTATTTCCAATTGGGCTTAGAGAATAACAGTCCAATTGACTATGATATTGACTTACTCCGATTTTACATAGCAGACAAAAAGAAAAGCAAGCGTACAGCAATTCAGGAGAATGAATGCAAGCCATTGTACACTTCGAGAAACGTAGAAAAGGTGAAAGCCAATAGCGCCTCAACAATCGTTGTCGTTCTTCCAAAGTTTACGATACCTGATGCCAAATATTTTGCTGTCCAAGTAACGGAGAAAAACGGAGGAAGAAACTTAAATCTCAAACTAAATAAACGTAAGCTTTTAAAAGCGATTCCCCTTAATTAAAACCGAGTGCAGTTTGGAATAATTCATTGTGGATATGTAGTAGAGAGAACGCACCCTAAACTATAATGGAGAGTCTCAATTAAGCTTTTTCCCAATCCAAACTCGTACAAAGCATACAATTCACTAAACGCACAAGCAGCAACATATAAAACCTTCATATTATGAACAACGAAAACTTTGAGTTCCTTGCAAACAACATAAAATATATGGGCTTTAGTGAAAATTTAAAAGGTGCATTGGAACAGAAAATGTCAGAAAGCAAACCTGAATTTCAACTATACTTCGCTTCGGAATTTAACAAAAAGCCCTTTGAGGCAACACTCAATTTCCGCAAGTCAGATAGTACGGACATGTACTTCTTCAACAATTACCGGGCATCAATGGAAAGAACCAATGGCGAGAAAGTAGAACAGACCTTCTACCTCTCTAAAGGAAAGGGCATTACGGCAAAGGAAGCTTTTAACCTACTTGATGGCCGGGCGGTGCATAAAGACATGGTTACAAAAGAGGGGCAACCTTACAAGGCATGGCTCCAGCTTGACTTTGAAAACAAAGACAAGCGAAACAATTTTGAGGTAAAGCAATATCACGCGGCTTATGGCTATGACTTAAAAGCAGCGGTCGCAAAGTTTGCCGATGCAGAATTGACTGAACCAGAACGGGAAAAAAAGCTCATGGACTCACTGCAAAAAGGAAATGTTCACTCAATTACCATTGAAAAGGATGGCAATAGCCGAAGCATGTTTCTTGAGGCTGATCCGCAGTTTAAAAAAGTCACGCTGTATGATGCCAATATGAAGATGGTGGCGAAAGAATCTCTTGACCAGTACAAATCGGCAGTCCAGCAAGGTACAAAAACAGTAAAGGACGATATAGCTACGGATAAAAAAAAAGAGAACAGGCAGGAAGTAAAACCTGAAAAACAGATAATTGGTGAAAAGAAAAGCAAATCGCTGCTACCGAAAAAACGTGAAGGCACCAAGAAAGGCTTAGGTGTTTCGTAAACTGCCTCAACGAGAAATTATTAAAATAGGATGCTATGAACATTGAAAACATCATGTCGCTGGCCGGTCAACTACAGGAATTAGGTTTCGGTAACCTAAGCTCACAGCTTTTGAAACGCATCTGCCTGAAGCCAAAATCCTTTTCACTTGTCACAGCAATTGAAAAGGATTCAACAAGGGCAGACTTTTCAATACTCTTTGCAAAAGATGACGCATCCGGCAGCTATATACTGAAATATTTTGAAGGATTTCTCCAATCTAATCAGACACTACTGGAAAAGCCAGTGAATAGTGTTGATGTTATGGCGCTTGCCAAGCGGATGGCAACTATCAATTGGGGGGATGTTTTTGATATGGACTCAAAAAAAATTTGGGATGCCACCGATAAAACTACCTGGGCTAATGAGCAAGTTGTGGAATCAATTATAACAGATATTGAAGCCTTAGACACCACAATCGAAGGGAAGAGGATAGCTGACGCATTGCGGTTAAAATTCTGGTCTGTTAATAATTATTCCTCAGCAATTGAAGCCAACAGATTTATGCGTAATAAAACGCACATCATGCAGCGGTTTTATTTTTTTGAAAATCAGTCCCCGATTACAGCTAACGAAGCTTTCCGCTTCCTTCAAAACCGTCAACGAGAAAGGGCAATGATTGCCCAAAGCAGGGCCAAAGAGCTAAACGATATATTGGATGAGGCGAACGATGGCCAGTCTGGAAGTGGACTTTTGAAAAAGAAACGAAGGGGCAGAAAGCCAAAAGACTACAAAACCCGCTAATTCGGTTAAACTCAGCTTATGGAGCTGTTCCCACCATTAACGACATTTTTTAAGAGTATAGCTGAAGATAATAGAATCAGCTCAACCCATATAAGTCTATACGCAGCGCTACTGCAGGAGTATAATGCCAATGGCGGCAAAAATTGTCTGCGAATTACTCGGACCCAGATTATGAGGGCGGCAAAGTTTAGCTCGCTTAAAACCTATGACAAATGCTTGAAGGACCTACGAGATTTTAAGTACATCACGTATAAGCCGGCTGTCAATGCGTCCACAAAAAGCGAGGTTTCTTTAAAAGGACTGTAAAAAGCAATGTTGACCAAGCAAATCTTAATTATGGAAACATTCTACATTCCAAATGAAAACGATTTCAAAAAATGGATTAAAGAGGCCGTTAGCGAGTGCCTGGTTGATTATATACAGAGTAGGTCAGCAACGGATGAAAAGGAAGAAGGTCTTCTCAATCGAAGGGAGATTGCAAAATTCCTGCGCATTTCGCTAGTTACGTTAACCGATTGGGTCAAACTTGGACTGCCCTCCCATAAACAGGGCGGCAGAATCTTTTTTGATAAAAAGGAGGTACTCAACTACATCAAGGAGAAAAAGATGCGGCAGTGCGGCCTTGGGTCAAAACTGCATCATCTGAAACAGGAAATCGCATGAGCGGAATTAGTGTAAGAGCCTGAAGAAATTCAGGCTTTTTGTTGCGTATTGTGCCAAATTTTTTAGGATAAAGCTTAACTTTATAACACCAAGTTCTTTCACATTATAGACTCAATGTTGTTTGCAAAAAAGGGCCAGTCATTTTTTACAAATCGTTTGTTTGCAAATTGTTTGCAAATCATTATAATGGGCAATCCAAGAAACTGATGAAAAGAAGTTTATATAGCCATTTATTTAGTGTAGTACTTACTAAACAGAAAGCGATTAGGTCTTATAATCAAATGAACCGCTTTGCAACAAATTGAAAATCAGCGCATCTTTAGATGTTAAACGGTGTAGGTTCAGAAAGCTAAAAACAAAAGGCAACTCTTTGGAATTGCCTTTTGAGTAGTGAACTTAACTAGCTTAAGTTCAAACTTTTTACTGGCAGATTTACAATCTATTATTGCCTATAGGTTTCTTTAGTCGTTTGCAAATGCAGGGAAGGCGGGAGCAAGCCAATCAATAAATGATTCAGTTCGAAAAGGTCTGTTTTTCATCATCCGTTCCGAATAATTTTAGCAGGTTCGTTCGAAATTGGTTTTACCCTAACTAACCTAAAATCAACGATCCAATAGCATAGACCTAATTTTTTAAACGTTGCACAATCCATTCGGTGTCATTTTTTTAGAGGGAATTGGCTTTGCATGAAAACACTTTAATATATTAAAGTATAATTTTATGCTATGCTGCCCACTGTCGTACTCAAACCTCTCTACCATAGAAAAGGCGAAAATATCGCCGTCTTTTTCGCTCATTGTACCGAATTAGAGCATCTCATACGTACGATCAAGGGTGCCAAATGGACCCAAACTCACCAGTGCTGGTACGTGCCCCTTGGCGCCGGACACTACCAGCAACTTCGGACAAACCTGAACGGCAAAGCCGATTTGAATACAGGAGCGCTGAAAACCTATCTGGAGCAACGACGTGTTCTAAATGAGAGCAACGGTACGATAACGATTTGCAAAGCCGGGGCCGACAACCTAGTACGGCATCCCTTATGTGGGGACAACCTCTCGGCCTTTCGGCGATTCGTGGAGCAGTTGACGTTGAAAGCCTATAGTGGAAGCACGATCAAAACATACCGCAACGAGTTCCTGGCCTTGCTTCGATTGCTGGGCAAAACGCCGGCACGGGAATTAAGCACGGAGCAACTTCGGCGTTATCTATTGTACTGTATTGAGAAAGAGAAGCTCGGGGAAGCTACGCTGCACAGCCGGATCAATGCGCTGAAGTTCTACTATGAACAAGTGCTCGGAAAGGAAAAGATGTTTTTTGAACTGCCCCGGCCCAAGAAACCGCTCCAGTTGCCAAAAGTATTAGGAGAGCAGGAGATTAGTCGCCTGTTCAATGCCCTACCGTTCAGAAAACATAAAGCGATCTTGTTTACCGCCTACAGTGCCGGACTGCGTGTAAGCGAAGTAGTTAATCTAGAGCTGAGGCACATTGACAGTGACCGCATGCAAATCCTTGTGGCACGTGCTAAAGGCAAAAAAGACCGGTACGTTGGCCTCAGTCCCGTACTCCTGGATGTGTTACGTCAATACCTTAGGGGCACTAAACCTAGGCCACAGAAATACCTCTTTGAAGGTGAGCAACCTGGTGCGCCCTATAACGCCCGATCAGCACAAAAGCTATTCCAACGAGCCAGGGAGCAAGCGGGCATCCAAAAGCAGGTGAGTTTTCATTGTTTGCGCCATAGCTTTGCCACCCATCTGCTTGAAAAAGGCATAGACATCCGCTATATCAAAGACTTGCTAGGGCATTTTGATATTCGTACAACAGAGCGGTACCTGCATGTACGAAAGGATAAGCTGATAAATATTGTAAGTCCACTGGATGATGTTTGGGAAAGGGGTGGTATTCAGTGGTAAGCCTTATTGCAAAAGCAGCGTTTAAGCATTATGTTTATCCTTTATACCTAAAATGGCTACACTTGGGAGTGAGGAGGCGAAGCTGTGGCATAGCAGGAAGTGAAGAGGTATTTTGAAATGAGCCACCTCTTTGTGGATTGCCGAACCGCGACAATTGAAAAAAGCGACTGGAACTTTCTTGGAAATCAAATACATAGCAGTCGCTTTTTTCAATTGTCGGTTCGTATATTTAAGTGTTGTGCGTCACCTTTGCGCAGTCATTTAGTTCGAGATAAATCGTAAATTTGAGCTATGCAAGTTCAAGTAGACATAGGATTTGAGCAGTTACTGCAAATTGTGAAGAAGCTTCCTGCGACGCAACTGTCTAAACTCAAAGCTGAAATTGAAAAAGATGTAACTACAGACAAACCAAAAGTAGATTTGGAAACATTGCTGTTGAATGGTCCAACTGCGACGAAAAAACAATTAGAAACCATTGCGAAAAATAGAAAAGCTATCAACCAATGGCGGACAAAGTTGTAATGGTTGACACTTCAATCCTTATTGACTACTACCGTAAGACTGATAAAGCCAATTCTGTTTGGATCGCTTTAATTCGGCAAGGCTATACATTTACAATTTCTGCAATTACAAAATACGAGATTTATTCTGGTGCTACTCAAACGCAGTTTGATTTTTGGAACACTGTATTGCAAGCTGTTGAAGTTGTCCCTTTAGACGAAGCGGCTGTAGACATTGCCGTTGAAGTAAATGCTACTTTAAAGCGCAAGAGAAAGCAGATAGAACTTGCTGACTTGTTTATTGCAGCAACAGCCATTTCAAACAATCTTCCTTTTGCGACATTAAACAGAAAGCATTTTGACCGTATTGAGCGGTTAGCTATTATTGAATAAGGCGAACGCACAACATTGGCTTGCCAAAATATGAGCTTTTGAAAAAGTTTTGAACACATTATCTTTATTCAGCAACAGCATAAAGGCTGAACTGAAGTTTTTCAAATACCCATACTTCAGCAAGCCCTTTCTCGTTGTACGCAAACTTATGAAGCTTCTTCAATTGATAACACTTTTAGCACTTATCGCTCTTACCTACTTTATGGGCGATACTTTCTTTTATCGAAAAAGCTTATCGTATGAGAACGGGAGACATTTCAATGAACCTGCATTGACTGTATATAACGAACAAGCAGTAACAGTTTATTTTCTTCTTTTTTTGTTAGCATCTTTCGTGACAATCTTTGTTGCCTATTCGCTCTTGAAAAATAAAAAAGTCGTACATGACGCTAAAGTATAAGTGGACTGCACGGCTGTCGTTGCTGACACCACTTTTATTGTTTGTAGCAGTTTTACTCATGGGTAGTGGACATGGTTGGTTTGAACCTGCTATGTTTCTTTTTCCATTAGGGACAATAAACACAATTTGGCAAAATCACCTTTCATTACCTTTCGGTGTCATAGCACTTTTTCAATTTCCTATTTACGGATTTATAATTGACAAGTCAAGACAACATCAAAAGACGACATCGGTGACACTAACGATTTTGATTTTGCATCTTTTATTGGCGACGTTAATTTTAATATTTAAGCATCCAGATTGGACATGACAAAATGCAAGCTCAATATGCGTACAACAATCGGCTTGCTGCTATGCTGGCTGACAAAACGCAGCATCAACTTATGTTTCGCTTATCAGCAGTAGTTACAGCGTGACCGAACGCTATTGAGCAGTAGAATATATTTTGTATTTTGGTTTTTCAATCGGCTTCAGTTGCCAGGCTGACAATCATAAAATTCCAGCACAGCAGCAAGCCGTCAACGTTGGCAGCAAGCGCTTGGGCAGTTCCTCAGTTCTGAGAAGTCCTACAACTTTAATGAGTCTTTGTACAATTTTACGTACTTTTGTTCGTACAAGTTTACAAGTATGCAAGCTGTATCTATTTCTCAACTAAGATCAAACATCAAGAAATATCTCGATGATGTTAATAAGTCCCATGATATTCTTATCGTTCCTCGTACATCGGAAGATGATGCTGTGGTAATCATGTCCTTAAAGGAGTATAACTCGCTTACCGAAACCGGACACTTACTGTCAACTTCTGCCAACAGGCAAAGGCTTCAAGATTCTATCACTCAACTTGAACAAAGCAAAACCTGTGGGTTCAAATTATCAGAATGAATTTTGAGTTTACACAAAATGCCTGGGAAGATTTCGAGTATTGGATTGAGACAGACGACAACATCGTGGAAAAAATTAAAGAACTTCTAAAGGATATAAGAAGATCACCTTTTCAAGGCATTGGGAAACCCGAGCCGCTCAAATTTGATTTGAAAGGATTTTGGTCAAGACGAATCACAGGCGAGCACAGACTTGTTTACAAAGTAGAAGGAAAGAAAGGAGCAGATCAAAAATGCTTCATTATTCAATGCCGCTTTCATTATGACTGAGACTTGCCTGCTGCCAACATCAGCTTGCTAAAATATGGGCGGAAGTACAAGTATTCTACTTCTGTATTTCAATAATTCTTCATAGCTTGGCTTGGGCTGAAGTTTTTCAAATTCCCATACTTCAGCAAGCTGTAATCCGTTGGCTGAAATGCGTAGGTGCAGCGTTTACGTGTGAAGTGAGGTTTGAAAGTTTTACCTTGTGACAAAAAAAAGTTGCCGAACTTATTTGTCATTTCTGGTTGTAATGGTGCTGGTAAAACAACTGCTTCTTTTACAATCCTTCCTGAACTTTTGCAGGTTAGAGAGTTTGTCAATGCAGATGAAATTGCAAGAGGGCTATCACCTTTTCAACCGGAAAAAATTTCCATTGAAGCAGGCAGAATCATGTTGCGCAGGTTACAAGA
>Ga0210040_10003817_pt1 | contig 20116 bp, 7 predicted proteins | sample CryGeyCG12114_NA_FD_185462 | JGI IMG/M metagenome (GOLD analysis project Ga0210040, IMG submission 185462) | Groundwater microbial communities from aquifer - Crystal Geyser CG19_WC_8/21/14_NA (SPAdes) (version 2) | ecosystem: Environmental > Aquatic > Deep subsurface > Groundwater | place: USA... | reverse complement strand
AGTCCATTCAGAATAATTAGTCGCTGTTGTAATTTGTTTTGTAATATAATGTTCTGTTGCATGTCTTTAAACTGTCTACACTGTTGACTTACTTTATTTCTATACTTATTTTACTTATCTCACATCTAGCTTGTAATTTCTGTTGTCACGGATATTTTTCATGTGAAATTTGGGAGGCACTTTTAATACAAGATCATTCATATGTTAAAGTCAAATATTTAAAGACTTTAAGGCTTCATTGTATAGTTTCCAACAAATGTAGGGATTCTATTGCCGCCTGATTTATTAGCCACGCCTGTATCGGCATGGATAATTTCAGATGAATTGAGGCATAAACCGAGACTGGATACGCAAAATTTTCATTTCCTGGAAGCATCATATACTTCATGTCGTTTCTGTGCTTATTCCCACGGAGTTCTAAGGTTACAATGCGGTCGTTTCATGTATCAAAGTCTCCATGAAGCCTTTGTTTACACATGGTTTACACATAAGGTCTTGCATAATAATGTGCGTAGTTGTTTGTTCTTTACTATAACTAACTCTAACTATAGTGTAAATGATTGACAAGTTAGTCCTCAGAACTCACATTTGCATATCCAAATGTGTGCCAATGCTTGACGCTCAAAAATTCTTCTCACAAGAGCCCACTAAGTGATAATCGAGATTCTCTTGTATTTACGATATCAAAATGCTTGAAATGCCAGCATGACAAAATGTGCATCTATATCATTGAATATAAAATGAACTTATGGTGATGCTTTTGTTTTTCCATGCTTCTTCAGATGGTATTTCGGAAGGACATTTTGCACGGTAAGCACTTTTGTATCTTCTGGCATGTTCCTACTTATTTAATCCCATGTTTTTCTCCTGCTGTTATGTGACAGCAGAAGCGAGTGTTGTTGAACTTGCTGACTGAGAGAGTAGAAAAACTGTTAATATACATATGCATACACTCACACAATTTGAAAGAGCAATCAACTAGTGGATGGATGTAAGATGCTGTTTTTTTCTAAGGTGCATTTAGTCAGGTTTAAGTTAATATTATTCCAATCAATGAGAAAGTCACTATAAACCTAGATGTCCCTGTATACAGAAAAGTTTATTTCATCCTATAGTTTCCGAATATCAACAAATTGAAAAACAAAAAATAAACATGAAAAACTAGCTACAGAGATAAACCTATGGAGTTCCCTTCCTTTTTGGCAGAAAATATCAATTTAGCCGTAGAATTCACAGCATAAGTAGCTACAGTATAAGCTGTAATGCGAAGATTTAGATAATTAATAAATGGCTTGTGAAAAATTGCCCTGCCAGTCAGTCTTGCTGAATTGCATAAAATTTCCAGGCCGCTTTCAAACAAAGACTTATATATTTTGTTAAATAAAGATTATTTTTCCAAGTTCATTAGTCAAATTTTACTAGCCAGATTCTGTCCATCAGGATTTCTGGGATTTATGTCATTAAAATGTTTGTTGAGTAGAGGAATAATAGTCAAACATTATAAAGATCCAAATATTACATAATTTTCTAGAAAAATTAAATCAACATGGGGATTAGCGTCGGATGCTTGCTATAGGAAATGGAAATAGCCAAAGAATCTTGTCTCAGCTCTTTGTTGATGCATCGTGCGTATTCAGATTAGGGCTTAAGGCTTCTAATTTGAATTTGGATTTCGTTATTAATGTGTTATTCATGAGTTAGTTACAAACTGATCTTCCCCCAGTAGCACAAGTTCTACTCTAAAAAGTAATTAATTCATTGGAAAAAGCAATACAGTTAATAGCTGAATAAATAATTGAGTTCACCACCTCAATAATTAAATATCCTTACTCCTAGCCTTTTTACACCAAATCGAAACAGCTGAAGCAAGAGTTTACTGATATATTGCTGTCGCGAGTCTGTGGTGGGAGCAAATTTATACCTTGGCTCCGTGTTGGGGTGAATTCCTCCCAATGATTTTCACAATTTTCCTTACAAAAGTGAGTATTTATCTCCGATTTCGTCGAGAAAAAGTGAACATGCCTTTCTCGGATTCAATTCGGGTATATTCATCCAAGAGAGCTAACAGTACGAATTTTGTGAACGAACGAATACCAGTGTTATGAATGAATCTTTATAGTCAGCATATGGCAATTTCTTAATATGTTGTGAATAGCCTCATTCTCAAAATCGGGATTTTTTGTTTTTGACATAGGATCGGTTCCTACATACGCTATTTAAAACCAAAAAAGTCATGTTAAAATCTCATGTCAAAAAAATGCCATATTTGTTTTTTTAAGAATTTTTTTCGGACCTTTAGTATTACGGAAAATCTGGTTGCAAATTCGGATTCTGCATAAAAAATGAACCTTTGACAATTAAAAAAAATTCATCAGAATGTCATCTTTCTATGTTACCGGTGAATGATTTACTATGAATTTGTCCCTTAACTCACACACTAAAAGGCTACTTACAAAATTGAAGAGAAAAAGACACCCAAAAGTTGTAAAACAATGGCATCTATCAGGTGATTCCAGCCCGCAATATTTTATTCGTTCCGACTCCAGCATACTGCCTACATTCCTACAGCAGTTTAAGAAATCAAGCATATTACTTGAATGGGTGGCCATTCATGACGGCCTACATTTGTTGCTAATTGTTGATCCCAGCTGATCCTATTATGACTCGGTTTTAGTACGGTAGTATGTAGTTCTCCACTGACCATTCGCATAGAGACTTGATATGGAGCTGAACTGGGCCTCGGTCCGAGATCCAGAGTTCCTCCGGTAGAGAGTCACCAGTGGGAGAACGGATTGCAGATCCGAACTGGCAATGACTAATTAAATCACAACAAAGTTACACATATGAAGGTGTATAAAACTCTAGTCTCTATGTTGCTAGCTAAAACTAACTAACTAATGCTGATCATGAAACATAATTACTCCCACCAAAAACCTTGAACATATTCTGCTCCAATGAACAGCCTACGTACATTTGCTCATTCACTTACACTTTGCCTCATTTCACAATGATTTTCCAAGAGAGACTTTCCAACAGCGTGTCAACAAGATATTTGAAGACTGAGACACATTGCTTGTTGGTCTCTTTACAGTCAGTGCTTTCCCATCTTTAATCAAAGATTAGTTTAGTTTAGTCACTTTTTCTAACATTTTTAGCACACACTTCTCCAGTGAAAAATATTATGTCAAAATTTCCTTAACAAAAGTGGAATAATAAATAAAAAAAACTAGAGTTGCAATACAAGTACGTTATTAGAAGCCAATAAGGTGTGATGTTCAAAGCAGGAGAGCGAGAAAGGGCAGGAGCTTAAAACTAATCAGTTTATTTAGCCATGTTAGGTGCACGCAAGCGACTCTAATCAAAATGTGTCAGACCACCTTCATTCAATAGTCTCACATGTACACCGTGTGTCAATCTAACGCTACAGTGGAAATAATGTGAGATGAGAAACCACATCATGAACATTGAGGAAAGCCTATTTCACAGGCCACGAACTTATCCTTTTCACTCCGCTCGTTATGCCAGTACACTAACGTTCTGTACACACACACCACACACTACTAACCAACTACAACAGGTAGAGAGAAAGTTTAGAAAAAACCTGTTACGTTCCCCTGTTATATGAATACGCATGGAGTATTAAACTCGTAAAGAGCTAACTTTTGACATACTGTGGAACATTTCCATTTGTTTGCCCTGAGATTAGAGAAAATAATACTTTTCCTGCATAAGCCAACCACTCTTTTTAATTATACATGTTTCTTGAGTGTGACCAGTATGCTTTGCAGCGTAGTTAGTTAGTTTCAAACAGAATTGGTGATGGTTCTATTGAATTTATTATGCAGGGCTTGAATACAATATCTGTCCCAAACGGAAGCTAGACCCAGTGGGTGGTTAGATGCCCAAGGCAAGGATGTAAAAAATTTCCACAGTGTACAACTAACTAGCTACGCCTTTGCACATCATCGGGCAAATCCTATGGGAATCCCCCCCCCACATTTGATCATTACTACTTGGCCAACATGAATGGCTAATTTTTGGAAGAGATGTTGCAATCCAAACCGAAATAAATCCCATGTATTAAAAAGCTTTCCTGAAAAACATCAACGGGAAAGGAAACAGTTTCACGGGGTGCACAAGGTATATTATTTAGTTTAGTTAGTTAGCTAGTTGCAAAGTATCCAACACAATTCATTGGCTAGAACTATTTAGCAGTCGTTCTAAAAATTTAACAAATGCACGAGGTACAAATGAAAGTAGCCAATATTTGATGGTTATTTTTGGGTTTTCATCCAACACGAGATTAAAATCCCTCCCAGGAAACACTTTAATTTTCCACTTACGGGTTATGAATGTACGTAGCACTAAGTAACTATAACTAACATCTACCTTTCCTTCAATAGAGTTTATTGTCCTATGAGTTGATGAACAGTCGTTTCAGATGAATCCAATTTGTAGGTCAGCTTTATGATATACATCACTTGTAATTAGCCTTATTCCACACAAGGGTGATATTAACTTACTTGCCTGGTCATGAGACTCACTCACTCAGTCAGTCAGACAGAACTAACAATTTACTTGACTTGACGGCTCACTCAAGTAGGTCTCAATACTTTATCAAGTCGGAGTAGCAATCATGCAATTATTGTCCAGCTTGATAACCAACTAACTAGCTAGTTAGCGACTAACTGCTGTAAGAAACGATAGGCAGTAAATGCTAGGTCGACGGCAGGTAGTTGAAGCAAATAGATGGCTGTCCAAGTTACAAAACAATGTTAGCAATTTAATCCGCATAGTTAGTTAGTCAGTGATGGAGTGAGTAAGCAAAACGGTGAATGCATAATGTCAAACAGAATAAGAACAGAGGTTCATAATTTACTTACCAACCGACGTCTTTCAAAGTTGAAACCCATTGAGTTTCTCAGGGTAAACTAGATCACGTCAACGGAAGGTTTCTTCGTATGCAAATCCTGTATGGAGAGGGGATGTATAGTCAACTGCTGCTAATAGAGTCTGGTATCAAGGCAATCATCGCCCATCCATTTCAAATGCGGACACTCTGAATAAACTAATTTTACACTTGACTCCACTGACATAAATGGAGATGTGTCTGTATGCATGTAGGTTCGTGCACAGCTGTTGGAAGCAATCTAAATTACAGTCACTGTAACTCAACTAAACTTTCACAAATTAGGATTTATTCTCTTTTTTTGTTACTTTAGTTACATAGCTGGAGTTTTGTAATTGACTAGAATTGAATGTCGCATTGCTACACACAAGTTTGATTTCAAATCGTGAGGGCATTTTGCACATGCAGTCTAGTTGGCTTTAACAACTCAATGTGTATAATTAACTAAACTGATTAAAAAAGTGTGCATCGTTCGTGTCTCCAAGATTTTCCCTACTGGTGACAATGCACAGGAGAAAGTTGTTGCAATGTGATTGTAAGCTAGTTGACAAAGTCCTGATCCGGTTTAATTTGCTAGCTAGTTAGTAAGTACCTATCGGATCAAAAAACGTGGAGTTGAAAGCACGTTTTCAATGTTGTAGCGTCATAGTTTCTGGTTTGTCAACAATCCTCAGGTAGGCATGCAACATGTTGCATTGGCTCTGTAAAAGGTTGAATTCTTGCAAACCCGGTAACACTGTGAGTATGCAGTACTAGTTCCCTTTAGCTTATATAGTGTAAGCATAAAACATCCCTCACTTTTGCAGTAGTGTATATTTGCCTCTTCAAGAAAATCGGATTCTTTAGCGCACTGGCTGACTGAGTGAGCAAATTTTTTGAAACTATTTTCTGGCCTCAATAAAGTTATATCAGTCTACAGTAAGTTGAGATGTACTCGCCCTCCAGACGAGGAACTTTATATAATCCTTATCAACTGTATTATGTATACATCAAGCAACTGCAGAGCACAAATCCCCTAAAAACTTTCTTTTGCAATAGCAGTGAAAAACTAGCTTGTTAACAATTCCCGGCAATTCTTGTGTGTAGCGCAGTTCCAGGATTAGGTCCTCTGCCAGATTTAGATTTGCTCTACGCGTTTTGAGTTTTTTTCATTCTTCAATTTATAATACATAATGACTAATAAAGCTTTCAATCTAACTATATTGCTATGAAGAACATAAAGTGCATTGCAATGTTGAATGATGATATTCAAGCACTCAAAGCCCCTATTGCAGGAACTTGTAAGCAATAAAGTATCAAGCTTCAAAAGGTCAATGCACATTTGCTAACTAATGCACAACTCAAATGAACTTGTTGATAAACAAGCAGACTTTATTTGCACAACAACTAGAGCAATGTGAGGAAATGATAATGTATGCACTACTAACTAACTACAGGATTCAAATTTAACTTTTCCGCTTTGAGCACAATTCAATTTACATACTGGAAAGCAATGCACCGGATTCAATAATAATGCTCTAGGTTAACATGATACAAACATTCAGACTAGTTCATACTAACTAAATTACGTTTTTTAGGGAGCACTAATGAATTTATGTTGGATACCCTATAGAGTAGTGAAAGCAGAGACTATTATTCTTCGTTTTAACATCAACCTGTCTTCCGCTCCGTGTGCAAAACATAGCCCATAACCCATTAAAACCGCAAATTAGCCTCACGTGCAGACTAACCACTACTAGCTGACAATATTTTGAAACTGGAAAAGTTGTGGAGAGTCTAATGACCATGCACGAACCTTTCATAGTCCACTTTTGTGTATACAGTTGAGACAGCACGCAAGCATAGTGGTTGTCCCTCAAATGTCTGCCATATAAATGTTTTGTAAACGAATCATGAGCTCTTGATTATAAAATTTTTGCCTTTATGGCAACAAAAGCGGGTTACGAAAGCTACTACTCCTACTACAGTATAACGTGACTCTGGAACTAAAAGCCGTTAGATGCTCTATCGGCTGTACACAACTTGAATATAAGCTTTTACGGAAGGTCCAAAACAGGTTCAACTCGTCTAAATGGAATTTCGTGAACAGGCTCTTAAAGTCTAATGAACGTTTCATGACAAAGGAATTACAGTAATTTGATTGTTCCTATGCTCATAATGTTTGAATGGGAGTATTTTTCTACTAATAGTGCTGGGCGGCTCTGGATGTCCTTTGTTGCACTTCCAGCATCTTATCCTTGTGTGTAATATCCGTGGATCGGTATATTGGAGTCACTCGCCCTTTGGCTTACTCCACCATCATGGTGGGCAAGAAAACGTCGTTACTAATACTCTTGATTTGGGCATGCTCTTTTGCCATCAGTATTGGACCCCTCCTTGGATGGAAGGAGAAACAAAGTGACAATCCATATGAGTGCACGATCAATAAGCAGGTATGAAACAAATGATACTAAAATCCAAGGAATTCTCTATTTTTAAGAGCATGTGGACTCTGGTAGCTAGAGCGCAAAAGAGTAAGGTATTAACGCAACCTACCGTCCAGTTTAAAAACAGACTGTCAAGAAACACTAGTTAACAAGAGAGAAAACTTGAGATACTCTGGAACTTGCTTTCTAATACTTTCACCACTGACTATATGACTGAGTGACTATATCTTGCGTGTGCGTTCATTTACACATTATTAAATATACAGTTAGTAAGTAAGTAATAAGCGTGCAAGCGCAATACAATCTGTATGTACATAGTAGTAAGAAGTGGAGAATTAGTGCTTCTCACAGTCCTGCTACATCATTGATCATTACATATGATTATCATTATCATCAATTCGTTAGATGCTACATTTCTTGCCAGACACCTGTTGAGGTAACTAACTAAACTAACTAAAATCCAAACCAGGTTACATAAACACGGAGCAAAGATTACCCCTGTGGGTAGAATTATAATAATGATGATACCATTTGCATAGAGCCCGGCTATGGCTCCCTCGTGACGCCAATCTTGCGCGCAGTGCATGCATGTTGTATTCACGTATTTGTACAAGCAAACGGACATGAGGAATGGGAAAATGCCTTAAGTGAAATGTGACGTACACAAGAAATTGAATGCATTATATCTTGTGTTGCAATTTAACTTTACAGTTGGGCTACGTGCTGTTCTCAGTGACAGGCTCCTTCTACCTGCCTATGTTGATCATCCTGTTTGTGTACTGGAAAATATACAAGGCGGCGATCCGGCAGACCAAGTTCTTGGAAAGTGGTATGAAGACTACCAAGCAGGACGTGACTCTCCGAGTGCATCTTGGCGGGGCGATCGGACGTGCAAACTCTACACCCGACTTGACAGGCATCCGGAATTCTACACCCAAAACAGCATACGTGGTCCCCAGTGAAGATCATCGGAACAACAAGTATGTGACTCAGAAGAAGTTGGCTCCACTGGCAAGACCGGAGATTTCCTCATCCTCGTCCCAGAATGAGGAATTTGGGGCCACTCATGATCCCGGGCTCATGCTCCGCATGCATCGAGGTGGCAATAAGTCTCATTCACATCCCAATAACAAATTCCCTGGTGACGAGCTCAGCTGGAACTGTCCAGAACCTAATTACATGAACAATAAGAAACCTCGCATTCCTAAGCATAGTCAACTTATTCGAGCTCAGGCGGAGGATAGAAATGATATTTATGTGCAGTCACCGGAGCCTCCACCGCAATGTTTGACGCCATCTCCCCCGTCATCGTCACCCGAGCGTAGATTCAATCCAGGCTTTGGAAAAGTTGCCAAGTTTAGGAGGCAGAAAAAAGCGGCCAAAACTTTGGCCATTGTCGTGGGAGTCTTCCTTGTCTGTTGGTTCCCATTCTTCTTTGCACTTCCTTTAGGTAAGTCAAGCGTTTGCAGAGTGCCTCCCTTTTTCTTTTGTGATTGTAATAGGAGAACAAAAATCGAATAAGGAATCTGGGCTTTTCCATGATGGATTATTTTTATCGTATCTTATATATAGAGTTAGTTAGTTAGTTTTCAATCCTTCTTTTATGTCGACCCTTTTGTTTCAACATAGAGTGACTCACAGTTTCATCGATTCCACTGCAAACTTTCAGCTCTTTGTTTTATTCGAGAGTCACTCCAAAAAAGGACGATTACTGTCTCTATTTATCATTCCACCATTCAGTTGTAAGCCCAATTTCACATTCTTGTCCTCTTATGAAGCCAATCAGAGCAAGAATGAATGGGTCACGTATAAACTCATAGATTTTTGCCCCAATCTAGTAAGATCTGCAATTATCCATTTTCAGTTTAGTGCAGGAAAAGGGTAATAATCGCACATATATTTTCATTTATATGAACATGCATCATTAACTAACTAAAAACTAAACCTGTTCAACTGGGAAATAGAGTTCTCTCTCTATCTCTAGTGGTTCTTGAGATTGTTCTGCAGAAGATAATATAGGGGTGTACTGGAAAGTGGAAAGGATAATTTCGGGATAAGTTAAATGACCGACTTTAAAAAACTATATTGCAATCATGTTTGCATAAACAACATAAAAATCACTGAAATTTTGAATTCATATTCAAGAAACTGATATAGAGTTAGAGAGGGAGAGAGAGAGAGATTTATATCATTAATCCCAGTGTCAACCTACTGGCATTGTATAGGAAGGTATAAGATTAGCCTATCAAATTAAGACTGTACATATCAAAACAGTACGGATTTATAACAGTACAGGATCAAAATAACACTGTAAAAAAACTGTATTACCTACGATATGCAAGCAAATTAAAATAATTTCAGTAATCACTTTTACCAATATGCAAGCACAAGGCATATTCCAGCTCCCTCCTGCACACGACGTTGTGCTCGCAAAGTCTCCCCCACGCCACTGTTAGTGCTTCCGTAGAAACGGGTAAATGTTTCCATCTGTTTTGACCAAAATCCGTGCGGTTTTAAAGTTCCCCCATTTTTGAGATTATATAAGATGTATGATTTGGTGTTGAAGGTGTGGGCAAGAAAACATCATGTGTTTTTGGTGCAATCAATGCACCTTTTCAAAACTGAATGTTATTCATATAGATAAACATATTCAACATTATAAATAATTTGCTTTGGCCAAAAAAATCAGACATTTGGAATGATTTTTGCAGTTGCACATTTACATTTCCACAAATTGACGCTTGTGTTGAACATATTCCTTCCCAGACTTATTTCTGCAATATTTTATTTAATTTAGAATTTATCCTGAGAGAGCTTGCCATGTTCAATAGTACACCCGAAGAATTCTTTAGGAAATATAAAAAGGGACTGCACTCGACCCGTGCTGTCTAGGAATAATGTCCATATTTTGAAATTCTTCTTTTCACAAAAGATGTGGCACTGACAATCTTAAAAGGATCGTAGTAGTTGAAGCTTCACTTCGTACATCTCCCAAACTGTGTGACGCAGGCACATGTCAGAGAGATAATATGCACCGGTTGGCTATACAGATTCATGTTAATGCATAGCGCTCAACATAAGAACATAAATTTTTCTAAAAATCCCACTGTGAATGTGCTTGAAACGGAATGATATGTAGTATAAGTTTGGAAGAAAATCCAAAATCTTTCTAGAAATAAGTATTATGAAAAAATCAATATATTCTAGCGTTCTCCTTGCACTCTTTAATACAATCACAACAGTGCTAACAATGCAATTGAACATTAATACATGCTGCTCAAGATGTGATCTCCATTTGCTTAAATTTAAGAGTGTCACATGATAACATAAAATATCAAATAATGTAAAATATGAGCTTCTTTTTCATTCCTGGGTCACTGGGTACATTGGTATAATGGAGGTCAAAATTATTATTATTGTGTGCTCACAAAATGCATGTGCGTGAATGGGGGTAATTGAAAAATGAAGCGGCCGAAGCAGATCCCATATGAATGGTCTTGTAATAAATATCCCTTCCAAATTTCAAAACGTAAATATCCATGAAAACAACAAAAAATGCATCAAGATTTCACAATTTATGTTTAAGAATTTTTTAGATTTTGTTTTGCGAAAAACTGGGGAACTTTTATTACAAAATCATTCACATGTTATTTTAATTAGAATTTATTAATTCACGAAATCCTCAGCTGAGATCATGACATCGCTAATGCAAAGAATTCACCGATGTTATATTGTATGAAATAAATGCACCCCTAATTTATATAATGACAATAGATTTTAAAAGAAAAGTTCTTCTTAAAAGTTAGTTTTAAAAGAAAGAATATTCATATTCTGGTCGTCAAAAACACAATAGCAACTTATATATAGTAATAGTTCTAAGAATAAAAAAATGCATAAAATGAACCGAGTCCATTGAATGGCCAAAAAAAATGAAAAACGAGGCCAAAGACTTCGATTTGACTTTTTCCTCACCATATAATCTGCATGCTAGCAACTATGGGGGGAAAATGAAATAAATATATATGGTCGAGCAGAATGTATTGTTCACCTCATTTGAACCCAACACAATATTTGGTGCAATCCGAGATCTACGTGCTGTGTGTGAATGAATAGTAGTCTTTATTTGACTGAGTCGGTTGAAAGTTGAAGCTTCACAAAAGAATAATAAAAACGGCAAAGTTGGCCTTCATTTTCCATGTGGATGTTTAAGAAGTCTGTAGAATGATTCATGTAAACGCGTAGTTTAAGAACAATAAACAAGAAGATTCTGGTGAAAAGATGTTTGCTTCCATCCATACTGCGTGCCCAAAGTCTGGAATTTTCAAAAAGTTTCTCAATTCTAAAATATTTAACATTCCTATCGCTCCGAATCTTAAGAAAAGAGTCGGAACGGAATTATCTGCTGAGATTGAGCAAACTGTGACTCTGTCATGACAGCTTTCCCCATTCATCATAGCATTTGTTCGTCCCTCTTTTGTAGTCGTTCAATTGTTGGCTCACACTTGGGAGCCAAAGTCTAGCTGGAGTTGGTGAGTCCGTGTGAACTCTTCAAACAAGGACTAGGATGATCTGAAGAAAACATACATATTGCATACGTACATATGATGTAGGGAACTGCACCCAGTCCACTCCAATACAACTAGAATATTTCTCCGACAAACTTTTATCTGGCCTGGCCCAGCCAAATCATTACGAAAGCCAATGTTTGTCAAACTGCCACTAGTATTCTTTGAATTTCCATTAAACTCACGCTAAAGTGATATGCATTGACGATGGAGAAAAGAAAACTTTTTCCCATTTCCCTGCTCCCCTATACTAATAAATTGTTCTTGATGTGATACCATGTATTATTATTATGTGCCATTTTTCCACAGGAGCACTATGTGAGCAGTGTAAACTACCTGATGTTGTCTTCAGCTTGTTTTTTTGGCTCGGATACTTTAATAGGTAAGGCAAGGTTCAAGTTTCATCCATTGTCCACCGTAACAATAGACACATGTGGATTCAAGTGTCTCCAATTTTCACGTGCCTGCTCCACAGTTATTTTCTTCCACTACTGCTCCTCCTTACCGTCAATCCAGTATTTAAACACCTGGTTTTATATTATCATGAGTAATATAGGGTGAAGTTATGATATATGCTGGAGTTAAAATAACTTTGTAGTTCATCCAAATTCCATCATGACAGATTTTTTCCAAAGATACTAATCATTGCCTGAATGCTTATCCTTCCAACCAGCTACTTGATACTTTAAAAATAACATTCCAATTTCTTTGTGGCAATACGCTTCAATTTTAGTTTTATCATGAGGTTATCATTGTTTCTAACAATATTGTATTTGGAGTTATAGTTTGGATGGAATTATAATTTAGGCTGGAGTTTTAATACCGGATTTGAGGTATATCATCTTGTAATTTCTTGCATGAGTCCGGGTTTTGCCACTTGAGTCCACAACCAGTTAAAAAGTAGTAGTATCCAATGTTCAACTATCAGTCTAGTGAAAGAAAAAAGAAATTGGAGAAAAATATGTCTCTTATATTGTGAGCACATTTTTATTGCATTCCCTTGTTTTTTTTACATAGCTGTCTCAACCCATTGATCTATGCTTGCACCTCAAGGTAAGCTCGATTTCATTTCTAACCAAGTAACTGCATTCTATTAGTTTCACTGAACATGCCAGAGTTAGTACATCAAATGCTTTTGCAGTGCACATATTTTGCTACGTGCTCCACTCAACCACATGAGATTAAAGCACTTTGTCTCCATTATGATTCACTTGCGCCCTCTCTTTCTCTTTTTTCTGCTTTCTTTGTTTACAAAGATCAGAAGAATATTTGAAATTCCTGTGACCAGCAAGTTTATTGATTCCACAATTGCTTGCACTCGCGCCCAAGGCGTAAAATATGAGCTGTTGCAACAACAGTTTTTGGACTTGGGTTCCCTTTTCTAGTTAGCTAAGTATAGTCTGAATAATACACGGACCAACGGATTTGTGTTCCATTAAATAACTACTGGTGTTCAATTTTGTAAACTGCCTAGTCAAACCACGTATATAAGATGCATTCTCTTCATTTTTCGTATAGAGAGTACCAAAGAGTTTTCCGAAGAATCTTGTGTCGGCGGACGCCACAAAGACCACATCTATCGAGAGCCATCTACCGTTCAAACCATCACAGTCGATATGGGTACCGGGATGGAAATATTATTCCCATGCAACCTGTGAATAACTGGAGCTGAAAGTACCCAGCCTCGCGTGTTCCCAATGGATTCACTTCAAATGGAAACGGGAGGCATTAAAGTAGTCTTCTTTCTTGTACTCTTTAAATATGCATAAGTTTGATACAGATAGATTTAGAGTCCTGCCTAACCTGCGTACACCTGAATTCTTTAAAAGGCTACACTGTGTTCTTTATGGTCCCCAAAAAATAACTCGTCATTATGTGCTCAGCTAATTAAGAAGGCTTACACATGGTAATAGCTACTATTTATATGGATTAATTACGGACATTACTTCTCAGAGTATTTATTATATAAATATATTATGAATTGTCGTAATTTTTTGCGGCGGGAAATGAAATGATACAAGATTTATGGACTTTCGTAACTCACCGTAATAGAAATAGAGGATGAAATATTTTTTTTTAATTACAAAACTGAGAATGCGCAGAATCAATACATCCGAATTATTAGTTAAATGTGATGACCAGAAGTTGTGAAAGTGAAAACTCGTTTTGTTCATATTATACAAAGATGTTGAATTCTGCTACTGCTGAATGATTTGATATATAAAGTTCATCTAAGACGTATTCGTTAGAGACACCGGTCAACAAAAACAAAATACTGTAGTAAAACTTAAAATGAGTAACAAACAAGACACTTACCCCAGTGATTTGAATAACAAATTATAGCATTTTTAGATTCACATGTTTTCATATGCATTTATGCTTAACATAAAATCATTACATTCCAACGTGAACATACCAGCCTCATTCAGTTCAGTGACAGAGCCTCACAATTGCTATTTTTTTTAATAACAAACAAAATTAAAGAGCTTTTGGAATATAAATATCAATATTTTTGTTCTGAGTGGAAAGGACGAATAACTAAAAGTGGGGATGAATTTTAACCAACTGCGATTATCAACCAACCAATCTATAATGAACGTGTACTCACGTAATTTTCACTTTGCAAGAAACTCAATTGACATTGTGGAATGTGAATTTATTACAAGTTCTATAAGTCGGGCTAACAAGCTGAAATTTATGTATTTAGAAACTGTCTAAATTTTAACATTGCTATATTAGAACTTGCTCAAGAGACTTGCAAATTTCTAAATGAATTTATTACATTTAGTATTTTTAATTTAGACATAATATGATGGAGTAGCCTATATAACCTGTCTGTCGATACCCGTCGATGGAAATCAACCATGGAACATGAAACACAAACAAAATGACTCCAAAATCAATTAAACTCAATTTTCTTAGCAAAAAAATACGAAAGCTTATGATGATTTATTTGATTTTGATTTAATCTTCGTCAAATTCTGAACTTACTTAAATAAACAAAATTGTATTACTCATTTAAATGCTACTGCACCATTTTGTCTCTGACCGCCGGTGTTTCTGGAATTTTGATGTCTCTGGTGATATGTAATTGATAATGTATATAATTTCAATATTTCTATGTGATTTGTGTATTAAAATGGTGGCTGGCATTGCTATGATAAGGACGGAATTTTATGTCATACAAGTATTTTGATTGTGAGAATAGGTTTAACAAATGTTAAATATGGTCATGGTGGCTAATAGCTGTGATCTTAATAATTTACTTGCTATGTTAGGAGTAACTCTACACTATTACATATAATTGAAAACTTTTAGACACCATTTGGTTTCTTTTCAACTTCAATGGCATCCTACATAAAGGATGTGGATAAAACTGAAGCAAATTATAAATTATGATACAAATAAAACATTCACATCATAGATTGATCACAGCCCCAAACTACAGATTAAAATTTTCATATTCGATTGCTATACTTATTTTAAACTACAGTTTGAAATTTTTCTCATTTTAAACCTGCGTTCGGGTTGGGGCTAGCGCTATTAGAAGCGATTGGAAATACACTATCATTGATGTATGCACAAGACATTAAAATTACACATGGAACGCATATATCTGTAAAAATTTGAGCATTAAAATAAAAGTTAATATTTTAATGCTAATTAACTTTAGCAAATACAAACTAAATAAATGTGCTAGGTACAAAGAAATGACTAAATATCGATATCTACCAAAGATATACTATAAGCAGGGTTGCTACAAACTAAAAAAAGTTAAATTCACTTTGGTCATATTCTTTGTATGACAAATACTTAATAATTTCTCAAAAAGCAGATATTTTTATCATAAAAAAATGCTATCTCTTCTAAACTAACTGCTGCACACTAATATTTTAACTTTTAGCTGACTAGTAAAAGTGGTTGTTAAATTCTTACGTCCTTTCCACAATTTACATGTGTAATTGTATGTAATGTACCTAAACCTATGTAATAAGCTTATATCTCTCAATCGTAAATCGTATATAATATCAATAAAGTCTTGCATTTTTCTTTCATGTTTAAACAATGAAACTGTCTTACATAATTTCTCATACATCTTTAGCCGCTCAACAAATCTGTAGAAAACAAAAAACACATGCACCTGTCTTTCAATATCTCTTAAATCTCTTTAACACACTGTTTGACTGTTATATAAGATACTATTGCTACTCCTTTTAGTATTTCTTACTAAACAAACACTTCAGGAGACCAAAATGCTTTTAAATATTCCATGTCTTGTGTATATCAATGCACAGCGATTGATTTTATTTTCATCCATATCTTGCCATCTATAAAATCTTGCTGAATATGATATTCATGAACTACGGTGCACAACTACAGCAGCAATACAAAACATTTGGTAAAAGAAATCATACACAGAAAAATACAGTAGACTGTTTTTACGCAACACCTAATGCATTTCTGCTCTGTGCGAACTGACTAAAGGGTTCTGAACGAAAGTTAAGAATAAGCAATTTCATTTCCCTCATAACAGATACCAAAAGAATACAGTATGAAAGTTTGTAGGAATGTTTTCCAATAATTTAATTAAATTCTGATTGTATGGCCGCATTAACTGGTGACTGAATATGAATTGAAATAGTTGCCACAAAAGGCAGAAGATAGGCAAGGTGCAACACAATACAACACAGAGCAACGCGTATGTATACCTTGTGCGCAAAAAGGAGGTAAATTTTATCCTATCCTACTACACAAATTTATCACACACAGGACAGGAAAAATTTACCTCCTTTTTCCGCACAAGGTATAGGCCAGAATATTACATAAAGATTGCCCATGCTCATTTTCATTCATTGCGTATCCAAGGCCCAAGGCTAGAGAGTATTATTTTTTGCCCTTCAACGCCAGCGCAATAGAAACCTATCAGGGACTCTGTTCACAAACGCACCACAATTGAATTTGCTGGACTTGGTGTTGATAAGTTGAGGAAGTAATTGATTAAAAGCATTCAAAATTTACCGTTAAATATTTAATTGGGGATATTAAACTTGTTCACTAACCGAACGGTAGGATTAGGATTTTTGAATTTTATGTTCTTGAGTTGATTGGTAGGTTGACCAATAATTGAATCTAAAATCGATAAGACAATTAAAGAAGAAGGTCGATTGGTTGCTGGTTAGCACTCTATTGAAGTCTTGTTTGATTTCTGTAGTTGGTCTGTTTTTGAATTGTGAATAAACGCGAGATAATTTAAAACAAAATTACCATTAAAGATTTATGATTGTAGCTGGTTTTACCAGCATAAAAGACGGTAAGAAAACAATCTAATTTATAAATTTTTGATTGTTTGGTAATATTTATTTGGAATGATCGCTTTGCTGTAGACTTTTCGTTGTTGTTATAATTTGAGATTTACCGTCAACTAGATACACTTTTGGATTTAAATTTTGCGAGATACTTTAATGCAAATTATTTTATTTACAGGAGTGGAGCGCACAATATAACAATTAAAAAATGAACTTCTGTGTGGAAGATATTGGAACAACGATTAGTTGTGATAAAGTGGAAGCTGATGGTTATGAAGCAAAAAATTTGCTGAGCAGTAGTATTTCATCTTTATCGTCCGATGGGTTTATGTCGGATAGATTTATTGGCCCCCCGGTCACAATTTCACTAAAATTTCCTGTTTGTATTGAAATTAGTCACATTGTTCTAATGCCCAAAGTTGGACGACAAATTTCTTCTGGATTTACTATTCAATCTCAAACAAGTTATAAGGTACGTAATGCGTGCAAACTTTTATAATTATAATTACCAAACCACAGAGGCTGCACTTATCTTAATCCTGAAAGCCTTGAGATTTAAATAATATCGGATTATTATTTATTATAATATGTGGATTAGATAATTGATTTTTTTAAATATAAAATTTTTAGAGTAGTTTGTTACAAAACATTCATGATTTTTTAAACAGAGCTGGGCAAAAGATCAAAGACACGGTCCCGTTTCTACTCATCTCATTGGAAAGGAATTTATCAACTCCAAACCTATTCCAAACGTGATTGTGTTCCGAAACCCTCGCTACCTCATGAGACACCCTTTCTCATCATTACCATCCGAATCTCATTACAACAGATATAGCAACCACGATGTCGTGTTCAATTTAAGGCATCCATCGGTTAATGTATGAGACTTTTTTAAAACCTGAAATAATTTTCTTCATCACGGTCATGTGAAAGCAATGTTGTGTCATTGATATTTTCAGGCTTGTGAGCGGGTTGTAGGTTTGGATATTACGATCTCAAGAGTTTCAGATGCTTCCATACCTGCTTTAAAAGCGATCCAGGTTTGGGGACAACCGTGTATTCGATGTCCACAAGATCAACGAGACAAAATGCTTAAAAGCTGGAATCGTATTTGTACACGAGGGGAAACGATAAGCCTGATCGCGCAAAGAAATTCTCCGAATAGAGATAGGGATGTAAGTTGAAATTAGTACAGTGTAACTGTATGATAATGAATTTCAATGACGTAGAAAATCATACAACGTTGATTTAAATTGAAGTATGTTAAACAGCTATATTAAATTAAATATATTTTGAATGTAGGAGGATGCTCCACCAAATAAAGCGCCTAGAATAATGGAACCCCTAATAGTTCCCGAAGAATTTCTTGATGCAATCACTGTGGAAATTATGACTCAACCGATTCGATTGCCGTGTGGACTAGCTGTCGACTCGATAACACTAGAAAAATATTATGAAGAAGAGGCCAAGTTCGGTCGACTACCTAATGATCCTTTTACTGGCATTTGTTTCACAGAGACATTAAAACCTTTGGCCGATTCAGCATTGAAAGGAAGGGTTGACAAGTTTTTATCTCAAAATTGCGACGAACCAAGCTTGAAGAATATTCCGCGTGTTCTAGGTGGCTTCCGAAATAAATGTATTTCAACGGCTGTTCCATTCAGAAATCCTAATTTCGTAGACATGGTCGCTCATACTGCCAATCTACAAAGCTATTTGCCTGAAAAGTACGTACAAGACAGCAGTATGACAGTGATGTCCCCCTCTAAACTTTTCGGAAAAATGGAAGGCTGTACGAAATCTGCAACAGTGGTTCGAGAAGTAGCATGTTTGGATCCTCATCTTCCCGTTGAACTTCTTTCTGCCTTTAGCTCCGATGCCAGCCGTCGACTCTCGATGCATGAGATGAAATGCAAAGATTGTGTTTTGCCCATGACTAGGGAGAGATCTTCATACTTTTATATGGGAAACTGCCATCATATTTTCCTGTGTAGGAAGTGTTTAGTTAAGATTGAGGATAAGCAAGCGCTCAAAATTTGCGAAAAATGTGGTTCCAAATGGAGGGCTAATGCTTGCATTCGAGTATTTCTCTAAGCAAATGGGGTATGCAATTCTGAAGTGTGAAGCGTAATTTTAGCCTCATTTTACTATGAGTTACGATAACGACTTTGAATTTGTACGTGTACTTGGTAGAATGTAAGGGAGGAGGGGGAAAGCGGTTTGTGTGAATCAACTTTTTGGTTAGGTTAGTTTGTTATGTATGCTATCAACGATGTGATCAAGAACTGAACGCACCATCATATAATCAGCTTCAAGATTAGTATGTTCACTTTAGACATGCGATAAGTTGGCTTCAGTATCAACTGAAAATAACTTATAGAAGATGGCCAGTAGCCAATATTGTGTTTGCAACACATGCCTTCCCTCTTATTACAATTAGTAAGTAGGCGCCTTCAATTGCTCTAAAGCTATTTGAAATGTGTTCCTTTCGACGCTGTGGCTTTTTACAGTTCAATAATCTCTAAGCGGTTCTTTTTGCGGTATTTAAATACTAGTTCGTCGCATGAATGATTTTAAGCTATCTTTACGAATAGTAATAGTTGTCATGCAACATTCAATCCTTTTGTGCTTCCGTTTTTTTTTTTGCAATAATTACTAACCCGAACCTTGGAAATTACTCAAGCAGATCTTATATTACTTTAGCTTCTCGCGGGAAGTCTTATTTAGTAATCTCACGATCAGTAATACGAAAAAGTTAGTTGTCCAACCCTCATTTTTACTAAAAAATTAGTGCGGGTTACAGCAATCTTCAATGATAAAATCCTCCACACTCATTATTGTGTAAAGCAATCATATTGCCTGCTATAATAGGCTATTTATTTTAATTCTATTATTTATATTAGATAAATT
>Ga0210040_10003816_pt1 | contig 20119 bp, 12 predicted proteins | sample CryGeyCG12114_NA_FD_185462 | JGI IMG/M metagenome (GOLD analysis project Ga0210040, IMG submission 185462) | Groundwater microbial communities from aquifer - Crystal Geyser CG19_WC_8/21/14_NA (SPAdes) (version 2) | ecosystem: Environmental > Aquatic > Deep subsurface > Groundwater | place: USA... | reverse complement strand
TACTAAGAGTAATGCAGGAGTTACAGATGCAAACCATTGAGCTACCGGCAGCTAAAGGACCGATAGTGTGTTCAAAAACTACCTGGGTGCGGGCCAAAGTAGCCGGTTTATTTCGGTATACTATTGCGAACGGACAGTTTATTCAAAAGAACGAAGTAATCGGCAGCATTACCGATCCGTATGCCACCATGTCGGTGCGCATCCGCTCGCCTAAAGCCGGCTACATCATTGGTATCAACCAAATGCCGGTCGTGAACCAGGGCGATGCCTTGTTGCACGTAGCTATTGCTTAAATGCTGAATATTGCCATTTCCTGAAAAGATTGAGATGATTAGGTTAAACCGAATAATTAGTAGTAAGTGGAAAGTTATAAATTTTAAGTTCTTAGACTATTAAATTTTAGCAGGTTAAAGCTTGCATGTTAAACTAATTTTGTCTCAATACTTAAAGTTTATTAAATACTTACTGATATTACACAAGAATAAAACGATTTAATTTAGAGCACATTCCTCTCATCACCGTCATTCTGGAAGAATCTTATTTGCAGGTAGCTGATAAGATTCTTTCAGAATGACGGCAATGGGTGGGTTTACTTTTGAAGCTAGATTTTGCGTAGCATCAGTTATACCAAATAGCATTAACCACCTACCATCATATAAAAACCAATTTATTGTCATCCTGTAGAATTCGTAGAATTCCAGAAGGAACTTCCAGAAGAAATTATTGTTTAGAAAGTAATGTAGGCAAATTGCGCTCTACTGGTGGTTGCTTGTAAGGTTTTCTAACCAATAGATTTTTCCAAAATGACAAAAAAAGCTACATTGTTTCTTTTTGTATCTAATTACATTGGAAGGTAGTTTAAGAAATTTGGTATTACTCAATATCTTATTACTTATTACTTTCTACTCATTAATCTACTTATACGATTGCAGATAAACTTCTTTGCTGGTTCGCTGGCTCACTAACCGGAAAAAAGAAATAAATTCTTCGGTATCTTTTTTCAAAGCCGCGGCAAAAGGATCTGTTTTACCCGTTCGTTCAGAATCATTTATATATTCTTGCCGGATTACTTTTGCGGCCGGCAAAATTTCGGCAACTTTTACTTGTACCAAACCAGTTTTCTCCCAAAGTTTGCGCCACCACGCTACCGTATGAATAAAATACCAGTAATCCTGGTAATCTTCGCGCAGAAAAGGCGGTACTTGTTTCAAGGTTTCTATTTCCTGAGTAAAACAAACATCGGCAATGGCTATGTAGCCATCAGGTTTTAAAAAGCGGCAAATGTAAGGCAGGTATTTTTCGTCGGTACCAAAGTAGGTATAAGAGTCTACTACAATAATTACGTCAAAAAATTCTTCGGCAAAGGGCAAGTTACGGGCATCGGCCTGCATCGGAAAAACTTTATTATCTAAATTAGCTTCTTTAATGCGGCTATAATTATCCGTAGCCGAAATGGCCTCATCTACCGCCCAAACCTGCACCTGGTATTCGTTGGCTAGAAAAATAGCGCTAATGGCTTTTCCGCAACCTAAATCCAGTACCCGCATGCCCGGTTGCAAAGGAATTTCGGCGGTTAAACTTTCGAGGTTAAAGAGCACATTTTCGCCCATCGAGTGCTCGCGCACCCATTTTTGGTCGTATTTGGCTGCTTTCGGAAATAAAGATTTTAAACGTACGGGCAAATTATCTTTCATAAAATATTAATAGCCACGCCAGGTCTATAAACCAGGAGAAGCATTGCTTTTGATTGATTTAGAAATTACTAGGAAAGAACTAAAGCCGCGGCTTGTTTCTTTATCTTTTCGGTGGTATAAACTTTTACACCGGCTATGTCTTGCGTGGCGGCGTACAGCATGCCCTTAGCCACATCTTCGGCCGCAATGGCTTTGTATTTTTGCAGTGGTCCGGCTAATAAAAATCCAAAAGAGTTCATTAGAACGGTGGCGACACTTTCGCCGAGACGCTTTTCTGGCCGGGGGCCCAACAGCAAAGAAGGCTGAAAAATATGAACGCTTGCAAAGGGCAAAGTTTTAACTTTATTTTCCATTTCGCCTTTTACCCGGCTGTAAAAAATAGACGATTGCGCATTAGCTCCCAAAGCCGATACTACCAGGAACTGTGCAGCAGCATTAGCGGCTGTAATTTGGGCTAGATCAACCACGTACTCGTAATCTACTTTATAAAAGTTTTCCTGCGAACCGGCTTCTTTTATCGTGGTTCCTAAAGTACAATAAATATCATCTGCTACCAGGCTATGTTTATAGGTATCTATTTCATCGAAGTCGATAACCAGTTGGCGCAGTTTAGGGTGCTGCATGGGCAATGGCTTTCGTCCTACCGCAATTACTTTTTCGTACCGGTTACTTTTTAATAATAAGCGCAGCAAAAAGCTACCAACCAACCCACTAGCACCAACCAGAAGAGCAGTTTTTTGAGGCAAGGCCATAATATATTTTAGTAGATGAACCGACTAACAGCAATAAAGTTTGCAGTGTATGATAAAATATTTCAGTTTGACTATACTTAATTAAGCTATAAATGTTTAAGTTTAAGATTGTCGAAACTAATTTAAACCCTTAATCCTCATTTTTTAGAGAGATGTAGTCGGGGTGTAACTGCACGGTGCCGTTGCGGTAGAGGTTACCCAATGCTTTTTTAAAAGTTTTTTTACTCATGGCCAAGATATCGTAAATAACATCGGGCGTACTGTTATCGGATAGGGGCAATTGGGCACCGGCAGCTTTTAGTTTTTGCAGAATTATTTCGGAGGCATCCGGAATTTCGGCGTAACCGCTTCGTTGCAGGCTTACATCAATTTTATTATCTTCTCTTATTTTGCGAATAAAGCCCGTAATTTTTTCTCCTATTTCCAAGGGCCGGAACACTTCGTTTTTATACAAAATACCCAGAAACTCGTTGTTAATAATTACCTTAACCCCTAAGTCGGTAAAACCCGCCACTACTAAATTTACCTGCTCCTCTTCCGCTAACTTTTCCGGATTTTTATTCAGGTATTTCTCGTATTTGGCGGTAGCCACCAATCGGTCCGAATTTTCGTCGAGATAAATATATACCAGGTATTTCCGGCCGGGCTGCATTTTTTCGCGCTGGTTATTAAAAGGCACAAACAAATCTTTTTCCAGTCCCCAATCCAGGAAAGCCCCGTAATTGCTGGTTTGCTTTACTTCTAAGCCGGCAAAATCGCCTACTTTGGCTTTGGGCTGCAGCGTGGTGGCAATAATCCGGTCTTCAGAATCGCGGTAAATAAACACGCGCAACAAGTCGCCTACTCTAAAATTATCGGGCAAGTACTTTTGCGGCAATAGTATTTCCCCATCTTCCGAATCGAGGTAAACCCCGAAATCTACTTCTTTAATAATTTCCAGTTCGTTAAAATCGCCAATAGCTACCATTGTTTTTTATGTATTTGTGCTGTCTTCACCTACGAAATTTACTTCGGGTTGATATAAACCAATTTGGTAAACTTTTATAGAAAGCAATTCTAAAAGGTAAGATCAGCAAATCAGGTAAATTTTTGTTTTAAGCCCATAGAGAAATTATTAAGTAACTGCTTTGGTCGTAACGGCTTCTACGGGTACATTTTCCTGCTTTTTGCCCAGAATAAACCGGATGCCTTTGTTGTAACTAAAGTAGCTCCACATCCAGTTAAAGAGCACAACAAAGCGGTTGCGGAAACCAATTACCGAAATAAGGTGAATAAACATCCAGATAAACCAAGCCAGTATGCCTTGGCTGCGGTATTCTTTATTCATTATTTTTAAATCGGCTACCGCGTGGTTGCGGCCAATGGTAGCCATAGCGCCTTTATCGTCGTAATGGAAGGCTTCTAGTGGTTTGCCGGCCATTATGTTTTCTAGGTTTCTACCTAGTAAATGCCCTTGTTGTATGGCTGGTTGGGCCATCATGGGGTGTCCTTCGGGATATTCTTCGGTAATCATCGCTGCAATATCACCAATGGCAAATATATTCTCGTAGCCGGCTATGCGGTTATAAACATCTACTTTAAACCGATTACCTTTGAGGATGCTTTCTGCCCGGAGGCCGGAAACCGGTGCGCCGGTAACGCCGGCCGCCCAAATTAAGGTGCGGGTAATTAGTTTTTCGCCATTATCTAATAAAACCGTAAAACCATCGTAAGACTTAACCTTGCGGTTTAACCATATTTTTACCCCAAAAGCTTCCAGGAATTCCTGCGACTTTTTTGATGCTTCCTCCGACATGCCTTTTAATAATTGCGGCCCGCTTTGAATGAGGTGAATATCCATTTTAACGAAGTCCAACTCTTTGTAATCTTTCGGGAATACGTGTTTACGCAATTCGCTCAGGGCACCAGCCAGTTCTACCCCCGTGGGACCGCCGCCTACAATTACGTAATCCATCAGGCTGTTTAATTGCTCTTCGTCGTCAATCTGTAAAGCTTTCTCGAAATTACTCAGGATGGTGTTGCGCAGGGCTAAAGCATCATCTACGTTTTTCATCGAAATGGCGGTTTTCTCTATTTGTTTATCGCCATAATAATTAGTGGTAGTACCGGTAGCCATTACCAAATAATCGTAGCGCAACAACCCAATGGTTGTTTCTACCATTTGCTTTTCGGTATCAACGGTTATTACTTCGGCCAGCCGGAAATAAAAATTAGCCTGCTCATCAAAAATTTGTCGGAACGGATAAATAATAGATTCGCTTTCGAGGCCGGCAGTAGCCACCTGGTACAGCAAAGGTTGAAACGTATGAAAGTTGTGTTTATCAATTAATACTACCTGCACGTCGGCCTGGCCTAAGGATTTTGCCAGTTCCAGGCCGCCAAACCCACCCCCAATAATTACAATACGTTTTTTTCCGTTATCTTCTATTCTTGCGAAATTGGCCATTTTACAAATATTTAAGCTCTGCTTTCATTAAAATATTCTTTATAAGAATATGGATCGGATTTGGTTATAATAAATTATACAGAATAAAGTTGAGCACTAATTAACCTAAAAGCTCAAAACAGAGCGCAATTATTTTAAGCTTATTATTTCCGCAGCTCAGCAAAGCCCCTGAACCAGCTTAATTTATTTATGGTGGTTTTATATTTTAAGCTCAATACTTGTAAAGTTTAAACCAAAGACGCTAAAAAAATCATAGCTAAAAATATCCTAATTAGGTAAGCTTAAATTTATTTACAGCTTGGTAGCATGTTAGCAGAAAAGTATAACCGGTAGAATTTAAATTTTAGCAACCATTTAGACTCTTCTACCGATTTAGGCTTATACTATTTATTTTCTCACCAAGTTTTAATAGCATGCGTATAATATTTTCTTTGTGGCTAAGCCTAACCTTATCTATGGGCTTACTTAATACCGAGCTACAGGCCCAAGTTAGCGCCCCAATTAAAGGCACTCCCGCCGATACTTTAAAGAAATTTGAAGATCCAATTAATGCTCCTGTCCAGAAAAGACCCTTCCTGAAATCAAAAGGTTTTCGGGCCACCATTCTACCGGTTGTATTTATTGGGTATGGCTTAAGCACCATTAAAGACAACGGCATTTATAGCAGTTACGATTTAAACCAGGACTTACGACGTAAATACCCTAATTTCCAAACGAGCGTGGATGATTACTTAATCTTTGCTCCTTTTGTAGAGTTGGCAATGGCGTACGGGCTGCAGGTAAAAGGCAACCACGATTTTTTGAACACGGGCCTGTTGATTTTGAAAGCCGAAGCCATCAATGCCGCGCTGGTATTTGGCTTTAAAAGCATAACCAACCAGGAACGGCCCGACGGTTCCAACAATTATTCGCTACCCTCGGGACATACTGCAAATGCCTTTTTAGCCGCATCTATTATTCACAACGAACTCCGCCATAGAAGCCAATGGTACGGTATTGGGGCGTATACCATTGCCACCAGCGTAGGGGCTTTGCGCATGTTAAATAATAAACATTGGCAATCAGATGTTTTTACCGGGGCTGGTGTTGGTATATTGTCAGCGCATTTGGCTTACCTTTCTCATCGTAACCGCTGGGGTACTAAACCTGCTATTTCTATGTACCCCACCTATATTTACGGAGCACCTGGCATGGGCTTAGTAGTGGACCTGAACCGCTTTAAAGCCAGGAAAGTGGCTCATCATGTAAATTCTTCCCTGAGGAATGCCGTCAGCTTAAATTAGATTTCTTATTAGCCTTTACATAATGCCGGAACGCTCTTTCCGATTGATTAAATTGCCATTCCTACTTTAACCCAACCAGAAACGAAACCTTTCCATATTCCCATAAAAAAGCCCGGCTATATTTTAGCCGGGCTTTCTAATTAGAATTAAAAAATTTACTTTAAAAGCAAGTGCGTTCTGATAGTACCGTTCGGCATAGTTACCATTAATACATAATTTCCTCTTGGCAACTGACCTACTTCTATTAAGATTTCGGGATTACTGATAGCTGTATATACTTTCTTGGTTAGTGCGGGCATACCTGCCAAATCATACAAAGTAATAGTTACTTCACCGGCACCGGCATTTTCTAATTTTATAGTAGCCTGGCTCGTAACCGGGTTAGGATAAGTAGAAACTTGCAACGCAGTAATTTCTTTCTTATCGACTATGGCTAAGGCAAAAGTTGATGTGGTACCAACAGCAGCCCCGGCACTTACCGAGCTGATAGTAAAATCAATGCTTTGCGGGCTGTTTTTCTTACTAACCAAATTCTTATCGGTAGTAACTGTAAACGAGGCAGTCGTTTGTCCGGCGGGTATTGTTAAGGTGAAACTACCGGTAGTGCCACTTGGATTGGTTATGTAATCTTTATTCATTCCGTATTGGAAATCATAATCGTTAATAGCAATAGTTATGGTTTGATCAGATACCGGAGCAATAGAACTTGTTAATGTTATTGTATACGCACTAGAACCTTCTTTTGTAGTGGCGCCAGACTGGGTAAAACTAATAACCGGCACATCGTTGTCTTTAATGGTCAGAACAGAAGTAATTTGATTTCCTAATTTTACGCCTCCACTTACCTGTGAAATAGCAAACTTGATTGTTTCGTCAAATTCATCTATTTGGTCATCTGTTACATTAACGGTAAAAGAAGCAGCAGTACTGCCGGCCGCAATAGTTAACGCAAAGCTATTGCTGGCGCCACTGGGGGTAGTGGTATAATCTGCTCCGTAAGCCGCGCCAGCTCCATTCGTAAGCAAAATTGTAATAGTAGCATCCTGGTTCGTAGCTTCGGAAAGAGCCAGGTTTACGGTGTAAGTACCAGCATCTTCGTTTACGGTAGCGGTTGCATTGGCCAAGCTAATGGTAGGAGTAGTTAATCTGAGTCCTACTAAAACTGGGTCGTGGTCGGAAGAACGATAAGGATTTGGCTGATACAAACCGGTGATTTGCGCATCAGATTTAAATTCCGTATTATAATCTAAGAACAACGGTTCATCGGCGTTAATGTGCCATTTTCCCCCGGTAGTAAACTGATATTTTAGACTTGGCGAAACCAGGGCATGGTCCAGCGAACCGGATTGTCCGTCGAATACATACGAATAACTTTCTGGTCCAAATAAAGTTACAAAACCAGCTGCCCGTAATACGTCAATAGGATCTTCTTCGTTATAAGCATTAAAATCACCTAATAAGATAACGTCGGGATCAGCGGCAGTTGGAATAACAGTAGTATTGATAAAGTTTACCAAGGCGTAAGCTTGATTTACCCGAGTGCCGTTGTAACCACCTTGCCCATCACCTAGATCTGCATCACCCCCAGGACCGGTGCCACTTTTTGATTTAAAGTGATTAATAATAGCAGTAACTGTTTCGTTAGTAGAATTTAATTTAAAAGTTTGCGCTAGAGGCGGCCGATTATGTACTGCATTCATGTCAGCAATGGCTGCTCCAACCGGAGTTACAACCCCAGGTTTGTAGATAAAGGCAACTTTAATGGCATCGGTGCCGGTGCCGCCGTTTGCCGGGTCACGAATATAATCGTAGGTACCGGCACTGGTAGCCTCATTCAAACCGCGTACTAAATCGGCAATAGCAGAAGCAGTTCCGTCGCCATCATTTTCGATTTCCAACAATCCTACCACATCCGCATCTAAGCCTTTGATGGCGGCAATGATTTTAGCCCGTTGACGCATAAACTCGGCTGGTGTGTCGGCACCGCGGGACGTAGGGAAACCACCGCCATTACCATCACCGTTAAAATAGTTTAATACGTTAAAGCTGGCTATTTTGACGTTAGCCGTGCCTACTGCTGGCGGGGTTATTGGCCGGGGAGCGTAAGTAAAGATAGGAGCTTGGGTAGGGATAGGCTGCACCCGGTACACACTGAAATCATAACTCAAAATACCCGTCAGGTTAGCTATCGTGCTACCTACGCGCAAAGTATTATCCGGGCCTACATACGGCACGGTTGCCGGGTTTTGCACGCTGCTGGCATCATCCAACAAAATAGATGCCCGGTTATGTAAGTCTTGTTGCGTTGTAATGGCAGCTTTATTGTCTTCATCGTTTTCTACCCCAGAGGCCAGGGCATCGGTAGGGTCAATAAAGTTAGTGGGGTTATACAAACGGCCGTCAGCTTCCTCAAAGGGATACTCTAAATCTGCCGAAAGCCAGACTTCTCCGTAGCGGGCCAGGGTATAATTCTGAGAAACCGTTAGCTTTTGTTTAAAGTTTACCAGCATGCCTTCATATTGCTCTAATCCATCGGTGGTGGATACCGGCAGGGTTACTTCAGTAGGAACCACGGTGGCGGTACCTGGCTGTATGGTAATGTTAGTAACACTGGAAATCTGGGTTAAGCCATAGGTTTCTGCTACCGTACCGCTTACCTGCACCATCTGACCAACTGCTACCTGGGTACTACTTGGAGCATACACAAATATTCCATCTGAAGTAGCCGTGCTGTTGTCACCAGTAGCATCTTGGATGTAAAAACCTTTCAGGCTGGTATCATCTTGGTAATCACCCACGACAACTCCAGTAGTAGTTACTTTTTGCCCTTCTAACAAACTTTTTGTACCACTGCCCTGAATGGCATAAATAGGCGTAATAGCCACTCCATCATCGTTGGTGATAGTGCCGGTAGCGGATACGCTACCTGGGGTAGCACCCGTAATATTGGTTAAGTTCACGGCAAAAGTCTCATCTGCCTCCGCTTGGGTATCGCCAGTTACCGTTACCGTAAATGTATACGTCGTACTGCCGGCCGGAATGGTTTGTCCAGTCAAGGTTTTGGCGGTGTAGTCGCTGTTTGCGGTAGTTGCCGTGCCATTTGCCGTAGCAATATCAAATGTGACCGCTGTAGTAGCGGCCTTAGAAAGAGTTACGGTAAAGGTAAAATTGCTGGTGCCGCTGCTGCCTTCGGGTAGGGTAATGTTAGCAACCGAAAGTGTTGGGGTTTGAGTATTACCATCTACTGTATGCATGCCTAATCCGGTAAAAGTATCGGTTGCAAAGCCCTCAAACTGATCAGCTGGGTCAAAGGCGTCATTACCGATGGGGTCACCTTGAAGGACAGATGATTTCCGGCGTAGCGTATTATCTGCCGTAGAAGTTAAGCCGCTTCCCCATTCCGTTCCGGGGTCAAAGCCAATCTGGCCAATAACATCTAAAATGGCATCACCCTTTTTGAGTACTATAGCATCATCACCATTGTAAAAGCTTGCTGCACTGGTTTGGTTTGCTTGGGCGAGTATGGCAGCAACAGCACTAGAATGGGCAAGAACGAATACATCATTATTAGCGACAGTACCTGTTAAAGTAATGGTAGTTCCTACTGTTAAACTGCCATTGAAATACATTTGAACACTGTATTTGCCAGCAGCCAAATCAACGGGAGCGCCAGTACCATTATAAATTTCCAGCGCTTTGTTATTACTGGAGCCTTCAATGTACTCCGAAATGAATAAGTCTGAGGTCTGCGCCCAGGCTTGGCTACCGGTAGTCAGCAGCCAGAAGAAAAGCAGCATTAAAAACTTAGGAATGTTTTGTAGTTTGTTTTTCATTTTTGATTTGTAAGAGCAAGGTTTAATTGTTTAGAGAGGAATTTTAATTAAGCAAACAGAAAATTTGTATTATTAAATAAGTGTGATTAAAAGAAAAATCTATCAGTAGCGCTACTAATTACCTCAGAAATATCTGGCAAAAAGCCCCTAGCAAATACTACATGCAAAAACATCCTGAGAGATCATCATTCAAGCTAAAACTGTAAATATTTAAGATTCTATTTATACAATTCAGAGTCATTCTGATGAGTTATTAAAAACAAGTGCAAATAATACATATAAACTGATAATAATTCTGCTTTTACTTTCAAGGAAAACCATAGTCTTGTTACAACAGTTCCAGCTTGTATATTACCAAATTGTTACATTTCCGACAAAATTATATAAATATTTTACAAAGCACCTATTTAGCTTCTAAACTTAACATTAATTTAACTTAGTTAAGCAATATAAAAATATTACAAACTTGATATTTATAATTAATTTATTGTACTAAAAACACAATTAACAATAAAAGAGCTAGTTAATAAACAAGCTTCTAGCTAAAGCTAAGTATATTTTATATGTTCCTGTACAAGCATGTTTCCGGACAGGTTTACTCGCTTTTAATTAGTTATTTATTAAAGGTAATGAGCAAAATTTCTATTTAAGGGTGAAAGCCAGAACCCGGCGGTAAATAGAATATAGCTTTTATAAGTAAAATAAAAGCGATTAGTTCTTGCTTAGGAGTATTGATGGAAAAGGAATAATAAAAATAGTTGTATAAACTTCTCAAAACAGGAAGTTACATATAGCTATACTCAAACTATTGCTACAGTTCAGAAAAGGCCCTGGTGAGTGGGGCTTTTTCTGAAAATAAATCAGATTTAAACGAGCATTAGTCTCTTAAGCTTGTTCGGGGGTAGTAACAGGTTTAGCAACCGGTCTTCTGGCTGGAGCTTTTCTTGTAACCGGCGTTTTAGGAGCAATAGCCTCTTTTACTTTATTCGTTACAGCCTTAGCAGTCTCTTTCACAGCTGTTGTTAAAGTTGGTTGCTCTTCTTCTGCAATTGTGTTTTCGGTTAAGTTTTTAGCTTTCTTCGTTTTTTTAGGAGCCTTTGTTTTATCAGTAATTAGTTTAGTAATAATACCTGTTACAAACCCGAGCGCCAGTTCTGTTCCGTGAACTTTGATAACTTTTTTCAATTGTTTTGTTAACTGTTTGGCCAGCTTCTTTTTACCTTTTCCTTTTTGTTTTTTTTTCGACATAACTTTGTGATAATAATTATTTAACAAAAACTTAATATTTATACACCGCAAAGTTAAATAAAACTACCAAAGTTGTATGTTAAGTTTTTACCCGACTCTCTTAAATCAATACGCTGATGTTATTTAGAATTGAACAGGATCAGAAAAGGTACGCTAATAATTCAACGATTTGTTAATCTGCTAAATACTATAATATTATCTGAGTTATGCAGCTAATGCAAATACCCAAAGGAAAAAATGCTGAAGTTGGTACTATTACCTTTAATGGGCAAATTAATTTTCTATGTACGTTCTAAATTATTTATCCGGTAGCCTGACCGAAGTAATTTATAATAAACTGCGTGCTGATTTGGATAAATTACCCGTAATTTATTTACCAGTATTGCCTTAGGTATTATTACGCATTTACCCCATTCTTCTTTCAGCCTAAAAATAAGATAATAACTTAAGGTGAATGTATTTAGGAATTTGAGATAGCCTCATATTTTCTCAATTACCTAATTTATTAAGAACCAAGCTGCTTATTTAGGGGTAAAATGTTTTTTTTACTTTTTATATTTCCTGGGTTTAACTTTAGATGAGTTAAAGAGCTTCAACCTTCTCTGATTATCTAAATCCAAGACAATAAGCAACCATAATACAATTAGCACGGCAACCAGAATTAATCCTAATACAATAGTAAAATGTAAAGGCATAAAAAAAATCGTTTAAGTAAATAAATAGGACATCTTTAAAAAAACAATTACTTATAATATTTAATTATGCAATAATACAAATAGTTAGATAAACTAAATGTTAAGGATTTGTTACTTTCCCAACAACCCCATTATTGTTAGGCCATCCTAGATTAGGATAAATACACTTATAATTTATATAAACCGCATCTCTTCGGATTATATTAACACAGAAGTAAAATGCCAATTTATAAACGCTGTAAAAGAAGCTGCGCTTTGCATTTATATTGAGAGGCAGATTTTTCGTTAACATAATTATACCCCATCAGAAGTAAGTCAGTTTTACATAGTAAGACAAGTAGATATAAAATTAATTTAGAAGCTATTTATCCTCCTTTAAGTTACCAGGCAAAAAATCTAAATTTTAGTCTGGCCCTAATTCTTGGATACACCTATTGCTTTAACATTTTATTATGAAGGCAGCGTTCCTACTGGTGCTGCCTTAACATATTCTTGATGTAAACTTAACTTGATGAGAAAAGAATTTTTAAGTAGTTTAATTTAACTTTGTATGCTCTTTGGTAATCTTGGTGCAGATATTGTTGTAGTAAAACTGAATCTATGTATTATTTTCATTGCTGATTTTTATAATAACTTATCCGGAACAGGAGATTGAATTTGAATTATTAAGTCCTAATGACCCAATCTTATTACGACCAAAATTATAAAAGCTATGATTTTTAAGCTGGTTCAGTTAAAATTAGAACAAAGAAGTTACTACTTATCATCTTTGAAACTTAAACATCTCTGTAATTAACCACCAAGAAAGTTGATTGTCTTTGTGATGTCTATTTTGGTTAGAAAATCAGAAAGCCTGGAGAATTCTAAAAATTAATTCCGCATAAATAATTTGAAATTTAGTTAAAAGAACGGAACAATTTAAGTATTAAACGCTTGTATGTAACTCCTAAAACTTGCGTATACAGGTAATTTGTAATTAATAAATGCTTTAAAAAGCTATTTAGGGGACTTTTAAATAGTACAGATTATAATTAATTCCCAAAATTTAATTAATTTGAGGCGCTACCAGGAGTCAATGTCATATTCTTTTAAATCATGGAAATTTTAGAAAAAGAACTCTTCAACACAAATTTTCTCGACAACTGGTATCGTCATTATTCTAAACTAGAAGCTTACCTGAAGCAAAACCAAAATGGGTTACTTTTTACTTCTAATGAAGTAGATGAGGAACTGATGAAGTGGATAAGCATTCAAAGCAAGATCAAAAACAAACTCCCGAGTGAATTGAGAAGTAAGTTAGCTGCTTTAAACTTTGATTTTGAAGAAAAGGGCCATATTTGGGAACACCTCTACCAGCAATTAGTCACTTTCTGGCAAAATAATAGTCATGTTATTTTGCCGGATGATGAAAAATATGAAGTCTTAAAAGATTGGCTGCTCAGACAAATTCAAGCTAAAGATTACTTATCCGAAAGCCAGTTCGATAAATTGAATGCGCTGGGCGTGCAGTGGGATATGACTTTTACCCGCGAGCAGCGATGGCAGCAAATGTATTTGAAATTAAAAGAGTTCTATCAAACTTTCGGGCATTCCCAAGTACCACAAAACTGGAAAAACGATAAACCATTAGCCAACTGGGTAACTGTACAACGGCGGATGTATGCCAAAAACAAGTTACGACCCGAGCGGGAGCAAAAGCTGCGGGAGTTAAACTTTGTATGGCACATTCAGGCACTTTATGATGCTCAATGGCAGCATTATTACCAAGAGTTGCAATTGTTTTACCAGGCTCATGGTCATTGCCGGGTACCCGGAAATAATAAGCAGTTAACCAGTTGGATCGAAAATCAAAGAACGGCTAAGAAAAACAACTTACTGTTGCCCGAACGCGAGCAGAAACTAAATGAGCTTGGCTTTATCTGGAGTTTTAGCGATATTAAAAGAAACTACTGGAACGAAAAATATGAACAGCTTAAAGCCTTTAAACAACAACACGGACATAGTTTTGTACCCATTAATTATAAAGAAAATAAAACGCTTGGCTACTGGGTATTTGGGCAAAGAAAGCTGGAGGCCAAAGGCAAATTAGACGAAGCTAAAAAGAAGAAATTAAACCAATTAGGTTTTGTTTGGAGTACTAATACCCAACTACAATTAAAGTCTAACTACGACTCGCAATGGAATCTTAATTTGGAAAGGCTAAAGATATACCAACAAGTTTATGGTTCCTGTCAGGTTTCTTTAAGGATTAATCCTGTGCTCCAGCGGTGGACAAGGTGGCAGCGCAAACTGTTCTACGAAGGTAGATTATCGGAGGAGCGCATGACTAAACTAAATGAAATTAAATTTCCCTGGAACATTCAGGAAGGATACTGGATGAAGATGTACGAGGCTTTAACCGATTTCAGGAACCAGTTTGGTCATACGCGGGTGCCTTACCAATGGGCACCCAACCGGCAACTAGCCGCCTGGGTTTACCGCCTGAAATTAAATAAGTCAGAACTGAGCTCCCAGAAAGTAGAGTTGTTGAATATGATTAACTTCGACTGGAACTTGAACCGAAAAACGGTAGTATCCTGGGAGAATATGTATGAGCGACTGCTACAATTTAAGCAAAAATACGGGCACACGCGGGTGCCCGTTAAATGGCCGCAAGACCGCAAGTTAGGTAAATGGGTGAGCCGAATGCGACAGGAAAAAGACAAACTTTATCCCGAACGACTTGCGCTGTTGGAAAGCATAGCTTTTGATTGGGGTAACCAATTGGCTTTTAAAAAAGCAGATTAATTTGGTTTATAATAAGTATAAACGTTACTAAAATTAATTTACTTTTAAGTTGCCATTAGGCAAAATCCCTTACTCAAAAGTTTAATCAGATGTACAAAATAATTTTAATTTTATATAATTTAGATTAAAGTTATTTGGGTAAATCAACGAAAGTAAATTGATAAAGAGCTGATATTAAATTTATTTACTTCAGCTTAGCTGTTCCCCAACTGGATGAATTACTTTTGTATAAGGCTTCTCCTCCCCTTCTACATACCACTCTGCCCATATACACGGCTGCTCATCTAGGGTAAGCGACAGCCAGTTGCGAGCGCCCAGAATACGCCGGGAAGTTCCCGCAAACTTTACCAGGCGGGCGGTAATACCTCTATCTACTGCTTCAATTTTTCCACCCAATAACTTTTCCATCATATAAATAACCAGGGCCGGCGGCGGTAAATTTACCATGGCCGAGGAGGTGAGTTGATTGATTACATGAGCTTCTGCTCGCGTAGCAGGCTCCCGCTCCGATTGGATGTAGCCCAAAGAAGCCGCATGCGCATCGCCGGAAATAATAGTAACGCGACAACCCGTTTCTTGTGAAAAACGCAACAAACGATGAATCAGCCGGAGCCGTTCCTGCTGATGCGTCCGGCTCAGCCATTGGTCTTTTAAATCGTCTTCAACCCTTTGCTGACCAGGCCGGATATCATAAGCAGTTTCCAGCAAGTTTAAGTTTGCATTCACAATAGGAATACCCGACATAACCAACAAATGCTTACAACCCTTTCTGGGCGAATCGGCGGGCAATAATTTTTGTGGTAGTTCTGCTGTCATCCAGGCCTGCAAACAATTCCAGGTTTCTAAACTCATTACCTGGTTTTGCGTGCGCTCCGAGCGCAAATCGAGCGCCACAATAGCCAAATCGTCTATTCGGTAGGCATAGGTGTACCCGTACTCACCTAATAATATGGCTTCTCCTACATCTTCATCATTTTTGGCTTGTAATTGAAAAAGGCGAAAATGCTCCCGCGCCTGGCTATATATTCCCTTAAATACGGCACATTCCTGTTGTTCGGAGGAATAAGAACCCCAGCCATCAAAAATATCGTGATCGTCCCACATCATTAAAGTCGGGATCTGGCTCATTAAGGCGGCGGGTAATTTCTGACTCCACATTTGGCAGTAAAGCTCGAAATAAAACTGCGCTACCTGTTCCTGCATCTCGGTGGTAAAAGCAGCTTGTACCCGTTTTTTTAAAGACTTACTCAACCAATCTTTAAGAGGCAGAACATTTTCCCATATTTGATCGGAGTAGACTTGGTCTCCTCCCATAAAGAATAAGTGGTACGGCTTTTCTGCGTGTACCTGTTGCAGAACTTTCCACATCCCATTTTTATCTTTGACTTTGTTGATGTCCTTTTGGTTATGAAAACCAAAGCAGGAACCATAACAAATGCGTAAAGGCTTATTTTTTTCCGGAACAACATAATGAAATGTTTCACCGGCGTTGATGGTGTAATCTATTAATTGCTCTGTGTCTGTTTGGAGCACCGACCAGTCCAGGCGCCACACGTAACAGTCGCCGTAAGATTTTAAGAGCATTACTTTTTCTTCTCTCTGAGATACCCCGCCAGTGGTAAAAATTAATTGAGGTGAAGCAGAAGTGCCTTGGAAAACAATTAGGGCAGAAGTATACCAGCAGCCTTCTTTTGAACCCCGAAACCCCAGTATTGGCCCTACTTTAATCTGATTTAACATAAGCTTTGTTTTCCCGGTATAGTCGTTTCTTTGCTGTTTGTTTCGCTCAAAACGAAAAGAATGCTTTAAACCTTATCTGCCATCCGGATTAATCAGTTTAAAAAAATCTAAAATGGTAAAAAAGATACCTTAATAAGGCAAGCCTGCACAAACCTTCATAATTCCATAAAGTAGCCTTAATAGTTTCTTAACACCACCAGGATAACTTTGCCTAGCTATTAAATGAAGCAAAGTTATGAATGTAAAAACTTCTACCAGCATCAGTAAACACTTAATTACTCTGGTTATACTATTACTATGTTGCTTTGGTGCGTTTGCCCAAACCCAAACTATTAATGGAGTAGTTTCGGATAGTAAGGGCGAGCCGCTACCCGGAGTAACTGTTTTATTAAAAGGCACTTCCATTGGTACTGCTACAACAGCAGATGGAAGTTATAGTTTTACCATTCCGGGCAACAACGGCATATTGGTGTTTTCTTTTATTGGCTTTTTACCTAAAGAAGTACCTGTATCACAAGCAAGCTCTTACAATGTCATTTTAGAAGAGGATGCCAAGGCCCTGGAAGAAGTATTAGTTACGGGCGCATTGGGAATACAGCGGGAAGAAAAAGCTTTAGGATATTCGGCTACAACCGTAACAGGAGAACAATTAACCGAATCTTTAGCTAATAACTGGACAGATGCTTTATCTGGTAAAGTGGCGGGGGTTAACTTAACCCGTTCTGGGGCCGGACCGGCGGGTTCCAATGCCATCATCTTAAGGGGCGAAAGCAACTTAACCGGAGAAAATGGTGCTTTAATTGTGGTAGATGGGGTGGTTATCAATAGCGGTAGTGGCCGGATGACTGGATCTGCGGGCGGTGACCAACCCGTAGATTTTGGTAATAGTTTAAACGATATAAATCCGGAGGATATTGCTACTGTTACAGTGTTAAAGGGGCCAGGCGCAGCAGCTCTTTATGGGCAGCGCGGAGCGAATGGAGCGGTGGTTATCACTACTAAATCTGGAAGATCGCGGGTAAAAGGCATTGGCGTTACTATTAATTCTAATACCTCAATGGAACAGATAAATCGTTGGCCGGATTGGCAACATGAATACGGGCAAGGCCTGGATGGCCAGCAATATTATTCGTGGGGTGCTACAGCAGATGGGCCCAGTACCCGCAGTACCAGCTCTGCCTGGGGTCCCAAGTTTGAAGGGCAGGAATATTTCCAGTTCGACCCGGTAACCCAAACAGCGGCAACGGAACGCACTCCCTGGGTTGCTTACCCCAATGCCGTTAAAGATTTTTTTCGGATAGGTAAAACTTTTACCAACACAGTAACCCTGGATGGTGGTAATGCAAATACAGCCGTACGTTTCTCGCTTACCAATGTGCATAACGATTGGATTATGCCAAACACCGGATATAAACGCAATACGGTTGCTTTATCAGCCAGCCATAAGGTAAATGAAAAGCTGCAAATTGCCACCAAACTTAATTATACCAATAAATCCAGCGATAACTTGCCGTCGGTAGGTTACAACAACCAATCTGTAATGTACTGGACCAGCTATTGGGTACCGAATGGCGATTTAAATTGGTTAAAGAATTACTGGCGAAACGGCAGCGAAGGCCTTTTGCAAAATTATCCCTTCAGTAGCTTGCCGGATAACCCGTATCTGATAGTGAACGAAATGTTAAATTCGCAAAACCGGAATGGTATTACCGGGAATATTAACGCCACCTATAATTTTACTAAAGATTTAAGTTTAATGGTGCGTACGGCCATGGATATGGCCCATGACAGAAGAGAGCAACAAAAGCCTTTCGATACCGAACGGTTTAAACAAGGCCGCTTTGTATCTCAGAATGTCTTCTCACAGGAAATAAACAGCGATTTCTTACTGCGCTACACAAAAAAGCTAAACGAAAGATTTGATGTATCTGTTTCTGGCGGCGGCAGCCACCTGACCAATAATTATATTATTGATGAGGTGCGGGCAAATAATTTAATTTATCCGCAGGTATTTAATTTAGCTAACAGTAAAGAATTACCGGTGGTGGTACCCTACCGCAGCAGCTTTGAAATCAATAGCTTTTATGGTTTAGCCACCTTTGGTTTTAACGATTACCTGTTTCTGGATGTAACCGCCAGGAACGACTGGAACAGCGTATTGGCTACTACTAATTCTACCAAAAATGTATCTTTCTTTTACCCGTCGGTAAACGCAAGTGCAATTATTTCCGAAATGGTGAATTTGCCATCAGCTATAACTTTTGCTAAATTAAGAACTTCTTATGCCGGCGTGGGTAGCGGACGTAATGTACCTTACCAAACTTTTATTGGTTATAATGCCGTAACCGGCTTCCCCGGCGGCTTAGCAAATCAAACATCTCTGGCTAATGAAGATTTAAAGCCCTTATTCACTACCAGCTATGAAGTAGGCCTGGACATGCGTTTTTTGCAGAACCGGATAGGATTAGATGTAACCTTATATCAGGGGAATACTAAAAACCAGATTCTAAGTGCTGGTTTAGACCGCTCTACCGGCCTTAATTCAGCGCTCATAAATGCTGGTGAGGTACGTAATAAGGGTATTGAAATAGAAGCTAATGGTACGCCATTCATGAGCCGGGATGGATTTAACTGGAAAGTTTATTCCACTTTTGCTTCAAATAGTAATAAAGTTATTTCTTTAACCGAAAGCTTACCATCCTTACAACTACAAACGGGGCAACGGGGCGCGGTAGAAGCCCGGGTAGGTGGCAGAATGGATGCTATTTATGGCATTGGCTATGAGCGTGCCCCGGACGGACAGATTATTTATGAAAATGGTTATCCGGTACAAACTACCGAGTCAATCTACGTGGGGCATACTAACCCCGATTGGAAAGCCAGTTTAGGTAACGAATTCGGCTATAAGCAATTCCGGTTAAACGTATTATTCGATGGCCAGGTAGGTGGTTCGGCTTATTCCATGACCAATGCTATTGGTACAGAGCTTGGTAAACTAAGCAATACGCTTCCGGGCCGCGACAATGGCATTATTGGTAACGGCGTAATTGCAAATAAAAATGCTGAGGGTATTCCGGATGGCACGTACCGTCCTAATGATGTTGTTACCGAGAATATTACCACTTATTATGTAGCCCATTCTGGCCGCGAGAATGTGGAAGGAAACACGTTTAGCACTAATTTTCTTAAACTACGGGAAGCACGCCTGGATTATACCCTGCCGAAATCACTTTATAACCGCATTGGTTTAGAAAGAGCTACTATTGGAGTATATGGCCGGGATTTATTTATGTGGACTTCCTGGCCTGCATTTGATCCTGAATTTGGCACCTTGAACGGCGGGGCTATTGAAAAAGGTTTTGAGCAGGCCCAACTGCCATCTACCAGAACCATCGGTTTAAATCTTACAATTGGCTTTTAATCAAAAACCTCATGAAATTTAAAAAATATATCATATATCCGCTTTTTGCCTTGGCAGCTGTAGTTACATCGTGCAAAGACGGGTTTGAAGAATTAGCTGAAAATCCTAATGCCAGCGAAAATGCTTTACCCCAAACCTTATTGGCACCTGCTATAACCGATGTATTAAGAAGAAACATGGACCGGGCGCAGCGCATTAATAACGAACTGATGCAGGACCA
>Ga0210040_10003815_pt1 | contig 20121 bp, 17 predicted proteins | sample CryGeyCG12114_NA_FD_185462 | JGI IMG/M metagenome (GOLD analysis project Ga0210040, IMG submission 185462) | Groundwater microbial communities from aquifer - Crystal Geyser CG19_WC_8/21/14_NA (SPAdes) (version 2) | ecosystem: Environmental > Aquatic > Deep subsurface > Groundwater | place: USA... | reverse complement strand
TACTCAGTTGCTACCCCCAGCTGTGTCATGATATCCACAATGGCCTGGTCGCCCTGCCAGGAATACTCCCGCAGGCCCGGCAGCGTAATTTCTGATCCAGCCGGCCCCAGCGCCACCATAGCATACCAGTAGCTAGCCGCCGACCAGTCGCTTTCAATCGTGTAGTTGGCAGGGTGGTAGGGCTGCGGGCGCACTTGTAGCACACTGCCCAAGTCACGGCAGTCGGCCCCAAAATGTTGCATCAGCGCCTGTGTCATGCGGATGTAAGGCCGTGAACCTACTTTACCAGTCAGGCGCAGCAGCAAGCCGTGAGGCAGCGTAGGCGCAATCATCAGCAACGCCGAAATATACTGGCTGCTGATGTCGCCGCGCACGACCACCTCCGGTATTTCTTCCTCTTTGGTGGTAATCGAGTGCCAGCTTTCCAGCCGCAAGGGCGGGTAGCCATCCTGGTTTTCGTAGCTGATGGTAGCGCCCAATTCGCGCAAGGCATCCACCAATACTTTGATGGGCCGCTCCTGCATGCGGGCGGTGCCCGTGAGCAGGGCGTGGCGGTTGGTCACAGCCAGGTAGGCAGTCAGAAAGCGCATTACGGTGCCGGCATCTTCGGCGTCGACTTCCGTAGCGGTAGAGTCGGCCAGCAGGCGCAGCATCAGCTGCGTGTCGTTGGCGTCGGAAAGGTTATCGAGCTGACCGCCACCGGCCAGCGCCCGAATAATCAGCGCGCGGTTGCTTTCGCTTTTGGAGGCAGGCAGTTGGGCCGTGCCACCCAGCGGCTGGTTCGGCCAAGTGAGCGTGATAGACAAAGAAGTACTGCGTGTTAAGTGTTGTGTATTAAATGCTTCGAAGGGTTGCGTAACAGGGTTGAATTATGGCAACTAAAAACTCAACTCTCAGCATTTTTTAAAGCCGGTGGTAGTACCGCAACGAGTCGGCTACCTCCTGCAAGGTCACGGGCTGATCGTACACGGCGCGGCCAATGGCGGCGAGCAAGGTACAATTAATCGTGGCACCGCTGTTTTTCTTGTCTTGCCGGGCAAAATCAGTAATGGCATCCGTTTCCAGCAGCACAAACGGCACTTTGTCGTAGATCGAGAACAAAAACGTTTCGATTTTATCCAGCTCTTCCGGACTCAACAGGCCCTTTTGCACGGAGAGCCAACTTTCGCACACCATCCCCGCCGCCACGGCTTCGCCGTGCGAAATCTCGCGGCCGGGCTGCGTAAGCAGGTAGCTTTCCAGGGCGTGGCCTACGGTATGGCCGAAGTTCAGGATCTTGCGCAGGCCGCTTTCTAGTGGGTCTTGGGCTACAATAGCCTCTTTCGTCGCCACCGATGCACGGATAACGGACGTCCAATCGTCTACGAACAGGCCGATTTGTTTGCCTTCGGCAAAAGCGTCGGCATCGGCAATCAACCAGTGCTTCACAATCTCCGCGTAGCCTGATTTTAGCTGCCGTGGGTCGAGAGTTTGCAGAAACTGCGGATTGATGTAGACGCCCGCTGGCTGCTGAAATACACCAATGTGGTTTTTGTAGCCCTGATAGTCTACGCCGGTTTTGCCACCTACACTGGCATCTACCTGTGCCAGCAGTGTGGTAGGCACCTGCACAAACTGAATGCCGCGCTTATAAAGCGCGGCGCAGAAGCCGCCCAAGTCCGTTATCACTCCGCCGCCCAGGTTCACTACCACCGCAAACCGATCGGCACGCTGCTCAGTAAGTTCGTTCCACACCAACTCGCAGTTGCTTAGTGTTTTAAACTCCTCGCCAGCCGGCAGCACTACCATGCTGTGGCTCTCGGGCAGGTAGGGTTGCAGAAGCGGGTAGCAGAGCCGACGTGTATTGTCGTCCATCACAACAACAACCCGCCCTATGCCCGGGCGCGCCAGCAGTGTTGCCAGTTCGGCCAACGAGTTGGGGCCAATGAGAGGAGAAGAAGTCACTTTGATAGAATTTTTCGGTAAGTTTTTTGTACGATATCCACAAGGATTCGGTAAAAATAGCGTGATTTGCTGCAACCTTTCGCAGCTCTATCGAATCATGTTAGTGAAAGGCCTTTAGCTTATTATTTAAGTAACTATTTATGAGTTCTCTATACTGGAAAAGCAGTATCGTGCTTATGTGTCTGGGCGGAGCATTGGTTACCGGATGTAGCCGCGACTCAGTAGCAGGCGTGGAGGATCAGCTGGTAGGTCGCTGGGAATGGGTTGAAACCACTACCCCCACCAACGACTTGAAACTTACCCCCACCATTGTAGGCCACACCAGCGCTGTGGAATTTGACCGGCGCGGCCGGGCGCGCTTCTACCAAGACAACTCTATGACTGGGGCAGCCCAGTTTACCCTGCGTCGTCGCAGCCACCGCAAGCAACTGATTGTGTATCACGGCTACCGCGGCCACCAGTATTACCAAGTGATTGGTAACCGCTTGTACCTGCACGATACGGACTTGGAAGGCCGTGGGCACCTATTTAGCCGCAAGAAACCAGCCCCAGCTACGGCGGGCCGCACAACCACCTATCCTCCACAGTAGGCTCCGTGGCGAGGGCGCAACTATGCCGAAAGAAACGGTGTTAAACAGGTATCTTCGCTCCGCGAAAATGCTTGCTTCGCCGTCTTCTTCTTTTTTCTATTTATGCCCGCCACCCAAGCCCCGCCCGTTTCGTTTGAGGATACCGCCGTTGCCTTTGCCGCCAAGTCGGATGCGGAGCTTCGCAAAACCTACGCCCTATTTGCGGCCATGAACAGCCCAGCTACCGTGAAAGCTGGCGGTTCGCTCATGAAAGCTGCGCTACAATGGCACTTTCCGGGCGCTAAGTTTTTAGTGAAACACAGCATCTTCGCACAGTTTTGCGGCGGCGAAACAATTCGGGAGTGCCAGCCAGTGATTGAGGAGTTAGGCCGCTACAACATCGGTACTATTCTCGACTACTCGGTGGAGGGCGAAGGCAACGACCGAAGCTTCGACCGTACCCGCGACGAGTTGCTGGCTACCATTGAGCTGGCTCATCGCTCCACGCACGTCCCTTTCTCCGTATTTAAAGTAACAGGCGTGGCCGATGGAGCCGTGCTGGAAAAGAAGCAAGCGGGTCAATCGCTCACGCCAGCTGAGCAGGCCAGCTACGAACGGGCCCACGCCCGCATTGATGCTATTTGTAACCTGGCCCACCGCTACGGGGTGCGCGTATTTATTGATGCTGAGGAAAGCTGGTTTCAGGATACTATCGACGCGCTGGCCTACGAGATGATGGCCAAGTACAACCGCGAGTCGGCTATTGTATGGAATACCTACCAGCTCTACCGCCACGACCGGCTGGAGGCCTTACAACAGGCGCACACTACTGCTACCACCGAAGGATACTATCTGGGGGGTAAGCTGGTGCGGGGTGCCTATATGGAGAAGGAAAGCCGCACGGCCGCACAACGCGGTTACACCAATCCTATCAACCCTACCAAAACCGCTACCGACCAGCTCTACGACGATGCTCTGCGTTTCTGCGTAGACCACTTGGACCGGATCAGCCTGTGCGCTGGCACCCACAACGAGGAAAGCTCTTTGTTGCTCACGAAGCTGATGCAAGCGCGCCACATAGACCCTACCGACCCTCGCGTGTGGTTTGCCCAGCTCTATGGCATGAGCGACAACCTCACTTATAACTTGGCTAATGCCGGCTATAACACGGCCAAATACGTGCCTTATGGCCCAGTAGCCTCCGTGATGCCCTACCTACTGCGCCGCGCCGACGAAAATACGGCCATTTCGGGCCAGAGTAGCCGCGAATTTCTTCTGATTCAGAAGGAAATAGCGCGCCGTCGACTCCGCTCATAATCGGAGCGGGTAGTGCGAACGGCATAGTTTTAGCTCCTCATTTGTTGCGGTTCATATTCTAAACACCGCCTTCATCCTCTCATTCCTGCTTTTCCCACATGATCAGTCGCGTCCGCACGCATCTTATTCGGTTTGCTCGTCAGCAAGTCGGCACTACCAGCTTTCTGAACCTGATCCAGGAAGCTGAATTGGGGCTGAACCTAGACATCTCCCACGAAAAGTCGCGCCTTGTTGAGATTCTTGCTGAAATTTCCGAAGCCGAGTTTCGCGCGAACCGTCCGCTGTTGAGCTGCCTGGTGAAAATAAAGGGAGCCAAAGGCCAAGGCGACAACTTCTTTAAGATGTGTGAGCGGCTAGGCATGGGCGAATGGCGCCTGCTAAAGCAAGACCCTGACTTTGTAAAATCGTTGCGTGTTGAGTGCCGCGACTTCTGGCAAAACGACGAAAACTACGAGCAGTTTCGGTAATCACCGTGGCTCAATCATTACAACCGAGAAAAGGTAAGAGTACAAGATATGGGCAACTGGATAGCTAGCGCAACCCTACAGTATAGCCCTCGTTAAAGGGGTGTATCCCAACACTACCGCATTTCACTTAGTTAGAATGCGTTGGTTTGCGATACACCTTTTTATCTAACAACCTTAAGACTCTTTCCCGATGAACACGAATGATCGTAACAACCCACAGAATACAGGTACAGGTGCAGGCGCTAACTACGGTAGCACTAACACTGGTACTGGTGTAGGTAATAGCTCAAGCACAAGCAACGAAGGTACTAGCTACAATGCAGGTACTGGTGCAAACTCATCAGTTGATGGCGACGACTACAGCGCTACTGCCAAAGGCGGCGCAATGGCTGGCTCGGTTGGTGCAGCCGTAGGACGTGGAGTTGATGGTGTTCAAAATACGGCTGATGAAGCAGCGCACGCTGTAACTGGCGAGCCCTATCGTTCAGGCGGCATGCTGACCTCTACCTTCCGTGACCGGAGCAGCGCTGAGCGTGCATACAATTCCTTGTCGTCGCGCGGCTATAGCAAAGATGACGTAAACCTGTTGATGTCGGACGAAACGCGTAAGACGCATTTCGGCGACGATACCCCCGAGACGGATCTTGGTGATAAAGCAATGGAAGGTGCCGGTGTAGGCTCGGCCATTGGTGGTACTGCTGGTGCCGTAATTGGTGCTATTGCTGCCATTGGTACGTCGGTAGCTCTGCCCGGCTTGGGTCTGATAATTGCCGGCCCAATTGCTGCTGCATTGGCTGGTGCCGGTGCCGGTGGCCTGACGGGTGGCCTAGTAGGTGCACTGGTAGGCTCAGGCATTCCAGAAGAGCACGCTGCCGAATATGAGCAGGACGTGAAAAATGGTGGCATTGTAATGGGCGTGAAACCCCGTAACGAAGAAGATGCACGTTACTTCGAAGAAGAATTCCGCCGCAACCAAGGCGACCGTATCTACAAGTACTAAGCATCTGCTTAAATAGTAATAGTCAAGAAGCCTTTCCTGTATCAGGAAAGGCTTCTTTGCGTTTCGGGCTACATTTTTGTACTATACCTTAAATGCGGTCATTTTTCTAGCAGCAGCCTGTCTGCTGCGTTATACTGCTCAACAGCTCCCATTTGAAATGCTTCTGTGGCCGGGGCACTTATTTCTTCGGTTTCGGCGTTCTGAGACTAACCGCACAATTCGCTTGCACGTACGCAAACAGAGTGCGTTTTTTCTATATTTGGTTTTCCTCCATTTTATTTTTTCTTCATGTCTTCCCCACGACTCAAAATAGGCTTATATGCCTCGTTGGTGATGGCCATCTTCGTGCTGGCGTCCTATAAATTGTACCAGCACAACGATACCACCGCTCCTCGGAAAGACGATGTACTTATTAAGGTAATGCTCAGTGGGCTTAATATTGCCCACTACCAGCCAGAGAAAATTGACGACGCTTTTTCGGAACGCGTATTTGATTTGTACCTGAAACGCCTTGATGTCAACAAGAAGTTTTTGTTGCAGTCGGATGTATCCCAACTGAGCAAATATCAGAAGGATATTGATGATGAAATCCTGAAACGCGGATCGCACGAGTTTTTGGACTTGAGCACGCAGATCATGGATCAGCGTGTGAAGGATATTCAGGCGCTCTACCGTGACATTCTGAGCAAGCCGTTCGATTTCACCGTGGAGGAGAAGATGGAAACCGATCCGGAGAAAATGAAATTTCCGGCTGATAAAGCTGCGCAGCGCGAAGATTGGCGGAAGTTCCTGAAGTACCGTTCGCTGGTGCAGATGTATGAGATGATGGATGAGCAGGCCAAGCGCACCGGCAAGAACAACCTAACGGCTTCTACCGTCAAAAGCGCCGCTCTTAGCACCGACGAGCCCAACCGTACGCCGGAGCAGATGGAAGTGGAAGCCCGTAAGCGTGTATTGAAGTACTACGACGACCAGTTCCGCGACTTAGTGCAGACCGATGCCAATGACCGCATGGCGATGTATGCCAATGTGGTAGCGAATACCTACGACCCCCACACCGAGTATTTTGCACCGCGTGATAAAGATAATTTCGATCAGGCCATGACTGGCCGCTTCGAGGGTATTGGCGCGTCGTTACAGGAAAAAGATGGCCAGATTAAAGTAGCCGATATCATTCCGGGTAGCGCTTCTTATCGTCAGGGAGAGTTGAAAGCAGGTGATATCATTACCCGCGTGGGTCAAGGTGCCGAGGTACCAGTATCAGTAGAAGGCATGCGCTTGGATAAAGCCATTGTGCTCATTAAAGGCAAGAAGGGTACGGAAGTACGCCTCACAGTGAAGAAAGCTGATGGCAGTACCAAGATTATTCCTATCATCCGCGATGTGGTCATCCTAGAGGAAACCTTCGCGCAGTCGGCTACCATCAACGAGAGCGGTAAAAAGTACGGCTACATCAAGTTGCCTTCGTTCTACGCTGATTTCAATGATAACGGCGGCCGTAGCTCTGCTGCTGATGTGAAGAAGGAATTGGAGAAATTACAAAAGGAAAACATCCAAGGCCTGGTGTTGGACTTACGCTTCAATGGTGGCGGCTCGCTGACCGATGCGGTGGAAATGGCCGGTTTGTTTATTGACAGCGGCCCTGTAGTGCAGGTTCGCAGCCGCCAGGGCGCCGCTACCGTGCTCAACGACCGTGACCCCCGCGTGCAGTATACCGGCCCGCTGGTGGTGTTGGTGAACAAATTCAGTGCTTCGGCTTCGGAGATTCTGGCTGCTGCTATTCAGGACTACAAGCGCGGCATTGTAATGGGCTCTACCAGCACGTACGGGAAAGGCACGGTGCAGCGCATTTTCGATCTGGACGATGCCCTACCCGCCGAGTTTAATAACATCAAGCCTTTCGGCTCATTGAAGCTGACTACGCAGAAGTTCTATCGCATCAACGGTGGCTCTACGCAGTTCAAAGGCGTGGTATCCGATATCGTGCTCCCCGATCCATACAGCTACCTCGACCAAGGTGAGAAGGAATCAGAATATCCTTTGAAGTGGGACGAGATTGCACCTGCTCGCTATAAGACCTGGGCTGATGCTCCGGCCGTAGCGAAGCTAAGTGCCGCCAGCCAGAAGCGCGTTGCTACCGACCCCCGCTTCAAGCTGATGAGCGAGATGGTGCAGCGCATGGTACAGCGCAAGAACGACACGAGTGTGTCGTTGAAGCTAACAGCATACAAAGCTGAGCAAGACAAGGCCAAAATTGAGTCGGATAAGTTTGAAACCGCTCAAAAAGCCGCTTCCACTATCAACATCAGCGCCTTGGCTACCGATATTCAGGCTCAAGGTAGTGACACAATCAAGGTGAACCGCGCGGTTCGTTTTGTGAAACCACTGCGCAAGGACATGACTCTGCGCGAAGCCGTATCAGTTATTCAGGACGAGGCATAGTTCTCAGTTCTTTCCTTTACGCAAAGCCCCGGTACCACCAAGGTATCGGGGCTTTTTTAGTAGTAGACCGCTTTACCCAACTTGATTAGCAAATAAGACCTAACTATTTTATCGTACGCGTTTTCTTTTTTATATGTTAACTAACTGATAATCAATATTTATATTACTAATAATTGATACGAATATTTTTAGTAAATATGCAACCAAAACACATGCAATAGCTGTTTATTTAGCATGACGACGACAATGGAAACCCAAATCATTCCGCTCGTAACGGACGAGCAGAAACAAGCCGAGGAAACGTGGCGCAAATCCATTCCGGCCCAGGTTTTCCTGAACTACTTCTTCGCTCTCAACTATCATATTGAAGAGGGCGACGATACGCTGGGTGGCTTGCAGCATCTTCCCTACTTCCGCGCCCACCAAGTCGAGTTGGCGGATGCGGACGTGCAGGCCATTACACGCCTGCTGCATACGTGCTGGAGCACAGAATACGCTTTGCGTGCCACCGCCGAACTGGGTGATGAGGACTACCTGCGCAATGCGTTACACTGGACGTTCCCGCAGGCATACCATACCATTCTGGCGGGTTTGCAGGCCTTCCTGTATACCACCGGCGTACGCAGCAACAACCCTTCTTTGGTTAGGCGCGAGGTAGGCCGTTTGGTGGTACGCAATGCTTACCCCCGTCCGGTATCGTTCTACGCCGCCGGTAGCTACGGCGACTTTAGCATTCATCGCCTACCCTTGGCTGGCTATAAGGCCGGTTTGCACATTGCGGGTAAGGAAATTGAGGCGCAGGCTCAGATTGGCCAGTTCTTGCGCACTACCCGCAGGATGAAGGCCCAATGGACACGCCAGCAAGTGCAGAGCAACCCCAATACGGCCATTCGCAGCCAGAAAACCGGTAAGCTGCTGGATAAGTGGACGGCCGCGCATTGGCAGCAGATTACCTGGCGCCTGGGCTATACTACCATCTTCGACCTGCTGGGACGCCTGCAAATTTCGCAGACCAGCCGCGAGATTGAGCGCTACGTAGAAGCTGACATTGACTTCAAGCTGTTTCATCAGTCGTTGCTGAATGTGGTAAGCTACCTCAACGGCATCCACGAAACCTACGTGGCAAAAGCTATTGGGCTGGAGCGCTACGAAAAGCTCGTTGCCGAGCTTCCTAAGCATTTGCAGCACGGCTTCGTGCAGGAGCGCCTGCGCACGCGGGTAGTGCCCCAGCTCAGTGAGCAGGAGGCAGAAGGCCAAATGGGTATTGCTGCTTAATTACTGTTTTGTTTTCCTACTCCATATACACGTAAGCGCCGTCCTTTTGGGACGGCGCTTTTTGTTTGTCTACCTTTGTATGCTTATTCAACGACTACTCCCATGCAGCACCTCAGCGAACAGGAACAGATACGCCGCCAGAAGCTGGAGGAACTCCAGAAACTCGGCATTGAGCCGTATCCGTCCGAGCTGTTTGACGTGAACTTCTACGCCCAGGAGATTCATGATAACTACCACCCCGAGCTGAACAACTTCCAGGACGTGCGCCTGGCTGGTCGCCTTATGTCCATTCGGGTGAAGGGCAAGGCGTCGTTTGCGGAGTTGCAGGACGCATCAGGCCGCATTCAGCTCTACATCAACCGCGACGAAATTTGCCCCGGCGAGGATAAGGAGCTGTACAACACCGTATTCAAGAAGCTACTCGACCTGGGCGACTTCATTGGGGTTGAAGGCCACGTGTTCAAGACGATGGTAGGCGAAACGTCGATTCACGTTAAGAGTTTTAAGGTACTGAGCAAGGCCCTGCGCCCCCTACCCGTAGTGAAGGAACGCGTGGACGAAGCCACTGGCGAGAAGGTCATCTACGATGCCTTCACCGACCCCGAGCAGCGCTACCGCCAGCGCTACGTGGACCTGGTGGTGAACCCGCACGTGCGCGATGCCTTTGTGAAGCGCACGCAGCTGGTACAAGCCATGCGCAACTACCTCAACGACAAAGGCTATCTGGAAGTGGAAACTCCCATCTTGCAGCCCTTGTACGGTGGTGCCGCCGCGCGGCCTTTCAAAACGCACCACAACACGCTGGACATGACGCTCTACCTGCGCATTGCCAACGAATTATACCTAAAGCGCCTGATTGTGGGTGGTTTTGATGGTGTGTACGAATTCTCGAAAGACTTCCGCAACGAGGGCATGTCGCGGTTCCACAACCCCGAGTTCACCCAGATGGAGCTGTACGTAGCCTACAAGGACTACTACTGGATGATGGACCTGGTAGAGGAAATGGTGGAGCGTGTAGCCCTCACCCTGCACAGCAAAACCGAAGTGCAGGTAGGCGAAAACCTCATCAACTTCCAGCGGCCCTGGAAGCGCTTTACAATGGCGGAGGCCATTGAGCACTATACCGGCTTTAGCATTGAGGGCAAGAACGAGGACGAGCTGCGCGCCGCCGCCAAAGACCTGAAGGTAGGCCTGGACCCCAGCATGGGCAAGGCCAAAATCATCGATGAAATCTTTGGGGAGCACGTAGAGCCGAAGCTGATTCAGCCAACGTTCATCACTGACTACCCCGTGGAGATGTCGCCGCTGGCGAAGAAGCATCGCGACAAGCCGGGCTTGGTGGAGCGTTTTGAGGCAATTTGCAACGGCAAGGAAATCTGCAACGCCTTCTCTGAGCTAAACGACCCCATCGACCAGCGCGCCCGCTTCGAGGAGCAACTGGAGCTGGGTAAGCGAGGCGATACGGAGGCCATGGTGCTCGACGAGGACTTCCTACGTGCCCTGGAATACGGCATGCCGCCCACGGCTGGCCTAGGCATCGGCATCGACCGCCTGAGCATGATCATGACCAACTCCACCTCCATCCAGGATGTGCTCTTCTTCCCGCAGATGAAGCCCGAGTATACAAAATCAGAAAATGCCCCTCACCCGGAAGCAGAAGCTTAGCCAGGTAGGCCCTTAAACAGGGAAAGGCCGCTCGCAATAATTGCGGGCGGCCTTTCGATTTATAATCGGCTAACCATTCTGAACAGTTTGCTTGAGGAAGCTTGCGATGGACAAGTCTGATTTTACGACCTGAATGTTTTACCAGTTCAGGCAGAAGCTCATACTGTCGGCAATTTTACGACAAACAACTATCTGTTCATCTATTCAAGCCGGTTATATATTCTTTAACGGGTCCGTTTGTAAAGGGTTACAAATGGGCCGCCTTTTTCGTTACGCAACGTCTTCGCCAGCGTTATGACGTGCCTTGGCTTCGATAGGATCTACCTTGGGGGTAGGCTGCGGGCCAGCGCTGTTATCAAAAGAGTGCTTCTCTGCCTCTACCAGGTTAATTGCCTCTTTCGTGGCTCTGTTGTTCGTGCTTTTATCCTCTCTCACCAACGCACCAGCGTCGACATCATCAGTATCAGTGCCTGCTGTTGCAGCGGTATCAGCGGCGCCTTGCACCTGATCTGTTACCTTGCCTGCCAGATCCTTTGCCTGGTTAGCCAAGCCTTTTGCTTGATCTGTTACCTTACCTGCCAGATCTTTTGCTTCAGTCGAGAGAGAGGCAAGAGCATCGTTGGCGGCAGCGCGGCCCTGCCCTACCAAATCGGTAGCGCTAGTTTTGGCCTGCGTTAAGCCTTCCTGGCTTTTTTGCAGAATCTTGTTTACATCATCGCCCAGTTTGGTGGCCGATTTCTTCAGATTAGAGCGAGTTTCTTCACCCGTTTCGGGGGCCAAGAGCAGACCAGCAGCAATACCAGCAGTAGCGCCAACCAGTGCAGAAAGGATGATTTTTCCAGCGTTGTCTTTCATAGGAGTAGGGTAAATTAGGGAAAAGGTAAAAAGTCGTGTCAGTTAGCGTGCTATTTGCGAGGCTTTATCAGCGAATAACGCAGCAACTACGAATAGGGTTAACAAAAAAAGACCCGACTCATGTAGTCAGGTCCTTTTTGTATGAGTAAGCGCGAAAGACCTACAGGTCATTCAGCATCTTGGTGATTTCTTTTTTGCCTTTGCCAAGCTTCTGCTGCAAACGGCCTACCAGCTCATCGCCTTTGCCTTCAGCATAGTCCAGGTCTTCGTCGGTTAGTTGAGCATATTGCTGCTTCAACTTGCCTTTTGCCTCGTCCCAGTTGCCTTTCAGGTCCAGGCTGCTGCCCGCTTCGCCGATGCCCAAGTCTTCCAGCTTCTCAACGTAGCCTTTGAACTTAGAATCCAGCTCTTCACCGTATTTAGACAACTGCTCGCCCAGCTGACCGCTGTATTTGGTGGCGGCACTCTTCAGGTTTTCGCGGGTTTCTCTGCCTTTTTCGGGGGCAATGAGCAAGCCCGTTACGATACCAGCGGCGGCGCCAGCAAGTGCGGCGATGAGGATTTTACCCGTGTTGTCTTCTTCTTGATAGGACATTGTGTGAGGAGAGAAAAGTTGTGTATAGAATCAAACAATTGATTAACAGCACCTTCTTTGAGAGCAGCGCAACGTACAAGAAGCGCGCAGGGCAGCTGTTACTCTCCCTTTCTATACGAAGGCAGCGGGTAGGGGTTTTAGCTGAAGAATAAAAAATAGTAGTTGATAGATATTTAAACGACCAGCGGCTTACTTCGTACTGTTGCCTGCGGCTTGGCCGTTTTCATCTGTCACCTCCCTATCTGCTATGTTTCCCAAAATCTTTCTGATGGGTTTGCTGCTGAGTAGCACTGCCTGCCACCGCGCTGGTTCTACCGCCGACACATCAGCCACTGCCTGCATCGATCCGGCTAAGATTCGCAAGGATGCCATGTGCCCCATGAACTATGATCCCGTGTGCGGTTGCGATGGCAAAACCTACTCCAACAGTTGCGCCGCCGACAATGCCGGCGTAACCCGCTATACCCAGGGCGCTTGCGCGGGCGCTGCCAACTAACCCCCTAGTCTTATGTCTGCTAAACGTTATTTCCGTCAGCAGGCGCCTTTCCGGGTGCCCACTACCGATGGCAAACTCATTGAGGAGCACATTGGGCTGGCTAGCACCAGCACTCCGCAGTACAGCGTGGCCCACATGGTGGCCCCGCCCCACTGGAGCGAGCCGCACCAAACCCCAGCCTTCGACGAAATCACCCTGATTGTGCGGGGCCGCAAGCGCTTTGAAGTAGATGGCGACGTGCTGGAGCTAAGCGCCGGCGAATCGTTGCTGATCCAAGCTGGCGCACACGTGCGCTACTCCAACCCCTTTGCGGAGGAGTGCGAGTACTGGTCTATCTGCGTGCCCGCCTTCAGCCCCGATACGGTGAACCGAGAGGCTGAATAACAAATACCAGAACTGCTTTCGGCACCCGCACTAACGGGCAACAAAATAGGGCTCTGCCGCGCGAAGGCTGTTGATTTCGTGTTGCAGCTGGATAATGAGCTGGTCGACTACCTCGGGCTGCGCGGGTGCATGCGGAAAAGATTGCTCCAGATAAACCAGGTGCTGCGTAAGCTTATCGTATAGAAGAGTCCACACGGAGGCAGGCTTGTCTTTGCAATGAGTTAAGGGCAGCCGGATCTGGAGCAACTGCATGGCCAATACCGCCAAGCTGCGTAGCTGCTGGCTCTGCACCTCACCAAACGTCCGGGCAGTGCGGCCGGCAATGCCCAACACTCCAATGTTGTAGCCTTGCGCCGTTTGTAGCGGATGCCCTGCATAGAAGCGCAATTGCAGTGCTTCGTTCAGCAAATCGTTTACCGGTGGCGGTAAAGTGGCATTTTGTAGGTCTTCAAAAACGGTGGTCGTGTTGCTCAAAATCGTAACCGAACACAAGCTCTGGTTGCGGTCGACGCGCCGGGGCTCCGACAGGCCATAGAGCGACTTCAACCAGACGGAATCAGCATCTACGAACGAAAGCATAGTTACGGGAGCGTCGAATAGTCGGGCTACCAGCGCAGTAAACTCATCGAACACCACATCTGGTCTTACCAACAAAGAGCGGTAAGGAGCCAACGCATGCAGGCGAGCGTCATCGTTTGAGGGAATCAGCTCAAGTGGGAAATTTTTCATAGAATAATTTTCCTGTTTAGCTAATGTGTTCTATACGAAAATCATTGAAAGTCAGTTTTCTAGCCTTTTACCCGGCATAATAAGTGGTAAAAGTCTCAGAAACTGCGCGGCAGTGCATAGGTAGTCTAGCCCAGAGAGTGTTTCTGGGCTAGACTACCTATGCACCCTGCCTATCGTGCTTATTTATTGGTACTGGCTTGCTGATCCAGGAACAGGTAGCGCGGACGGGTTTTGTCGGGTGTGGCCTGCGTTTTCACGTCCACTTGCAGCACTTGGTTGCTACTGGCCTGGGGCCAGGTAGGCAGCCCGGCGCTGTTGGGATTTCCGGTTTTAATAAAGTTGGCGAAATAGGTTTGCAGCGTTTTAGACACTTTATAATCATCCGGTGTCCAGGCGTATACCTTATTCGAGGCCAGGTTACCCAGCGCGTACTCAATTTCGGCGGAGTGCACCGCGCCTTGGGCAGGGGGCGTTTTGGGGGCATTGGCAGCTTGTTTTACTACCCCACCCGCCAACCCGGCAGTGGCATTGCCCATTTCGGGTGTCATGGCCGGGCGGGGGCGGGCGTAGAGGTAGCGGTACACGGGCTGGCCACCGGTTTGCTGCTGCAACTCGGCCCACTTCCAGGTGCTATAGGCGATGAATCGGTCGCTTGCCAGGTTGGTAGCGGCCTGCTCCACCTCGGCATCGGTGGCGGCGGGGAAGGCCTTTTGCGCTTCGGCAGCCCGCGCCCCGTATAGCTTCTGCAACGTTGCGGTATAGGTAGCAGTGGTGGGCTTATCAGCCCCGAGCAACGCTTGATACCCCATTTCCTGCGAGTTCCAGCCTACCAGCAGCGGCACGTGCGCCTGCTCGCCGGCCGCAAAGGTGGCGGTGGGCATCTTCATAAAGAAGTACCCATCGAGGGTAGGCGCAAAGCGCGTCACGCCGGGCTTGCCAGTGGCTTCCAGCAGTTGCTGGGCTGGCAGCGCCCGCAACGCCGCCAGCGAACCGGCACCCAGGCTGGTAGCGAAGGCCGCACCGTTTTGCTCGGCTTCCGGCATTGGCAACGGTCCAAAGCTGGTATTCAGCATAGAGCCACTTTCGCCAATGGCCCGCGCGAATAAGGTCTTCGACAGCGGCGAGGCCATCTGTGCGCTCACCGACATTGACCCCGCCGACTCGCCGGCAATGGTGACCTGGGTAGGGTCGCCGCCGAAAGCGGCAATATTTTGCTGCACCCAGCGTAGGGCCGCGCTCTGATCCAAGAAACCATAGTTGCCGGAAGCGTGGTGCGGCGACTCCTGCGTCAGCTCAGGATGCGCGAAGAAGCCGAAGATACCCAGGCGGTAGTTTACCGTTACGGCCACAATACCACGCTGGGCCATACTTTCGCCGTCGTAGCGTGGCTCAGATCCGTCGCCGGCCACAAAGCCGCCGCCGTAGAAATACACCAGCACCGGCAGCTTTTCGCGGCCAGTCTTGGCGGGCGTCCACACGTTTAGGTACAAGCAATCTTCACTCACACCATCGGAGCGAAAGTTCATGTCGCCGAACAGGGGCAATTGCATAGCGCGTGGCCCAAACTGCTTGGCTGGGCGCACGGTAGTCCAGTTTTGTACTGGTTGCGGCTCGCGCCAGCGCAACGCGCCGATGGGTGGTGCAGCAAAAGGCACGCCTTTAAACTCATGAATGCCGCTGGCGGCCGTGGTGCCTTCCAGCGGGCCATTGGTTGTTTGTACGCGGTTGTTAGTCAGGGTAGTGATTTTGGCAGACTTGGTTTGCGCCTCGGCGGTAGGCAGTAACAATGGCGCCGTCAGTAGGACCGCGAGCAGGACTGTTTTCATGTGGTGGGGTTTGGGATGAGCGGGAAGAACAGGGTGGTAAAGAAGACTTCGTTTCGCTGATATTAACAGGAATATGCAGCAAATTCAAGCGGGCTGCTACATATAGAACGGTGCTTTTGGGCTGAAGCAGGATATGCGCATAGATTTCGCACTTGTCTACTACTTCTAAAGTAACGTAGCAGCGCCGTTGGTTGCTGCTATTTTTTGCAGCTTGCAGTCTACCGTCTTCAACGGTTTGTTTTCCTACCCCATCACCACTAGTCTTTTCCTCGTTTCCTATGGATCAGCGCATCATCAACCTGTTTGACGAGTACACCCACGCCCCGCTTACGCGCCAGGAATTTCTGGAGCGCTTAACCAAGATGGTGGGTAGCACGGCGCTGGCCGCCACAGCGCTAGCCGCACTAGAGCCCGGCTATGCCCGCGCCGCTACCGTTCCAACGGTGGCCGACGACCTGCGCACGGAAATCGTAACGTGGCCCGGCGCCGCAGGCGTCACCATGAAAGGCTACCTGGCTCAGCCTCAGAAAAAGAAGAAACGTGGTGCTGTGGTGGTCATTCACGAAAATCGGGGCCTCACGCCGCATATCCAGGATGTGACGCGGCGTGTGGCCCAGGCTGGCTATCTGGCGTTGGGTGTAGATGCGCTGTCGGGCTTTGGGGGCACACCGGCCAACGAGGATGAGGGCCGTACGCTTATTGGGAAGCTCGATGCCGACCAGACGCTGCAAAACTACCTGGCGGCCCTCACCTACCTCCGTGCCCGCCCCGACTGCAACGGCCGCACCGGCTGCGTAGGCTTTTGCTGGGGAGGAGCCATGGCCAATAAGCTCGCCACCCACGACCCCAAGCTGGACGCGGCCGTGGCCTACTACGGCACGCAACCCAAAGCCGAAGAAGTACCCAACATCAAGGCTCGCCTGCTGCTAAACTACGCCGGCCTCGACGAACGGGTGAATGCTGGCATTCCGGCCTATGAGGCCGCTCTGAAAGCAGCCAACATTCCCTACCAGCTCTATGTCTACGAAGGCGTAAACCACGCCTTCAACAACGATACCTCCCCGGCGCGCTACAACGCCGCCGCTGCCCAGCTGGCCTGGCAACGGACGCTGGCTCTGTTCGAAAAGCAGCTAAGCTAGCGCATATCAAAATACAATAGAACGCTTTCTCACAGTACTTTGCGTTGCGCAACGGGAGTACGCTGACCAAAGCGACTACCTGCCCGCGGCCCAGCATTACCTACCCCACTAGCAGCGTTACAAGACAAGGCGGCAAACGTGGGACGCTGCCCCTTCATTTCCACCGTTATGGCTTACCTCGAAAACGCCCGCCCTACTCCCTACAAGCGCTACTGCAAAGCCCTCAGCCTGCAAGCCGACGCGGCTCTGTTGGCTACTTATCGGCAGTTGCACGCACCCGGTGGCGTGTGGCCCGAAATTGTGCAGGGGATGCGGGAGGTAGGCATCCTGGACATGGAAATCTACCTCATGGATACTCAAGCCTTCATGATTATGGATACGGTAGTCGACTTCGACCACGATGCGGCCATGCAGGTGCTGGCTAGCAAGCCCCGCCAGGCAGAGTGGGAAGCCGTAGTGGCTGCCTGCCAGCAAACCACCGCTACGGCCAGTGCCGCCGAGAAATGGCAGCTGATGGAGCGGATATACAAAATGGGCGAGTAGCACCCAATACTGGCCCCGCTTCTCTACCCCTACCGTCGCGCTACCTGCCTTTGCCCTACCCGTCTCCAATGGGTAGGGCATTTTGTTTTGTGGCTGCGGCCTGCATCTGTCTGAGAAATTTTCTAAAAATTATTTCGATCCAAGCAGTCTTTTTTGCGTGTTCAGTAGCCAATTGATCAATCAAGGCAGCGGGTAGGGATTTGCCCGTGCAACAGGAAATGCACGCCCGCGGCGCGTGTGCAGCAAGTGTATAGCACACGTAGCGCTTTGGCTGCTGCTACCATTCTCCCATGACAACAACGGCGTTTTGCCTGTTGTATTTTGTCCGGAAAGTTGAAATATTTGGCTGTTCTCCTCGCCTTGCTACAGCTGGTTGCCGCATCTAGCACCTGTTCTGGCCGCCCTAACTGCCGCAGGCTTCTCCCTTCGCTCTTTCTTTCCTTTCCACCACATTTCCACTTCCATGAAAAACACAATTACGCGAGTATTCGGCGCGGCTCTCATTGGGCTGCTAGGCCACACGGCGGCGCAGGCCCAGACGTACCAGCAGGTATGGGCCGACGAGTTTACCTCTGGCATCAGCTCCAGCTGGAAGTTTGAAACCGGCGGCGGCGGCTGGGGCAACAATGAAAAGCAGTACTACCAGGCCGCCAACGCCACTGTGGCCAACGGTATCCTGCAAATCACGGCCAAAAAGCAGGCGGTAGGCGGTATGCCCTACACCTCGGCCCGCATGATTACCAAGAGCATCAAGGAGTTCACCTACGGCAAGATGGAGGCGCGCATCAAAGTGCCGCTGGGGCAGGGCCTCTGGCCGGCATTCTGGATGCTGGGCGGCAACATAGACCAGGTGAGCTGGCCCCGTTGCGGCGAAATCGACGTCATGGAGCACATCAATGCCGAGAATAAAATCTACGGTACGCCGCACTGGGACAGCAACGGCCACGCCGAGTACGGCGGCAACACTACTCTCGACCTTTCCGGCTACCATGTATACTCGGTGGAGTGGGACGCCAGCGCCATTCGGTGGTTTGTGGATGGGGTGAAGTACCACGAAATGAGCATTCTCAACAGCGTGGGCAGCACCGAGGAGTTTCACCGGCCGTTTTTTCTGCTGCTGAACCTGGCCGTGGCCGGCAACTGGCCCGGCCAGACCGTGGATGAAAGCAAGCTGCCCGCTACCATGTACGTCGACTACGTGCGGGTGTACCAGAAAACCGGCACCACCACGCCAACGCCTACCTCCACCACTATCCAGGCTGAGAGCTATGGCAGCATGAATGGTGTGCAGCTGGAGAACACCACCGATACTGGCGGCGGTCAGAACGTGGCCTACATTGACCAGGGCGACTGGATGGCCTACAACAACGTGAGCTTCCCTACCTCTGGCGCTTACAAAATTGAGTATCGTGTGGCTAGTCCCAGCGGGGCTACTTTGTCGTCGGATTTGAACGCGGGAGCCACGCAGCTTGGTAGTGTAAGCATTCCAGCTACTGGCGGCTGGCAAAACTGGACGACCGTTTCGCAGACCGTAAATGTGAATGCGGGCACCTATAACTTCGGCGTGTTTGCCCAAACTGGCGGCTGGAACTTCAATTGGCTGCGCATTACCAAGGTAACTACCGCTACCCTCACAGCGGCCACCACTGTTGCTGATGCGGGCAAGCCAGCCACTGCCTTGCCTACCTCGCTGGGTGTCGAAGTGTATCCCAACCCTCGCTCGGCGGGCACGCCCCTACAGCTACGCCTGCAAAACCCCGATCCTACTACTCCCCTCACCGTGCGCGTGACGAACGTAAACGGCCAGCAAGTGTGGCAGCAAACCACTTCTGAGAGTAGCATCGATCTGAATCAGCAAGCCAAGCTATCAAGCGGCGTGTACATGGTGCAGGTATCCAGCGCCACGGAGAAAGTGACGAAGAAACTGGTGGTGCTGTAACAGCTTGGCTCTGCGTGCTGACCAGCAGAACCAAGCTGCTAGCCGGCAGTGCAAGGTATACTGCCCTTGCTGCTGCTATATTATAGGGTAATTCTTAGAGCCTATTCAACGGGGTAGAGGCGCACTAGTTGGCGTCTCGTCGTTGCTGACGTTGCCTTTTTAAGCGCCAATCATTCAACGACGAGACGCCAACTAGTGCGCCTCTACCCCGTGCTGCATAACTTAAACACCCTCTAAGAGCACCAGACGAATTACGCCCCAGCGCACCGAAAAACAGTCGGTGGGTTGGGGCGTAGTTGTGGAACGCGCTTCCGTGCAAGAGCCTCAACAGCAGTGCAAAGCCCTACTCAACAGTTGTAACCTCCTGGCAAAGCGAGAGTAGTAGAAGTAGCTTTTCCCAGCAGTAAGTACCGATATGGAGGATAACGGAACCCACACGCTTGCCTCTGGTATACCACCCACCTACTGGCTCACCCGCTTCGTTATCCTGCGTTTGCTTGGGGCCCTGTATGCCATAGCCTTTCTGGTGGCTATCAATCAGATTGTGCCGTTGATTGGCGCCAACGGCCTCCTGCCGGTAGGCTTATACCTCAAGCAAATAAGCAATGCGCTGGGGTCCGATGGCGCGGGCTTTGTGCGGCTGCCGTCGCTGTTCTGGCTTTGGCATTCCGATGCAGCCCTGCTGACGATTGCCTGGGTAGGCTTCGTGCTTTCCTGTGTGGTAGCGGCTGGTTATGCCAATGCGCTGCTGTTAGCGGCGCTATGGTTTTTGTATATGTCCTTCGTGCACGTTGGGCAGGAGTGGTATGGAAGCTGTTTAGAAAGTCGGTTTAGGGTTGATTTTCCGCAAAAACAGGACGACGAACGCCAACCAATGCCAGGCCAACCAGTTGCCGATGCTGGTTTCATAGCGCACGAGCAAGGTTTTGAAGCTGT
>Ga0210040_10003814_pt1 | contig 20123 bp, 18 predicted proteins | sample CryGeyCG12114_NA_FD_185462 | JGI IMG/M metagenome (GOLD analysis project Ga0210040, IMG submission 185462) | Groundwater microbial communities from aquifer - Crystal Geyser CG19_WC_8/21/14_NA (SPAdes) (version 2) | ecosystem: Environmental > Aquatic > Deep subsurface > Groundwater | place: USA... | reverse complement strand
ATATTTTTATTTCACAGATAGTTTATTTCGTAGTAAAATAAAAATATTTGGATAAAAACACATTCCGGCAATGAAACACACATAGTCGATAAATAAATAATTCAAACAACAACAGTAAAAAATCCATATAGAATTCCAAGTCGTACCTCGCATTGCAAGAAATCTATAACATTCAATAAACTATGCTAAATCTTACTACGAGCTATGAATTCTACGGGAAACAAAATTAACATAATTGGGAGCAACAGTGGGATACGAAATAAAATATGGGGGTATAAACCCCACAAGGCAGTGCTGTCTAGCAAGTCAATCTAAATTAATCCAACATTCATAAAACTAAAAAACTTAATTAGCTTTTTTGTCATTTTCATTCCATCATAGGTGCAATACTTATACCCAATTTCTTTTCAATTTCCAGCAGTAATGGTTTATCTTTTTCCCTAATAAATGTGACAACTAGCATATTGGAATCGTCATCGCTGCTGTTAGAAGATTCAATCACAGACCGAAAGTACACACCAGACCTAGAAAAAAAAGCATAGAATATAATTACCGTCAAAATGTAAATCATGTTATGCATATGTCATCACAAGGATGAAATGTTCTGTACCTCCAACAATAAGTGATGGGATCAGCAGCCAGGTCAAAATTAATAGCCAGCTGAACTTTTGGAACTTGAAATTTGGTCAATAAATCAGTAGATATCAACAACTTGCATAAATCATTGCTACCATTAAAAAACATCAGAGCTGTGGCAGTATTTTCGGGTTCATTATCACGCTAAAAGTCAAACAAAAGGCATTTTATAGACCTTAATCAATCCTCAGTCCATCTTTTACAATTATACAGTAAACAAAAGGAAACTTACAATCAAATGAGGTTTTAAATTTTTCTTCCTCAATTCCGAAGCAAGCCATTCAGACTTATCACACGAATTACAAAAAATAAAAGACTTCTCTTCGTCAAGTCCAAGACAAAATAAAGTTTCCAATCTCTTATTATCATCGTCCATTACAACGTAAAAGTGACTTTTCTTCTTTAAACTCTCAGTCATTTTTGCAAACATTTCAGGTGTCACTAAACCTGGTTCACTAACTTTTTCAACCCCTTCGGGTTTACGCATTAAAATACTTTTAAGTAGTCCATTCGGAGTTGTCTCTTTGATTGGCAAACTATCAGAGCTACTAGCTTCAGGACTTTTTACTGAGTCTACATTGCGTTCACTACTTTTTCCCGTCTCAATTCCTTCTACCCTGTTTGCAGACTGATTTTCTCCAATAATAGTCCCAGCCAATGGATCAAATGAGATCTGATCCTCTTCTTCATTCGCATCATCCAAAATCACTTCAGGTTCATCTTCCGCTTCAGTCACGCCAAAGTCTGGCTCATAGGTTAATAATGCCGATAGACTGGGAAGTCTCTCCGTCAAAGGTGATGAATTCACTACTGAGTTCTTTTGGTGAGCATCAGGGGCTTTTAGGAGTTTTCGAGCAGCCGTTTCTTCTTCAATATATTGTTCAACGTGGAACACTTTTGCTAAACTTTTAACAGCCTGAGTGCATCTTGGTGCTAACATTACAGTTTGGATTTCTTTCATGTTGAAATACTGGGTCAACTAATCAAAATATCATTTATTAATATATCCAATAGAGTAAAAGCAGTCAAAAAACAAGTTTCGGAATCAGGAGATGAGCTTTACCTTTACATATAGAGGGAGTCGAGAACCTTTCTCCGAGCACGCATATTTCCCATACACTGTTTTCCCTGCATCTTCAATAACAATTGTACTGACATTTTTGAATTGTTCACCTGCTCTCTCCAGAATTGTAAGAAAACCAATAACAGTTCCAATTAAAACAGGTGTGTCGCACACCAAAAAGTTGTCCCTTTTTATTAAATCGTCAACGATAATGCTCATTTCTTTGTATTCGGGATGAAGGTTCTTCAAAATTCGTTTAAACTGAAAACAACAATGTACAAGGTAAGTGTGTACAATGTATGATGCCAATTGTGATTTATTCATTATAATTTCAATTAAAAAAATGGCCTCACATCATATGAACCAGAGATGCTTTGGCAAATAACGAGAATTAGCGGTTTTAAAATTCCATTTGAGAGGCGAGCATTCTTGACTTTGGCGGCTATGGACATTGCACACACTGTGGATTTGCCTGCTTTAGGGAAAGCAACCAGGACAAACTTTTTGCCTTCATTAAACGCATTCTTAAAAGTGGTTTGAAATGGTTTCGGAGTAAATACTCTCAACACTGTACTTTCCACATTGGAAACAGAACACCGATTACTACTACTATCTGTACCAGTCTTTGATGGAGCAATCTTAACTGATCTGAAGTCTGGACGGCTGGTAGGTTTAGCTGAGACACCAGGAGAATTTGGATTGTGACAAACGACGAGGGCAGAAATTGGTAGCGAGTTGGAGCTAGAACAACCTTTAAAAATAGTTGATGCAGGCACATGTACTCCTGTGGTAGGATTCACATTCACGGTTTGGTTAGGAGTGGTAACACTGGTAGGATTCGGATTCGATATTAAACATGTGCTAGGTTTTGGAGAAATTGCGTTCGGTCTGTGCTGTAACGCTGGTACTTTGTCACTAGAGTAGGTAACTACACCTGGTGAGTCTGTCGGCTTGGTTCGAATGACTTCAGACACAACTTGTACATCAGAATCTTCGGGGGACTTTTGATGACTTTTTGGTGATGTTTCGGAGATTGAGTCTGAAGAAAATGATTGCTGAGGATCTGTTTCGACAGATTTATTGTTCATCACATTGTATACTATGTTCATATTGCTGAGAAAAGTCTCATGTGAACGAACTCTATTTGTGATTGCTGATTTTTTCAAGTGACTTTTCCCGGGCTGGCTGAGAAATTTATAGGACAGCACTTGGCCTTCCTACAAGTTTCAAATCATGCACTGTCAACAAACTTGAGTCTGTACTCTTCGGACATGAGATGTGTTTGGTGTGATGAATGCATTGACCTACCTTTTTGAAAATATCTTTGATGATTTCGTCCAGTTTTTGGGATTCCACAGCATCGGAAGAAAGCGAGTTTTGCTGTTGTAGTTTATAAGCAATGTAAAATTACTATTACAAATACTATTCTATATACCGCGCCAGAAACCGGGTAAGATAACGAAAAAATATAATCAAATCCATGCTACAAAATTGAATAACTCACCGGGTCCCAATGTAGCCGAACAGTTTTGTACATAATTTCAGAAGCTTTCATTCTACATATTTATAACATTGAAAATTTTAGGAATTTACTTTGTTGAAGTTGTTTCATTGTTTCATGCAAGTGTATAAATATACCTCTTGTTAGGAGATACATCCGAGCCACTAGAAAACGATGAATTTTCTGGACATAAGGCGACGCGAACTACCTTAGTGGCCAAAGCTTCATCATTCGCTTTAGCTTCCGACTCCATAATTGATTTCACTTTATCCTTAAGTTGATACCAGTTTTCTCGTTTATCAGCTTGGAATACCTCTACACATTTATCCAGACTATTCCTGTACACACACAAAAATATTTACAAATGACAAAATTAAATCATTTTTCTTTACCAATAAAGATTTGCGTACCACGATACTGCAGGAAATTCATATAACGTCCCGTTATTCCTCCTTTCTTCATCTGCCGTTACTGTTTGTAGTACATTTTCGAATGCACACAGTTTGGTTATGTCATTCTGTAAGAAATTAAATCAGTTTAACCTATAAGCAAATTGAGAATCCATATTACAATGAATGAGATGCATTAACCACTTTCGATTTCTGAATTACAGTACCTGAAGCAAACTACTAATAGGTGCGAACCGCTCCTCCATCGCCTTCATACTGCTTTCTGCCATTTCTATTAGTTGTTTCCATTCTGTGATAAGTGAAGTTGTGGTCGTCACCTCCTATACAACAACACAAAATAGCATTAACAACGGAGGGTTACATTTATCTCTCATTTTAAATCTACAAACGTATACAACCAACGAAAATAAAATCAAAACATATATGAATGTATCAATCGTATTGCAACTAACTAAACAACCAAAAGATGAGAGCAACTCTTACATGAGCGAGTCTAGCTTTTGTATGAGATAAAGTGGATTCCAAAATGTTCAAAATATCTTCAACGACAGAAATCTTCTCGGAAATTTTTTGACTAAACCCAATAGGGAAATCCTGTTTGCGCCCACTTCGTCTAGAATTTTGGCCCACACTATAGCCGATGAAAGACATTATTGGGTGACAACCCTTCCTTGGGGAACTATTGATGACTAAAATTTTGGACAACCACTACTATATGCACTGCTTTTTAATGCATATCATTTTTCTGTCACTGTCACCAACGAGATCAAATGGAGACAAAAAAAATTCGAGAATAACCCCAACTAAGCTATTCATCTTTCGATAAGTTATAGGTCCATTATAATTAAAACTTCATCAGCAGAACTAAAGAGCTAAGTACATTTAATTCTCAGACCACCCATTTAATTAATTGTAAACGTGACGTGAAATGGTGAAATCAATCACTAACATACTTTTCAAACGTTCCACTGAATTGAACGAACAACTACTTTCATATTCATGTTTTGTTTCAGCTTTTGAAACAAAATCGCGGTGTTCTTTCAATGACTATTACTTACCACACTCCAAATTGTAAATAGAAAACATTACGTTCATTAATTTCATTGCTAATTTCAGTTTCGAAATTAGGCAACATAATTAATTAGTCAGAAAAAGTAGGCAATTAACAGTTTTAATAAGCAGTCCCCTAAAGCCGTAAAACTACATTGCCGCTAATGTTTGTCAAGCAAAATTAAAAGTAGAGGCCGCAATACCATTGCCACGCTGAATGGAACAATCTACATTCACATTTAACACTCGCCAGCCTCTACAACAAAAGCACTTAAATATAGATAAAAAAATCCTGAGAAAGACAATTATCAACTAGAAAGGGCATTGCACAGCAATGAAAATAAATGATCCTATCATAACCAATCTATTTGCTAGGATTTTTACCCACTGACTATTGTCCCCATATCTGCACATGTCCCGCGTGCTTGTACATGAGATATGGATTTACGAAGATGCCATACAATTTCAGTTTCAACCTCATTTTGACGTGTTTCCTTAATTACAAAACCATAATTCATATATTCCCTAGAGAGCACTATGTAGAGGCAGAAGCTAAGAAAATCTTAATGGTTAAGACAGAAAAATTATTCTGAGCAATAAGAAACTGATATTAAAAGCTTCGATGCGTGATTTATAGTATTCATCAATACAAAAGCTTCTTTTTTTAACACCTGCAATAAAACCAAATGATTTTTACAGAGGTACACAAAATTACCTTGAGTCTCACAATGACAATCAGTTCGAGTTAGAATATCAAAATATCATATCATATCATATTAAGCAAAAATATGACGCACGTAATGTTGTAAGACAAGACACAATTCACACACACAATTCGATGCTTGTTAGTTTCCAGCACTCGATTTCAATACAGGGGCACAAAGCAAAGTATATCTACCCCATGCTTTGACTTGGATCAGGTTAGTGCAACTTTCTACTTGTGCCGGACAAGTTGAACAAAATCTTCGCTACTACTTGAATCTGATTTTCTCAAGTTCAACTTTCACAAATTTTTTGCTCTGACGGCCATGAAGAGTTGTGACATTATTTTTCTTCAATATTTTTACAACTTTGAAAAAAAAAATTGTGGATCTTGTGTCTCCGTGAATACTACATAAGCAGAAACGAGTTTACAACAATTTTTTACATTTTTTATTCTTACAGCGCTCAAAATGGGCTAAACAGGTGAGTCCGACAAATATTTTTTTAAATATTTAGTCAAATACTACAAACCATTTTGCATAGCTGTATTAATTTCAGAGAACGGATTTTATAATTTTATAAATGTTAATAGGGAAAGTTTTTTTCAAAATAAATAATATTTATTTTGAAAAAAACAGACAGTTGTTTATTGTAATTATCAAAAGATAATATGCATCACTGACGAAGGTTTCTAAAAAAACTGAAAAAGTTTAATTTTCAAAAAAATCGAAAATTTCATATACTCTTATAAAAACGCCATGCTATAAGCATAAATCGCACATAGTGTTCAAAATTCCTCCTTTCACAATGCTAGTTCTTGAGTAATCGTGTCGTAACTAACAGCAAGCATGCACAGGTGGGACAAAAAAAGAAAACACGAGGCTTTGCAACGTGATTGTAATGTTGAAAACCCATCGCTTTTTCTCTCCCATACCTCTTTGATACGACTATAGCCGAATACCTTTCAACTAATTATCATACTACCGACTAACTCAAAAAACCGAATTAAAAACTTAAAATTGCTGTCATAAAGTCAACGAAAGTAACGCATTATTCATCATCATTATAATATACATAAATTGCTGTGTTAAATCAGACACAATCCCGAGTACATTCTGTAAATTGTCAAAATGTCATCTCCAAATGCCAAACTCATCCATTTGGCATTTCAATTTCCTGACTCCAACAAGTACTTTTCCCATTTAAGATCATGTACAGTAAACACAAGGAATATTAACTTCATAGTGAGTTAGCTATTGAACTAGCAAATAGAATGACAACCAACATGGCACATGCAGCAGTACATACTCCATGTTTGAACAGTGTGCGGAGAAAATAATGTCCGTATCAAAAACGTGTTGAAAACTGAGACGGATGTTTGTGCAACGTGACTTTTGGTCAGGTTGTGTACCGGAGGTTTTCGGAACGGTTGGTTCTCTCAAATACAACATGTGCCATGCTTATGGAAACCTTTTTTGCAAGTGAATACTGCTAGGTAGGTAGGTAGAACTCAACTGTGCGTATTTGTACATCTAAGTGCAATGCGAACCCAGGTACGGAAGCCTGTGATGGATGTTACAATTTAACTGTATTTGAAGAAACGTGTATGACAATGAAAACAGCAACAATAATTAATCTCATTTTCATCACACTCATGATTTAACGCATGCTGCATGCATATTTGGTTAGATAGTATAAGTTAAGTTAGAAGGCTTCATGATACACATGTGTACAAATTAGATGAAAATAGCTTCCACTAACACTAACGGATGATATAATATATTGTCTTAGTTGTCACTCGGTGAGTTTAATTAATTTTAACCTAGTTATTAATGATTGTTTTCATGCTTGCAGTGTTAATAATACAACCACTTATACAATGGCATGGATCATCGTTAGTCCGTCAAGTATTCATGATGTGTGTAGTCTTTTGGGGTTTGTGAGCTCCACTGGAGAATACAAAGTGAATGCAGAAACTTGTGACCGTAAGTTCGAAAAACTTAATGAGTGTCCTATTTATTTGTAGTGCGTCATATAGGGAAAGTAGAAATAAATAATAGAAGCTTTTTGACTAGTTCAAATTGGGAAGCATATGAACAGTGTAGAACGATACTTGCTTTCACTACCTATCAGAGGTGGGAACATACATTGCTAGGTTTTTGCAGGACGTCCTATTTATACATACAGCATTGATACTAACTAATTGTTAACCTAATAATATTTTGTTTGCTGACGCACGGAATAAAAAGCTTCAATTTCAGTAGATAGGTAAAAAATGTTTTCAGCGTGAATGTGAAAGCAAAATAAGAGAGCACCTACAAAAAAACTTTCACAATTAAGAAATACAGATGTGATTTGATACAGTTTGGCAGCTATAATTTTATTCCTTTATGAAATGAATCTAGGTTAGATGTGTTTGTTATTTTGATGGTTGCTTAAATTTTGTAACTAACTTTAACTTATCATATCTTTGCAAATCCGACTTGAATTTTAGAGGGACTGGAAGAATTAATCTGCAAAATAAAAAATGACGACCTTAGTCTCCAGACTCGTCGAAGCTTGGGAGTGTCCCAAGCAGTGGGAAAAGACTTGATCCCATTCCTAATCGCCGCGTCCAATGGGAGTATTGTGGGAGCAGTTTCCAAAACAGTGAAACTATTCAGCTATTTAACATCGCCTGTGGAATGCTTGGTCCCCACGGATTTCTCCAACACTGAAGAAGGGCGCAAGATCTTGTACGAAGTGAAAGACCTACTTTGCTCGATGAAAAAAGATTTCACAGACTTCAATGCCACAAAAGCTGTAATGGACTATCTGAAAGAGCTCATCAATAAGGTAAGATACTTTTTCCTCTTGTCAACCATGAATAAAAAACCAAACCACGATTTGTCATATGAAAACTACAGAAAACAGAAGCTTGTAAAATTTAACGCGTAAACCCTGTAAAAACTGTTCCTATTTTTGGCATGAATGAGGTAAGGCTTGAGCAAGTAAAAAAGAGCTTTCACACAACAGTACGACAACTAACTAACCAGTTAGCTAGCAGTCTCAAAATCTGTGCTTGCATTTATATTTATTAATACCGAAATTCAACTCATTTGTTGACTATGCTACACCTTATGCTAACTAAACTAACTGTGTGACTGGATTTACGAGTTTGATTTAGGGGGCGCAACCCAACGCTTCCTCGGCTTTCCTTGGCAATCCACCATCGACACTGAGTTCATATACCATGCATATAAAAAATTTCCAACTTTTCTCCACACCCCTTTAATGCTCCCTATATTATCATTATAACAGGGTGATGACATCAACAAAGAGGAATGCGAGAGTATCTCGGAAGGACTATTGTTCCTCCGCAATCTCCTCCACATTCCCTCAAAAGACAGTGGCACGCAGAACCAACTGTTGTGGAATCTATTTGCCCAGAATATTGACAAAATCTTGCTCTACTTGATGACTTGTGAACGAAAAGGGTTGTGGAGCATTACGCTCGTGCAACTTATAGCCCTCATCTACAAAGACCAGCATGTCTCGAATCTGCAAAAGCTTCTGAATCTTTGGATCGAAAGTTCCATGTCAGAGAGTTCTGAGGACAATGAATCCAACACGTCTCCCCCAGACCAAGGCGTGTCTTGTGACTCGTACTCACCGAATATCACTTCTTCAGACCCTACGTCCGACTCATCTGACAATGGAAACAACAATAATAATAACAAGAAGATGAATACTACTACCACCGAGTCCTCTAACAACGGTATTGGTACTCGTAGTCATTATAGTGATAAGTTGATAATTCCTCATGCCTGTGCTTCTATGAATGCACAACAAAGTGGTTCAGGGTTTGTTAACAGTCTGTCAGATTCTTTAGGGAATCCTGGTGGGCTTGCGTCGTCTCAGGCTTTGTTGACAGCAAAGCCAAGTTCTTCAAAAACTGGGTCGATTCCCCCCAATGGAACTAGTCATGGCTACACGCAACATACGTTGGACGAGAAAGTGGTTGTGAAACGGGAACCCAATGTAGCTACCATGACCAGCTGTGGCATGACTATGACTAGTAGTACTAATAGCACTATGGCCACTGGATATCACAAGTGCTATTCAAAAGCTAAACCCAAAATTAAGGGCAAGTTGGGGGCTATGTCGGTCAAAGAGAAACTTAGCGATGCGGATTCTGGTATTTTCAGCTCATCTCAGCAGACCAATCAGTCTGGAGAGAATTTAAACGTACGTTTAATCCATTTGCTGATTCAGGCTTGCTTAAATATGAAAAAGTAAGAAGTAAGTAATGAAATGGTTTTTATTGATTCATATAGCAGAGTAGTAGTATGGACGAAAAATCCTCCATTTCACCAAGCTGCTTCAGTGGCAAAGCTACAGGCGGCAGCACAAGTGCTGCTTCTTTGAGCAGCGTGTCTCCATCTCGAGTCCACAACATACAATCGAAACATGGTGGCGGATCGTACAACAATCATGGCGTCACCCAGGAATCCACGTCAACATCTAGTAATGAAGATGATGTGTTTTTATGTCCATTCAAGCAAGCAGGGAAAAATTGTTTTGGTAAACCTATGAGTTCTGCTCAGCCAAGGGTGGCTGTTCTCAGAACCAATTCTTTCGAAAACAAACGAGATTTGAGAAGGAAGAAATTACACAAGCGGTCTAAACGTTCTAAGTAAGCAAGAAATATTTATCAACTAGTTAGTTAGATAAGCGTGCTATTGACTTTGAAAAGTATGCTAATGTTTTCAATCTATTCAGAACGGCTGTAAAAGGAATGGTACATCACAATCCCACGGAAGAAGATATTTCTTACGTCCTCCGAGAATTCACTGTGGATTTTCTTCTCAAAGGATACAGCTCCCTTGTATCAATCTTACAAGAGCAGTTGATCAACAACGCTGCCATCCAAATGGACAAATCTCATTTCCTATGGTTGATCACATACTTCCTCAAGTTTGCGTCCCAACTAGAACTGGACTTGGAACATCTGAGTCCAGTTCTCAGTTTCGATCTGTTGAGTTACTTGACCTTTGAAGGGGTAACAATGTGCGAAAACTTGTCGCTTTGCAAAGATGACTTGAAACCACATCTGAGGAGAATGCATCTAGTTGTTACAGCTTTTAGGGAGTTTGTTCAAGCTGTGGATGTGTACAGTAAAATCCCGGGATATAATACTACCGACAAGCAGCATATGACCAGTTTGCAATGTAAGTACTTTTATTATATTAGTAAGTTAAATTTGTTATGTGTTTAAGACTCTTTGAAACGAGGTTATGATGCTTTACCTTTGCGTCTACTTACTTACGTTATATTCTCTTGTGAAGATAAAATGCTGGATACAGAAGAATTCCGAAACATGTTTCTCATACTGATCCGTCATTACAAACCTGGTGTCCAGTCTAAACAGTACTTACAAGACTTGGTGGTCACAAATCATATATTCTTATTGCTATTGGAACGGATTTCCACGAAGCGGGATGCCGAAGGAACTTTCAAAATGTTTGATTTCATTAAAGAGTTTGCATCACCTATTGTGATGCAACAGTATGGCCACGTTTTAGAGGATTTCAAAAAGAATGGTGAATTTGTGAATGACTGCGTTTTTACCATGATGCATCATATTGGTGGAGATTTGATGTGTCCCGAAGCCCTGTTCCAACCAACTATTCTAAAAACATTTTCCAGTATCTGGGAAATCGAATTTGAAATCCAAGATGTAAGTTAGAGATTACCGACTATTGACTACTGACTGACTTGACTTTCCACAATCCACAATAAGAATGTGACTTGACAAATTATGGTTGATTCATGGGGAACCATAAATTAATTGAATTCATTCATGTGCATAGGACTGGGCAGATCTGATTGAATATGTCATTCAAAAGTTTATGAAGGCAAGTAATGATGAGAAGAAGCAAATATTTAAATCTGGAACAAGCAACATGTCTGAAGATGCAAGGTGGGTAGCTCAACTCAAATTGTATTTGTGAATTTATTTCATTCATTATAGTTTCATTCACCATCCTGGTTCAATGGTGTTGATTCATGCGTGATAATAGATTTTAAGTGATTCATTTTTTCCTTGGCAGTAATTGGACTAAGGAAGAAATCGAGAACTTATACTTGGTTTACAACAGCTGCTCGAAAGGGAATGATCCTATTGCAAACATTTCTGACGCCTATGGAGGAAGGACAGGGGGCAAAACGAGAGAAGCCGTAAGTTGTACTTTCAATTAGTAGTGCTGTGCTAATTAAGTTTCCTTGCAGTGCATGAAAACTATAGAAAAAGTTTTAATTTCGAAATATTGAGAAATAATCGTTAATTAAGTTTAGCTATATAGCTAGCGAACTACACAATCAGCGACCGTTTGTGGTCATACACAATTTCATTTATTTCAGTAGTCCTGTATCATGTTCTGACTCCACCAGTTCTCGAAAAAATTCAAAACTTTGCATGCTCATCTCTTTTCAGATTCTGGATCAATTACTACATCAAAGAATTATCGGCTACAATCAATTCATGCGTTACCTTGCAGCCGAAAGGGTAGTGGAAGACAACTCGATTGCTTCCAGAACAGTTAACAATATCAACAATGGGAGCGCCGAACACTCGGAATTGTCCACAAATTCGGACGACTTGAAAGAGGATAGCACGGGAGGACTCTCTTTTGCGAATAACAACAGCTATTCCTTCAATCCAGCTGGATCCTCCTTATCCCAAACGGCGGATGTGGATCGCAGTAATGAAACATCGACATTCAATCCGAATAACGGTATTGGAGTTTCCTTCTTAATTCCAAACAAGAAACAAAACCGTACTACACCTAGTTTTAATGAGAGCCGGATTCGAAACAACACAAAAACTAAATCCAACAATGGTACTCCTAATCATACTACTTCAGGTAGTCAAGGGATGGACATTTCAGTGAACGATTTGTTGACACAAATTCAAAGGGAAGGACAAGATGTGGTCTGGCTACAGAAACAATTGTTGGCTGCTTGTCAAGTTAAATATTGTCAACTGAACAAATCAAATGGACGAAATAATGAAGAAACTGTTGGGTCACATTCTTTGCTGAAACTTGACCCGATTGCATATCACTATTCAGGTATAATAGTAAAGAAATCAACTTGTTTTTATTAGTTTCACGGCGTTCAAGCCATGCGATTCGCGCGTGTTATATTCGTGTACGACAGTACGACTACAATTTGTAGATTAATCCATGCTATACAGCTACCGTGACCGTATGCTTTTTGCTGCAGAATAGCAGAATATTATATTGAAAATATTAGAACATCGATTTATTGTGTCTTTACAGTGTTGGGTAGTTCGATTCCAATAATACCATGGACCAACCGACAAGAAATCGTTTTATCGTCGCCACTATGCTTACTACTTTTGCATAAACTTGGATTCCACTTACCCGGGGATGTTGGAAAACGGTTTCCCCGAATTCCTCACTTTTGGACATGGGACGTACTTTTATCCGTGGCCCGTAAACTGGGAACATTGCCCGCAAAAACAATGTCCAATCTAATTGGGGCCGAGGTGAATGAAGATATGGATTGTCAAGAGCTATCTCAGAAGACTCCCATTCAGAAAAATGACAGCAATCATCACAAAGCTACTAGAAGTATTAGTCCCCATCTGTCGAAACATGGTGAAACTAATGGATTGTGTACGTCAAATAGGAACAGCAGTAGTAATAGTTTTGGAAATCACCATTATGATGGATTTGGAAGGGAAACATCCGATCCCCGGTACGGATTCCCTTTTGGATCACATACGGTCAATTGGATGAACTTGGCTCAAAAGTCAAAGCATTTATTCGGAAAACCAAGGTAAAGAAATAATGGGATTCAATAATTCTTGTTTCTATATCATGATAATTTGCTGTGTAAATTTCGGCTTATTGTAATTTATTGTCTCTCTCTAAATAATACTGATTTTCACGCACAGTGAAAATTCTACTGATACATCGTCCGAAGTGTCCTACCGCTCCTTTGATCATATGGACGATTGCGCCAGCTTGAAAGCTTTGCCACCAACGGATCATTCAGAGGACGTGACTATGGTTTCTGGAGATGAGAGCTTAAATGGGACTTTTGACGATCCTAGTAACCTTATCTGTTAGTTTAGTTTTGTAACACAGGTTGCATTGTGCAACATGTATACGTTTGGATCAGATTAATATGGAAAGCTTCAATTGCACAACCGAAAATGAACTCTTTTTACACCTATTGGTTTTCATAGCTCAATCGTGAGAAAGTTTCTTGGAATTTCTTGGAAAGATTACACTATAGACCTTATAGTCTAAATGTATAGATTCTATGAATGTTCTGTGAGCCAAACGTATCTATTATTTTGTGCACTTTTCACTATATAGTGTACAAGTGAAAAATTTTATTGTGAAAAAAAAGCTCTTTGAAATGCTTCTCCGTCCAAAGTGTACAGCCAGTGATAGTTTGTCCTTTTGAATGACGTATTTAATTACCAAGAAGAATTAATCAGCTTCCTTTTCATGTGTACCCATTGAGTCTCAGATATTATTAGCAATGCTATTTTGGATCCTTGGCATGGCATGCTACTAATGATTATAATTACTTGATTTTGTCGTCATTTCCAAATAAACTGTATTTGTACTATATAAACTGTAGTTTTTAGCTACCTTTCATGAATATTTTTAGCTTCATAATAATAATATCATCCTATGTATCACTATGATATTGATCCTTATAAATTTAATAAAAGGTGAACAATATAAGATTCAGTTCTTTTGTTTCCATAATTAACAAATTCTTTTGTAGTCTAGTCAGTGTAGTGCATATTTCTATGAAACTACACTTTCTATTTAAAAATCAGGTTGCAAATCACGTAAGCTTGAAATTTTTCTTGAAATCATCATGTCAAATTTTTTGAGATCATTATCATTCACTCATCGTCAGCCTACTTTGTGTTTATGTGTTAAAATAGTTGGTTAGTTAATTTTTGACATTCATCTCGTACCGTTAACCGTTTACAAATTGGCTCATTAAAAATTACACGTACACACACACTTCTTTACATTGCGGAGTTTGGAGAATATACATATCTACTTTCTTTGTCTATGTTCAACGCTTTCTGGCTCTGGCTGAATCATTAGTATCTGGTTTTCTTGGCTAGTTCATTTCTCAGTCAGTCATAAAAATTGTGCGGTTTAATTGAAAATATCGAACTATCATCGAACATGGCGTTCAAAGTATATACATTTATAGCAACAGTTTGTTTTTCTGTAATAGTGTGCAGTGGTTTGGAATTGAATTCCACTGCGGAATCTACTTCATCAGAAAAGGTATATTGTAGTTTTTATTGGAATTTTTTTTACTATACTTATAGTGAGCGTATTTTTTAATTCAAGATTATTTTTGAAGAAAAATGTAGAGGGGAGTAGACAAGGCTGTAATGCAGTAGATGTGTCAGTTTTACCCATTATTCTTGTTTTGATTGTGGGAGCAAGTTTCGTGATTTCTTCGGTCGTTTTTTGGGCAGCATATAGTCTGTTTTACAAAGGCACTATTTTCAATTGGATTAGGTAACTGAAATAAAATGGTTTTCGACTCTTATGCATCGGTTGTTTTAAAAAGCGATTTATAAGCGATTTGAATTTGCGATATTGTAGCAAATTTTTCAGAAGCGATGACAGTGATTCCGAATTATCGAATTCTGGCTGGGGATGGTCACAAAATGATAATTCCAATAGCGGGTGGGGAAGATCTACCAAAACTTCAGATCCGAATCTTTTTTCTAATATGGACTATTCTCAGCTACTGAATTTGGTTTGGAATGCCATTGAAAAATATAGTTCAATGTGAAAATCTTCGTATGCTTTTTAAATATTAAAAATGACTGGAGTGAGTCAGTGTGTGAATGAACGCCATACAATGTATTAATTTCACTTAAGTAAGTTAGTAACTTACTTTCATTTAATTGTATGCTAATTGAATAATTATTTAGATTTTATAGCTCGTTAAAAACGCGTCTCTATCTCTGCTGACTAGGTCAAAAAAGTAATTGACTTAAAAACGTCATATTCCTTGCAATTTATATGCCTGCATCCATTTCGGCCCACTTCACTGTTCCAGATTCCATTTTCTGTTCACTTTGTTTTGCATTTGGACTCGGAAATCTTGAAAGAGTGAATCTCATCAATCCATTCATGTAGTTTATGTGTGAGTTCCCCGATTTTTCTTCATCATGAGTTTAACATTTCTAAAATATTTTGTCTCCCGTGAAACACTGCCATTTCAAATTGTGACAATTTCAATTTTACTATCCAACTGTGGAATAGTATATTCCCAGAATATTGGTTTCTCGACGAATATTCCAAGTTATCAAACAAACACTCCATATGGATTCACACAATCCCCGTACATTACTCCATATGAACAGTTATTACTTCAATTGGGTGTTCCGCAAAATCAGCCTATTTATGATTCAAATAATTATGCTAATTTGGGACAATTCATTGTACCACAAAATAATGTTCCAAGTAAACGGAAGAAGAAAAATCAATCGGTGACCAAGCCAATATCAACCAAATCAAAAAATGAATCCGATTTAACAAGTTCAAATTCATCGGAAATTTTAGATCTAGAAAGCAAAATCATTGACGATGACAAAAAAGTGGACGATTCTCGAGCATGTGAAGTAAGCTCTGGTTTTTAACAACTTGAAAAAATATAATAAATGTTTTTGGTGTTTTAATGCGTTAAATCTTTCATTAAACGTTCGTAGGCCTGCTTAGGAAATGAATGCAGCCCAAATGCTGTGATTTCAGGGCTACCAGCAGTGCAAATAATTGTAGCAGTAGGACTCGGGATTTTATGGGCACTTGCTGCACTATTTTTATTCAAGAATTTTATTGGAGAGGGAACACCCCCGTCTACTATGACTATGGGTTGGGAATCTCCAATGAATTCCCACGGTCCACCGAAAGAAACCTATGGTCCACCTGATAACTCATATATGCACAATATACCCGAATCTATTTCATCATTCAGCTCCACAGGATACGGCGGGTTCAAATCTCCTGGCCCAAAAACATATTCGAATTCTAATGACCACTCATTTTACGAAGTACCAATGCAAAACTCATACCATAGTGTGTCATCTAGTGGATCTGGTTCTGGTTATGGAAGTTCCGGTTCAATGTATTCGTCCAGCGGAAAGGAAAATGTGAAACCTGATAATAGTAATACTCCTTCAAAATATGAGCAACCCCCAGCACCATCAGGTGGGGGATATAATAATAATAATAATGGTCATGTAAAGTTTGAAAATAGTGATGCGATGAAATCTAATAGTAAAGGGCAAGGGTATGGTCGACAATATGACAATAATAATCATGGTTTGAGAGGAATGATCCAGAGGGCTTTAAAAACTAGCATGGGGAAAAATATTGGTGCAAATTATAATGTTACGGTATTGAATTCTACCTATGTACGAAATTCTAATTACTAGGAGCTGAGCTATTGGATGACTACAAGTTTTCATTTCAGGGTTTCAAATTTTTTCTGTGTCTGTTTGTTTTTTGGTTGTGCAAATGTGTGCTACAATGTTGAATAAAACTGATTTTTTTTAAATTTTGTCAGCTAGATTGATTTAAAAATTACATCATATGCACATAGATCGGCTGAATTAAAAGTTTGTAGAAAATAGCTGGACTTCGTGAATAAAATATATTGCATTTTCATAACTTTTAGTATAGTAGCCTACTGATACTGAAAATGTGCGCCATACGTCATGTTATTCCGTCTGTCAAATTGTGAACCGTTAGTTTGAAATGCCGGTTGAGTCAACCGTATGAAACTTGCACGCAATGTGCATGCGTTTGCATTAAGCAAAGTTTTACTATTCTAATGGCCCTCCCTACTTATGTATACAAGTCATTGTATTTACAATTTCAGTTAGTTTTTAGTGCTATTCTCGTGTGCATAATTTAGCGAGTAAAACTATTTCTTGCAACCTGAACCCAAGCATGATTCATTTTTGCAAACTGTTTACTACTGTCTTTGTCTTTTACACACAAAGTTTAAAGTTCTAACTGACCAAAACCAGTTAATTATGAAACCTTGCAAAATTATCGGACTTTTATTATCTGTCTTACAGTTCCTACTTTTTCTAAAATTGATCGAATTTGTCCGAGGAGATCCAAACCAATCGTCCAATCTTCAAGTGGTAGAAATTCCACAAACCAGAGCAGAAAGACATATTTTTGCTCCCCAAAATCGGAAAAAATGGAGGAAACTTTCCCGACAAAATATTAACAATGAAACTGATACGGCCACCATACTTTCGACAGAAGGACTAGGAAATACTACAATTCTGCACAGTCGTATGGACGAATTGACGAATACAAGTTCTGAAAAACCTGTGAAACCGAATTCTTTGAGAGAAAGAGCTTGTCCGGTGAGAATTTTCATCTGGGAATTTTGTCCTTTGGATATTCCTTTTGTTCGGTTGCTTTTTCCCGCGAGTTTTGAAAACCGAGAAACTCGAAACAAAGAAACTTTTAGCAATAGTCATAAGCCAAATGCATCTAACAAAAATTAAACTGAAGTGAGACTCAGAATTCAAAATATGGTTCTTCAAATGTGCGACAACAGTGTGAGACAATTACTAAATTTAGAGGTACGCCAATTAAAATTTAATGCATTTTACACACTATAGCTCATTAACGATTAACGATTGATAAAGTTCATTAGTTTAACCAAAGCTTTTATTCGGAGTATGCAAAATTTTATACACGTTTTGGTGCAACGTAAATTTTGAATTTTTAGGTCGATTTGGACACCTCTTGTACAAAACAAGAAGTGGAAGTTTCGTCAGCTCGTTTAATCAAAACTCCAAAAAAAGTAATAGCTTTTGGAATAGTAGTAGGTGTACTTTGGTTTGCATTTTTTCTAGTAACTTGGTATTACTATGTGAAACCGGAAGAAAATGAGAAAGAATCAGAAACTGGAAATACTGGATGGGGATGGGGAAATCCTTCGGACAGAAATTCATACAACTTTAAAACAAAGAGTTTTATGGCTAATAATTTTCCAAGCAATTACAAGTTACAGGACATTCTACAATTTGTATCCACAGCTATTGACAAGTTTTCTTGAAAGTTTTGCTAGTTGAATCGTATTTTTGAAGGAGAGTTTTTTCATTCATACGTATATTTTGTTGTTCTTGCCTTCAATTTTAGCGCATAATTTATTGTCTTGTTTTTATTTATTTTTCAAAATAAAATAAAGTTATATTCAAACCTCACTTCATATTTGGGTTAATGAGAAATTAATTTTAATTAGGAATCGTATTAGCACATAATTTGGGATACGAGGATGAGGACAAAAAAAATCCTAAACACCGATTAGAGATGTCCACTGGAGCTTCTGAAGAACACAAAACAATCATTTTTTTTGTATTTTGCATATATCCGAACTTCAAACAGCTAAAAACTTGAAAGTTTACTCAAATCCTCGTTTAATCGCATTCATTTACATTGAAAAATGAAATTGGCTTTGAACGCATTTGTTCTCTTCACTATTTTCAATTTTATTAGTGTTAGCACTGCGGACTGCCCGGTATGTTTCGAAAATTTAATACTTCTCATAAGTCTTTGTGTTGAAATTATACTCATTAGTTTTATTTTTCTAAATTTTTGAAAGATTTGTCCAGATGGAGACTGTGTAGCTGGAGCAGCAAACTATCCTTTGCTGCCTACAAATACAATGGCTGTGGCTGTCTCATTCGTCATTGCTGTTATCTGGTGCGGACTCTTTTCATTTCTCTGGTTCATTTATACCGAGCCCGTGACAGGGGGCTACCCTATCGCTGCATTGGCTAATTACAACGGTGACCTCTGGTACCCTTCAGATTCCTATGGGCATTTTTTACTTGACAAAATATTCGCTGTATATAATTAGATTCCACGGAATATGGGCAAAGCATATTTGCAATTTAAAAACCGGCCTGACGATTCGTGCTCCAAATGCAAAAGATAAACTCATAAAAATGCATCGACTGACACACTTATTAGTTATGGTCGTGCTTCATACAAGTGTATAAATTATTTTTTAGTTTTACATATCGGATGTTACCACTCGCTCTTTTTAAAGTAGATAAAAATGAGGCTAGTACATTTGGTGCAACTAAAATACATTTCAACTATTATAAAATGGCCGCACAGTTTTTAAACTTTACAAGTTTTTACAAGCAGCGAACTCTTCCTTTGTCAAATCACACCGTAGTTTTTACACGACCATTTACAGATTTTTTCCGTCCGGTAAGTAAAATTTGTTAACAAAAAAAAGTGGACACGTAAGATATTAAGTAAGCGCATGCGTACTATATTTGCTACATTTTCAGGGTGAAGCCAATTTGAAGCTCTTCACGATTCCTTTTTTTATTTTGTTAATTAATTTGGGAGCTTGGGTTCTTTGGTTTATTGTGTTTCTATATTTCTGGAAAGGGATTTATTTCCCTGTGGAGGATCCTTATGCAACACCTTTGTAAGCCTAGAGATTACTAGAAATTTTCTTAATTTTACAGATTAGCAATATTTATATTCAGACAATTAGACAATCGTGCTCATTTTTTTTATTTCAGTGGGCCTGCACCATCCCATAGACAAAGAAGATCATTTATGGAAGCCAATAAATCGAAGATAAGCGATAGATTCAATCGCCAAGCATGGCTGTAAATAATCGTAGTAACGCAAGTGACAATAAG
>Ga0210040_10003813_pt1 | contig 20125 bp, 20 predicted proteins | sample CryGeyCG12114_NA_FD_185462 | JGI IMG/M metagenome (GOLD analysis project Ga0210040, IMG submission 185462) | Groundwater microbial communities from aquifer - Crystal Geyser CG19_WC_8/21/14_NA (SPAdes) (version 2) | ecosystem: Environmental > Aquatic > Deep subsurface > Groundwater | place: USA... | reverse complement strand
TCCGCCCGGCGGTGATATCGGCGAGCAGCTGACGCAGACCGGGCCGCTCCATGGTTCCACCCGAATATCCGCCATCATCGTAAAGGGTGGGGATCAGCACCCATCCTTCGCTCGCCTGGCTGGTGACATAGGCCTCGCCTGCTGCGCGCTGGGCATCGAGGCTGTTGAACGCCTGATCAAGGCCTTCGTCCGAGCTCTTGCGGGTGTAAATGGCGCAGCGAAGGCGCTTGGTGTCCTTGCTCATGGTTGGTCCCTCAGTCCGAAGAAGCGCGGCCCGTTCCAGCGGCTGCCGGCGATTGCGGTGGCGGCGGCCGAAAGGCTGGGGAACAGCTGGCCCTGCCAACGGAACCCGTCTGCCTCGACCACCACCTCGACTTCTCGGCCCTTCCAGTTGCGAGACAGGATTGCGCCGATGCCGAGCCGTCGTCCTTCCGGCTCGACAGCTCCGGTGCGGGCGAGCGCCCGGCGGGTCTCGGGATCAATGCCGCCATGCGCTTCGGCCTGCAGGCGCCAAGCGAGCATCATGCGCAAGATCGGCGCCGAGCGCAGCGGGGGAGGGGCGCCATAGCGCCGCCTCCAGAAGGTCCGCAGCTGTTCAAGCTCCAGCGTCTCGAGCAGGGCAAGCGAAGCCTCGACATCCCCGCCGCTCATGACGCGCGCTCCGCGTGGTAGCGGCGCACGCCGTCGATCTTCTCCGATGCGATCGCCAGGCCGCGCTTTGTCTTGAGCGCGCCGGCCATTGCTCCGCGCACCGAGTGCTGCTGCCACCCGGTAGCCTCGACCATCTCGGCAATGCTGGCGCCGGTGTCGCGCAGCAGTAACGCTTCGACCTGATCGAGCTTGGAGGGAGCCTTGACCTTGGTCTTGTGCACGGATGCTGCGGTGTCCGGCGTTGCGGTGTCGGCAACGATCGGCTTGGGCTCGCGCGCCATCCGGCGCGGACGCCTAGGCGTAGGGATGCTGGTGGTGTTGGTCATGCTGGTTCTCCGGTCTGCGCGGCGGCATAATGGCCGCCGCTACCGGCACGAGCCCCGGGTTGCGGGCGTGAACAGCAATGCCCGACTTACGCGCACAGTCCAGTCTTGGTGGACAATTTGTTTGAAGGTGTGCGCCGCGCCTTCGTTCGAGGCAGCTGTTCCTGTACAGTTCTGCAATGACAACCAATCCGAACGAGGCAGGTGCTGCCGCCGATCGCCCGCTAAGCGTCGTCTACACAGCGACCGGGACCCTGACCCCCGACCTGCGTAATGCGCGCACGCACCCAAAGCGGCAGATAGAACAGATCGTCGCCTCGATCCGTGCGTTCGGCTTTACCAACCCGATCCTGGCAGATGCGCAGGGCAAGCTGATCGCCGGGCATGGCCGGTTGCGTGCGGCGAAGGAGATGGGGCTGGAGGAAGTCCCGGTGATTACGCTGGCAGGGCTCGATGAGGCGCAGAAGAAGGCGCTGCGGCTTGCAGACAACAAGATCGCCCTCAATGCCGGATGGGATACCGAGATCCTCAAGCTGGAGCTCGCCGAGCTCTCACTGCCTGAGTTTGAGATAGACCTGGGCCTGACCGGGTTCAGCCCGGGCGAGATCGATGTGGTGCTGACAGATGCGCCTGATCCCGATGACGAGGTGATCCCCGCGGTGACAGCAAAACCTCAGGTGCAGATCGGCGACATCTGGCAGCTGGGTGAGCACCGGATCGGCTGTGGTGACGGTCGCGACACAGCGTTCCTCAACCAACTCGTCGGCGACGGGGAGGCAATCGACTGCGCGTTCCTAGATCCGCCTTACAACGTGAAGATCAACGGGCACGTCAATGCCAGAGGGCGGCACCGCGAGTTCGCAATGGCCTCGGGCGAGATGGACACTGATGCGTTCCGCAGCTTCCTAACCGACACGCTCGGCGCCTGTGCCACAATATCGCGCGATGGCGCGGTGCACTTTGTGTGCATGGACTGGCGGCACATGGACGATGTCAGCGCCGCGGCCGGCGGTCTCTATGGTGCGCTGCTCAACATCTGTGTGTGGAACAAGAGCAATGCCGGGATGGGCTCGCTGTACCGCTCCAAGCACGAGATGGTGTTCGTTTACCGGGTCGGCGAGGCGCCGCACACCAATGCGGTGGAGCTGGGCAAGCACGGCCGCAACCGCACCAATGTATGGGACTATGCCTCGGTCAACTCGCTCAAAGGCAGCCGGCGCGAGGACCTGGCACTGCACCCGACGGTCAAGCCGGTGGCGATGGTCGCCGATGCGATCTGCGACGTCACCCGCCAGGGCGAGCTGGTGCTCGATATCTTCCTGGGCTCTGGCACCAGTCTGATCGCCGCCGAGCGGGTGAGGCGCCGGTTCCGTGGGCTCGATATCGATCCTGCCTATGTCGAGGTGGCGATGACCCGCTGGAGCGAGATCACCGGCAAGGCGCCGCAGCTGGTACATCGCGATGATCCCGGCGAGGCCGCGGCATGAGCGCGGGGCACGACACCCGGTTCGCCAAGGGCCGCTCCGGCAACCCCGCAGGCCGGCCCAAGGCTCGTAGGCCGCACGTCTCGGCGTTCGAGATCATCTTCGACAAGGTTCTAACCGTGATGCAGGGCGGCAAGACGCGCAAGCTGACGGTTGACGAGGCGCTGCAACTGCAGATCTATCAGACGGCGCTCAAGGGCAACAAGATGGCTGTTCGACAGGTGCTCAAGATGATCGCCAAACGCGAGGTCACGCTTGCGAAGAAGAACCCGCCTCGTTCAGACCCGATCACTTTGGCTCGGGAGTACAGTGCGGACAACGCCAACGCGGCGATGACAATCCTTGGGATCGTCGAACCCGATCCGGCCTGGGGTGACGAGCACCCGCGCCTGAAGATCGCGAGCTGGGCCACCCAGGCTGCGCTCAGCCGTCCGGGGCGCAACACGTCCACCGCCAGAGCTACCGACAGCATCAAGACGTTCACGATGGAGCCCGATGATCTTCGATGGCCGCGCAGCAGGGAAGCATGAGCACTTCTGAGCCGATCGGCTACCGTCGGCCCCCCAGAGCGACGCAGTTTACCAAAGGGCGCTCGGGCAATCCTGCGGGACGCCCGAGGAACCGGCATCGCGAGATCCCTTATGATGCTTTGCTGGGGCAGATGGTCACGGTCCGGGAAGACGGGAAGGAGCGCCGGGTCACGGCCGCCGAAGCGTTCCTGCTGCAGCTGACCCAGCAGGGTCTTGCCGGCAACAGCGCTGCCGCGCGCGCATCACTTGATGCAATCGCGGCGGCCCGCGAAATCCGGCCGCAAGTGGATGGTGTGCGAACGATCGTCCTTTGTGCGATCGGCCGTGGCATCGAGGTGGTGCTGAAGCCGCTTGGGATCGCGGTGAAGAAGTTCTCGGCTGACGAGAAGCGTGTGCGCTGGGAGCTCAACCCGTGGATCGTCGAGGCCGCATTGGACCGGCTCGGTGACAAGCGTCTGTCACAAGAAGAGCAGCGCGAAGTATGGGAAAATACCCGCACACCGCTCAAGGTCGCCTGGCCCGAGTGGTGGAGCTACCGGGGTAAGGGCAGCTAGGCGTCCGCTGTCCGCGCTTCTCGAAATGGCGACAATTGGTGGAATGCGGAATGGCCGCTTTCGGGAGGCGATCGCGATAAGCGGACCTTCGTTCAGCAGCGGGGTTGGGGGCGCGAACGTGAAATGCCGCTTGTGCGCTTAGGGACGGTCAGGACGGCGTAAGTCGACGTTGCTTCATCAATCCTTCGATGGCAGCAAGGCGACATCTGCGTGGCCAATTGAGCCGTATTTCGCTCGCAGCGATAAGCCAGGGTCCGGTCACCACCCCTCCGATGCATCGCGGTCGGCCACCCTGGAACTCAGCGGATTTAAACGTCACAGATTCTGCCGTCTCCGCAACAGCTATCGCTGAGGGGTAGGTATCGACAGCTTGGCCGAAGACGAGACTCACACAGGTTGTCACAATCATCGCTAGCACAGTTTTGACATCTCGGGCCAAGCCAGCAGTTTTGGGGCTAGGCTCCTGTATCGCCGATCGAACGGCCGGCGAGCCCCGCTACCGCAACCTCACTCGTTCGAAGACGTAAGAGCGCCATCGCAACGCCTGACGGCCAAGAGCGTCATCCGGCATCGCGCGCTTGACGGCGTCGAGCCCCGCTGCAGCCGCCGATCGAACGACGTCCTCATCGGAGTGGGCGTGGAACACGTCCCGCGGTTCGGTCCCGACCGGAGCACGGAGGGTGACGGCGAGCCGCCCCGGATTCGTCAGAAGACGGCTCAGCGTCTCGAAGGTGCGCCCCAATTGCGTCAGCGGGATCAGCATCAGGACCGCGGAACACAGGATGAAGTCGAATCTCATGCCGAGTGACGTCACACCCGGCAGATCCGGAAGCCGATCATCGATCCAGGCAACTCCAGCATCGGCGGCCGCCGCGATGGAACGGAAGGCCTCGGATGGCTCGACGGCCATCACGTCGTGCCCCATGGCGGCGAGGGCGCGAGCGTCCCGGCCGCTACCGGCACCGACGTCGAGAACCCTGGCCGGCGCGGCGGGCAGGTAGGGACCGATACCCGCGTTGGCCTGCTCGAATGAGATGGAATCATAGGTGGGCGCGAGACGCGCCGCGAGATCATCGTAATATGCGATCGAAGCCAGCGGCTCCCCCATCGCGATCACCGCCCTTTTCCAGCAATCTTCGGTGCGAACACGGCTTGGGGGGCGTTCGCCGCCCACAGGGAGCCCACCGAAGCTGCAAGAAGGAGAACCGCGAAACAAGTGACGATGACGTAGTTCGGCCCGATCGCCGAACGCCCGTCCCGGTTCCGGATCTGGTCCTGTATCCGCTGCATGACATACCTCAGCCGGTACAGCGCGACGATCATGATCAGATCGGCCAGCCCGGCGAAGCACAGCAGACCCGTCCTCGCCGCCGTAGTCAGGTCGAGGCTCGCCACCGCGAACCACAGGCCTCCGGTCAGCGTCATGAACAGCACCGGGGTCTGCCACAGGATGACGTTGAGGGCGCGGAAATCTCCGCACAGCTCGCGATAGACCGTTTCGGCGTCCGGGACGCGCGCATCATCAGAGGCATCGCCATTCATCGTCCCCCATTAGCGGCATCATCCGCTCGACAACAGGCCAGCGGCAAAACGCCGGTTCTGACTGGCCGGAGACACTGTTCCGGTGCCCCGGACAAGCAGCGCGCCGGTACCGCTGGTCGATCACATCGCCCAACGATGCTGCGACATCCCCCTCCGCCGCCAATGACGACACGCTGGAAAGTGACCTACCGAGTAGGCTTCCAGATCCAGCCATACGGCGATCGCGCGCGAGGACGACGGCACCTCAGCCGCGGCCAGCACGATGAAATGACGTCGGTGCCAGCCATGACGGAACTTGTCCGCTTCAACATCCGGCATGGCTGACCTATAAAGGCCGCTTACAAGTCGGGCCGCGCCATTCGGGCATGCAGGCGGCTGGGAGCGGCGGCAGGTGACCATCAACGATCCGATCTACCTCGATTATCATGCGCATGCTCCCATCGATCCCCGTGTCGTTTCGGTCCTCACCCACGCGCTCAACGAGCTGGACGCGAATCCCCATTCGTCGCATCGGCACGGACAGAGGGCGCGCGACGCCGTCGAGGCGTGCCGCCGGGATGTCGCGTCCCTGGTCGGCGTCGAGGCATCCGAGATCGTGCTTCTGTCAGGAGCTACGGAAGCCAACAACCTAGCGATACGCGGGCTTGCCGCGACCATTCGCGCTGGCGACCAGGTCCGACTGCTGATCGGGGCTGGTGAGCATCCATCCGTCATCGCGGCGGCGGAGGCCGTTCCCAATGCGAGGATCGACTTGATCCCGTTGAACGCCGAAGGCACCGCCGATCTGGCGGCGCTCGATCGCCTGCTGGAAAAAGGGGCGGATATCGTTTCAGTCGCCGGAGCCAACCACGAGATCGGCACCATTCAGCCGCTGAGCCAAATCTCTCAGCGCGCCCGTGCAGCCGGCGCGATCCTCCACTCGGATCTCGCCCAGTGCGCCGGGAAAATCCCGATAGATGGCACCCTCTTGGACGCCGCCAGTGTGTCCGCGCACAAATTCGGCGGCCCCGTGGGTATCGGCGCACTCGTGATACGCCGCCGCCTACGCCGCAGGTTGCAACCAATGATGGTGGGTGGGGGCCAGGAGGGCGGGCTCCGCGCCGGCACCGTCGCGCCGGCGCTCTGCGCCGCCTTCGGCGCGGCTTGCAGGATTGCGATCGACGAGATGGACGAGGAAGCCAGGAGGGTGGCGGGACTGAGGGATGAGCTTCACGCGTCGCTCGCCGCAGTCGGCGGCCTCTTCGTCAACGGGGGCGCGCCGAAGTTACCGGGCAATCTCAACATCTCCTTTGCAGACGTTGACGGCGAAGCGCTCGTGATGCGAGTGGGCGATCGCGTCTCGATCTCGACCGGATCGGCCTGCACGTCCACGTCACTGTCCCCGTCCCATGTGCTGGCGGCTATCGGGGTCACCGGAAGGCGAGCCGAAGGCGCCATACGCCTCGGCCTAGGTCGTTCCACCACCGCCGCGGAGGTCGCCGAGACCGCGCGCATCGTCACCGAAGCGGTGATCGCGCTCAGGGCTACGTTGAGGAGAGTCGCGTGAACATTCAGGCCGCCTCTCTTCCCGCGCGGGATCTCGCCGAGCGCGTCGAGGAAATCCTCGACGATCTCCGGGACGAATACACGCAACCGCACGAGGCGCCGTGGATCATCGGCTTCTCCGGCGGCAAGGACAGCACCCTGCTGGCGCAGCTCGTTTTCGAGATGCTTCTGGCCCTACCGCCGCGTGCCCGCATCCGACCGGTCCATGTGGTGGCAAACGACACGCTCGTGGAATCGCCGATCATCGCCCAGCATCTTGAGACCGTGCTCGCGCGCATAGAGAGATCCGTCGCCGCACTCAGGATCCCGGTCACCGTGGCAAAGACGGTCCCGGAGCTGCAGCAGACGTTCTGGGTCAACCTGATCGGTCGCGGCTATCCATCGCCTAGTCGGATGTTCCGTTGGTGCACCGATAGGATGAAGATCGCTCCCACATCGAAATACGTTCGCGAGCAGGTCGATTCCGCCGGCAAGGTAGTCATGTTGCTCGGGGTTCGCTCCGCGGAATCTGCACAGCGCGCCGTGAGCGTCTTTCGCTATCGTAATGCCGGAGAAAGACTGAGCCCTCACAACAGCCTCAACGGTTGCTTCATCTACAAGCCGATCGTCGACCTCGACACGGACGAGGTTTGGCAGATACTCCTCCAATCCTCTCCGCCTTGGGGCGGAAGCCACCGCGACCTCGTGACGATCTATCGAAACGCCGCCGGTGGGGAGTGCCCGTTGGTCACCGACAAGGACGAGGCGCCCTCGTGCGGCACTAAGTCGTCGCGGTTCGGTTGCTGGACATGTACAGTCGTCGAGAAGGACAGGAGTGCCGAGGCATTCGTCGACGCGGGGCACGAAAACCTCGAGCCGTTGCTTGAGATGCGTGACTGGCTGAAGGCGCTGCGGGAGGACAATTCCAAGCGTTCGGCAAGGCGGCGTGACGGTAGCCTCAACTTCGTGGGCGAGGGTAGATTGATCCCCGGGCCGTTCACGCTGCAGGCGAGGCGCGAGATCCTGGACCGGCTGCTAGCGACGCAGGAGGAAGTCGGCTTCGAATTGATCTCGCCGGACGAGATCGAGGCGATCCAATCGTTGTGGATGGCCGATGCGTTGAACTTGGAGCGAACGCGTTGATCGAACAGGGATTGGTTGACGGTGCGAACCGTGAACCTCGGACCATCGGTTCGGTCATCGCCGAATTGATACGGGTCCGAGCCGCCAGTGCCGGTGCCGGCAACCGTCGTCCGCTGTATGCAAGGATGGACGAAACCCTGGGACATGGCCTGGTCGACCAGAATTGGTCGTCGGACACCGACCCGCGTAATCTGGATCGGGAGACCGAGGTACGTCTCAGCCGGATGCGGCTCCGGAATTGGAAGTCGTTCGAGAGAGCGGAGCTCGCCTTCCCCAACGCCGGAAACGAACGGACCCTGGTCGTCGTCGGCGGGCCCAACGGCTATGGGAAGAGCAGCATCCTGGAGGCGTACGCTTTCGGCCTATTCGGTCGTCGCGCGGTAACCCAGGTCGGCAGCGTGCTCAGCGTCACCAGCGGGAGGGGCGAGCAGCGGCGATCCTACCGGAACCTCCTGGAGCGCACACTGCACAGGTCGGAACGATCCGCCAGCGAGGGGATGTGCGCCGTCACCCTCGAGTTCGCGACCGACCGCGGTCCAGTCGTGGTCGAGCGCAAGTGGTACTTCAATCCTGACGGCGCTCTGATCGAGGATGACGAGGAACTGATCGTTCGGATCGGTGCGGATCGCAACATGCTCGACGTGCCGACGAACGTCGATCCACAGGCCTGGTGTCAGGAGGAAGTTGAGCGACGCATCCTTCCTGCCGGCATCGCCCCGTTTCTCATATTCGACGGCGAGGAGGTCGATCGCTGGGCGCAAAAGAAACTATCCGACCAGGTCAAGACGGCCATCGGTCGGATGCTGGGCCTCGAGGAGCTTTCCGGGCTCATCGCGGATCTGAAGGACTATGCGCGGGATCGGGAGCGGCATCTGCAGGATGCAGGCGGCGAATCGCTGTCCGAACTGCAGCAGAAGGTCGCTCGTCTCGAGGATGAGCTGAGGCACGAAGAGGTCCCCCACGCCGAAGCGGGCAGGCTACTCGCCACGGCACGCTCAGATCGTGACAACCTGATATCCACCCTCTCGGAAGACGACGTCGGCACCCATTCATCGCTCCAATCGCTGTTCGAGGAAAACCACAGGCTGAAGGCCGAGGCGGCGCAGCTGGATCGCGAGCTGATAGGCTCGTTGGCCGATCACGGCCCGTTGCTGCTTGTCGGACGGACACTTTCCCGGTCTCTGCAGAACTCCTTGGCAACAGGTGCCGGTGCCGAAGCGTTCGAGCGATTGGACGATGATGCCTTCGACGAACTGTGGGCCAGGTTCGTCGTGGCTGGCCCGCCTCTCGACGATGTCGAAACCGCGTCTCTCCGCGACCGCATGTCGCGAGCGTGGCGTGAGGAGGATAGGAGTGAGGCCGCGTCGCCGAACCATCCGCATCTGGACAGACGGGCGCGCTCCTCCCTCTCGACGCGGCTAGACAGCGCGCTCACGAACGGCCGCCGTACGATCCTTGCCGTGGCCGCCGCACGCAAGGACGTGGGCGAACGCCTGGCCGCCAACGCATCGGCGTTGGCAGCGGGCAAGGCACGTCTGGAAAGGATCGAGATCGCCAAGGGGGGACTCTCGGCCGCCGCCGACAGGATCGCCGCGGCGGAAGCGACGCAGTCATCGATCCGGTCGCGCATCGCATCCCTGAAAAGCCAGCTCTCCCCGATGCGCGACGAACTGATGCGGCGAACCGCGGCGGCGGTCGACGCGGGACCCCGGCTTCGTGCGACGGCCGCCGCGCGGACGACCGCCGCGGCGATCGAGGCGGAGATCGAACGTCTGGCCGCCCGCGAATATCAGCGGTTCGCCGACTCCGTGACCGCCAATTTCAAACTGCTGTCGCACAAGGGGCAGGTCGAACGCATCGAGATCGCGCCGGATGGCGCCGTGGTCATCCTCGATGCGCGAGGGCGCGACATCACCGAATACCGGATGTCAGCGGGTGAGAACCAATTGTTCGCCATGGCATTGATCGCCGCCGTGGGCGACATAGCCGGAGCGAATCTGCCGCTGGTCGTCGACACGCCGCTCGGCCGGCTCGATACGAAGCACCGGGGCAGCGTCCTGAACATGCTGGCCGGCCGTCCAGCGCAAACGATCCTACTTACGCAACCTCAGGAGATCGGCGCGCACCAGCTCACCGAGCTGGAACCGCATCTCGCACTTTCCGCGACGCTCACCCACGCCCTCGACCAACGATCGGGAGTCGGCGTCAGCACGTTCGCGGACACCAGGACGTTCGTACACGAGGAAGCGGCATGAATACGCCCATCGCCGCCACCATCGCCGAGATCGGAAGGATGGACCTGCGCACGTCAAGGTCGGGGGACACGGCCACAGCCGCGCTGCTGCGTGCCTTGGGCATGCAATACCGGTATCAGCCTGCGCGCCTCGCCATCGCGAAGTCTCTCGGCTTGCCCGGTCAGCCGCCGCTCGTTGAAAATCTCGATGGGAAATCCATCCGGGGAGAAACCCTCTTCGGGCAGAACGTAGCCGATCTCGGCTTGTGGACGAGCCTAATTATCGAGCATTCCGGGCGTGATCCACTGACGCGCCGGGACATCCTCGAACTTGTCGCTGCACATTGGGCGCGGGGGGCGGGCCTCCTCTGGGACTCGCTGCGCGATGCCAGCAGTCCTGTCGAGACGCTCGCGGGGCAGCTGACCTCGAGCGGAAAACCAAACCGTGTGGCGAAATAGCGATCGTCACTGCGGAAAATCCCGGGCCGTCCTTCTTTCGGCGGGACAATCGGATTGCGAAGAGGTCCGCGTTGTGATCCAACTAGGCCAGGGGGCCGCAGGAAATTGAACGTTCTTACCGATCGTGAAGCAGTCGTCCGCGAAATCTGTGCCGAATACGGGATCGATCCGTCCCTCGTGATGTCGCTGCTCGCCCTCGAGGAGAGCCATCCGAACCTGCATGCATACGGAGCGAGACCGAGGCTGCGGCGCGCAGCAGAAGTCATCCTGGAACGGTCGCTCAGGCAGGGCGCCGAGCACGAAGGATGAAGCTGCTCTCCCTCACACTCACCAACATCCTGGCCTACGCCGGCCAGACCAGGATCGACCTCTCCCGTGCGGACGCCGATCGCAACGTGATCATCGTCTGGGGGCGTAACGGCAAGGGTAAGACGAGCTTCATCAACGCATTGAAGATGCTGTTCGCCGGCATCGAGGACGAGCGCTGGCGGAAGGTGGGTTTCCCGCCCCGCGCGCTGCCGCCCGGCCAATTCGTCCGCGGCGACGGGGAGCATTGGATCGGTGTCGTCAATCGTCAGGCATCCCAGGCGGCCCAGAGGAAGCGGGAGTCGGTCACCGCCAGCGTCGAAGCCGTACTCGAGCGTGACGGCGAGGAGATCGTCGCGAGAAGGTCGTGGATTCTCGCCCCGGACGGCAACCACGTCGAGGATGTGGAAGTGTCCGATGCGAACGGCCCTCTGAAAGGACCGGCAGCGGTGCAGCGGCTCGCCGACGTTCTGCCCGCAGACTACGTCGAGTTCTTCTTCTTCGACGGCGAGGACGTGAAGGCGTTGGCGGAGACGGCCGAGCGCAAGAACATCGATTTTGATCGATTGCTCCGGATCACGTTCGCGGCCGATCTCGCGCATGAGATCGCCAATCTCGCCACCGACCGACGTCGTCGCACCCTCGACCGGGGCGAACGCGAGAGGCTGCGCATGGCGCAGCGTGAACTGGACGACGCGACATTCACGCAGGCGGAGGCCACGCGCGAACTTACCCAGATCGACGAAGACATCCGGAATCGGCAGGTCGACCTGCGTCGCTTCCAGACGGTCAGGGAGAACCTATCGGCGGGCGCGTCGGAAGCACAGCGCGAAGCGCTTGAGAAGCAGCGGCGAAAACTCCGCTCGGACCTGTCCAACGCCCTCAACGAGATGGTCGCCACCGTTCCGCTGGAGGCACCGCTAATCGCCAATCTCCCGCTCGTCATGACCGCCCTCGCGGCGATCGAGGCAAGGCTCGCGGCGGCAGGAGCCGCGGAGCAGGGCCTCGTCAGACGAATTCGGGACGGCATCCCCCGCTGGATCTCCGAAGCCGCTCCCGAACTATCCTCGGAGGCACGGGAGCGACTGTCGACGGCCTTGCGCGATCGGGTGTCCGATCTCGTCATAGTCCAGCCGGGTGGAGGCATCTTCGGCGACCTGGATCTCGCTCGCGCGGAGCGGGTGCGGGCGCAGCTGATGCGGATCGCCGCGGCGGGCGGAACGGTCCGCGCCGCTAATTCCGCCAAACTGCTGGAGGCCGCACGGATCGCTTCCGATCTCCGCCAGGCCGAAGAGGATCTCATGCGCATCGAGGTGGGAAGCCAGTCCAACCTTGAGCGCTACCGAGCCGTCGTTTCCGACGTCGGAACGATCGAGAACGAGCTGGCGGAACTGAACCAGCGCCGGGGAATGCTAACTGCGCGACGGGCTGCCGCGGCCGAATCGATCGCGGGTCTCGAGGCGAGGCTCAGCGATGTCGAACGCCGCCATGTGCGCGCCGATCAGGACGAGAGCGACGCCCGGGAGATGGAGCGCGTCGCCAGGGTGCTCAACGAGGTACTCCAACGGATGCGCGAGTTGGCACGTCAGCGGGTTCAGGAGCTGCTGAACGTCCACTCCCGCACGCTCGTCTACGATCACGCCCTCATCGATAGGATCGAGATCGATGAGAGCTACACCCTGGTATTCCTTGACGATGCGCATAGGCGGATCGGCCGGGCGAGCCTTTCGAGCGGTCTGAAGCAGCTCGCCGCGACGGCTCTCCTGTGGGCGATGAAGGACGCCGCGGGATTCGCCATGCCCGTCGTCATCGACACCCCGCTCGGTCGTATCGACCGCGAGAACCAGGACAACATGCTTACCAGCTACTATCCGAACCTCTCCCATCAGGTCGTCTTGCTCCCGACCAACGCCGAGATCGACCAGCGCAAAAGGAACCTCCTCGCGCCCTACATCGCGGACGAGTGGTTGATCGAGAACGAGACGGGCGACGCTGCGACGATCGCGCGCGGTCGCTTGGTGCGGGACTGAGATGGTCGAACGTGTCCACCTCAACGCGGACGAGCGTGACCTGCTCGCCACAATCCGGGACGGACTCGGCACGCGGGTCGACCAGTGGGTCCCTGCGCGCCTCGGCCTAGCGCGTTCGCTGCAGATGCCGGAGACGCCGGATTCGGACAGCTTCCCCGCACTCTCCCAACAGCCACGCGGGACCGAGCTCCACGCGGCTCAGCTCACCGGCGAGGGACGTGACGACGGCCAGGACATCACCGACCTCCTCCGAGCGCTGCTCTCAGTCTACGAGGGCAGGAACCTGTTCGAGGACGACACCGACTTCCACGACGCCCTTCAGCGTCATGTTCGGCGCGGCGTTCGAACGCTGGTTGACGAATGGCCGGGAGAAGCCAATTTTAATCGTTACCTGGCGCAGCAGCTGTTCTCCGACGCGGGCAGCGGCCATGGCCCGGGCGCTGCGGATGACCCAATCGAACTTCCCGTCAGAGTCATCGCGGTCCTCGGCCAGATCGGCGTCGGAGCGACGGTGATCTCCGTCGACGAGGGGCCGAGGCTCACGTGCCTCAACCTGGAACTAAAGGGGCTCGATGATCTCGACCGGCTCCGGAGGGGCATGAGCAAGATCGCGTTCGCACTTGGACTCGGGCAGGAGTCGGTGAGCAGTTCGCTTGCAGCTGGCGAGCGTCGGGTGTCCCTCGTCGTGCCGCGCAACCCGCTCAACTGGCACACCGTGACATGGTCAGAACTGAGATCGACCCTAACATCCGACCAGGCGCGAGAGATGGAACTTCCGATCTGCCTCGGTACCGACGTGCTGGGCGAGCCGATGCTGATCGACCTTGCGGAGGCACCACATCTGTTCGTCGGCGGTACGACCGGCAGCGGCAAGAGCATGTGCCTGCACACGATCCTGCTCTCGCTTCTCGAGGGCACGGGTACCGCGGAACTCGTCCTGATCGACCCCAAGGCGGTCGAGTTCACGGCTTATGAGAAGAGCGCCCGCGTGAGGGGCGCGGTCCTGCATTCGCCCGAGGAGGCGCTCGCCGGCCTGGAGGAACTCGTGGAGGAGATGGCGCGGCGGCAGGAGATTTTCAGGAGTCTCGGCGCCCGTAACCTGTCGGAGGCGAACGAGCGGAACGCCGGCCTCGGCCGCATCGTCGCGGTGATCGACGAGCTCGGCGATCTCTTCCTCACGCGACGCGAGATCGAGCTGCCCCTGATACGAATCGCGCAGAAGGCCAGATCCGCAGGCATACATCTCGTCCTGGCCACCCAAAGGCCGGAGGCGGCCACCTTCCCCGGACTGCTCCGATCGAATATCCCAAGCCGCATCGGCTTGACGGTGCAGAAGGCATCCGAATCCCGCATCATCCTGGACGAAACCGGGGCGGAGTCCCTACTGATGAGAGGCGACATGCTCGTGAAATTCGCCGGCCAGCCGACACGGCGGGCCCACGGCTGCCGCGTGGACCCGAGCGACATCCTCACCGCGGCCGCGCTTTCATGAGCGAAGCGATCATTTCCGACTGGCGTCTTCTCGAGCTGACCCTCGACGAAATAGGCCCGTTCAGGAACGGTCCCGAGACGATCAGCTTCCTGGGTGACACTCCCGCCCTCGAGATGGCGGACCAGCCTCCCGGACCCGCGAACCTCTACATGCTTCTCGCTCGCAACGGACGAGGAAAGACGACGGCCCTCGAGGCCATGCACGGCCTCTTCGGACTGCTCGCCTCCCCGCCTACCGGCCGCTTCGTCGATCCGCGGGCGGAAGGGCGGGCGCAACTGGACGTACGCGCCACATGGACGATCGATGGGCGTACGAGCACCGTCCTCCTCTCGATCTGGACCGGATCGGCTTCGCCGCTGGCGAGCTGGTCCCCGGATCGTCTGGAGGAGGAGGCGCAGGCGTCGCAGTGGGCACGGCTTGGTCTCGCCCGGGGGCCAGGAACCGTCGTTCCCACCGACGACAGCAACGAGCTCGGCCTGATCCTGTACCGCTCGATCAAGGAAGGCGCAGGCCGATTGTCGACGGAGATGTTCGGCAACGCCCCCGATCTGCCGACCATCCTGCTCTTCCCCGCCGATCGGATGCTGCTGGCCCCGACGGACAGACGGACGGTCGAACGACCGGACAACTGGATATATCAGCCCGCGCAGCGATTCGGCGTCGACGGCGAGACGTGGAACGGTTCGATCGAGAACCTCCTCGTATGGCTCGCGTGGCTCGGCGAGGGAGAGCTCGAACAGGCGATCGCCTTCATCAACGAGAACATGTTCGACCGCGACAAGGTGCTGCGTCCGCCAAGCAGGCGCGAGCTCACGACGTACGTTTCGACACCGACGGGCAATCATCAGGTGAGCGCGCTCAGCCATGGGGAAAGGGCGCTCCTGCAGATCTATCTGCGCACGATCGCGCACATGACCCGCAACACGGTCATCCTCATCGACGAGGTGGAGCTCCACCTCCATACGCGCTGGACCCACCGGATGTTCTCGGTGCTGAAGGCGCTGGTCAGATCGATGCCGACGCTGTCCCTGATCTTCACCACCCACGACCGCGAACTGATCAAGATGTTCGATCACCCGACGCCGGAAGCGGGTCTGGTCAAGGGTGGGTTCCTAATCACGGAAGACATGGACTGATGCCAAAGCTCAGCTCGATCGTCGACACCGAGGAGCTCGACAACCTCTACGCCGACAAGGCCATCGTCTATGTCGAGGGAGAGAGCGACGAGGCGGTCTTCACCGTGCTCGCAGGTCCCGACATCGGGGACCGCCTCGAGTTCAAGGTCCCGAAGACGGGCGGTTCCGGCTATCACGCGGTCCGGGACCGTGTGCTCGAGGAACGGGGTCGCGGCAACGCCAAGATCCATGGTCTCCTCGACGGCGAGGCGTCCGCCTCCTTCGGTCACATCCTGCATCTGATCGAGAACCGGGAGACCCTCTTCCAGACCACTGACCCGGCACTGGAAGGTCTCATCTTCCTGTCCGAGACCGAACTCGAGAACCTGATCCTCTGTCACGCGGGCGTCGCGGAGTTCCTGACGAACAACGTCACCCTCGCTGGGATCGGCGGTCAGGATCTCGAGGCGCACAGATCCGACCTCGTCAGCCTGTCGCAGCGCTTCTACCTGCTGGCGATGATGAAGTTCGCGGCGGGCGAACTGCACAGGACCGGGATGCCCTGCAAGCAGGTCGACAAGCTCGCTGGACGATTCCAGACCACGGAGTCCACGCTCAAGATCACCAGAGAGATCAAAGCCAGCATCGAGAAGGACGGGGGCGACTGGAACGCCTTCGTCACGAAGCTGAACGAACTCATGGGAAGGGTGCGCGAGAGGTTCACAGACGATGGTACGCGGCCTCCTCCAAAGGAACGTCAGGTTCGCCGATTGGCGGACGGCAAGGGTCTTCTGAAACGGGTCATCGGCAAGAACAACGGGCAGAGGAATTGGGAAGGCCATCTCGTGGAGAGACTGCGTCAGTCACCATACGCCGCAGACTTCCGCCAAGCGCTCTTGCACGAGACCGGCGCCTAGACCGGTATTGGGCAGCCGCTGTGGGCGGTGTCGGCGCTGCCATCGAGCATGTGTCCGCGCAACCGGCAGCAGCTCATCCAGCCATCTCGCCCGGTGAGTCACCTCGCCTTGATGGCGCTCAGCGCAGTCGTGGCATTCGTAAAGACCTCCGCCTTGCGGTCGAAGATGGCAGACCCACGAAAGTATCGGCGCTGCACCAAATCCATGGTCGCACGTCCGTCCGTGACCTGCCGATTGAAGAAAAAAGCATCAAGCAGGGCCCCGTTTGCATAGGCAAACACGGCTTCCATCTCGACCGTCCAGATCAGTCGGGGAAGGTCGATGTAATAGCGCACGAGGAAGCGCGCCTTGTCGATGACCTCCGTCGACGTGACCGTAATGTCCTCTAGCCCGTCGAAATCTTCGACCGAGAACCCAGTTACGGCAGCCAGGCATTCGGCCGGCACATCCGAGCCCTCAAGAAAGCTCCGTGCCGAAGGAAGCGATTGCCGGTTCAGCGTACGGAGCGTGCCTGCGAGAGCGGCGTCCTCGAGATCCGCCCCTCGGCGCTCCAGAAACGCCTCCAACTGGTCATCGTCTAGCGCAGGCGTCGGCACTTCGGCGACATGCTCGGGCGGGAGCGAGGCCGTCATCAGTTCCATCTCTGCCGCCGCACAGACTCGCCGATGGACGGATGCTGTTCACGATCCGGTTGAGCGACTTCGCGCAGGGCACGTCGCTCCAAAGCCACGCCGTCCTGCTGTTCGATCCCCGCGGTATGACGCGGGGCGAGGCGCGCAACCGGGACTATCCCAATGGCGGCTGGTCGCTGATCGCGTTGCTGCCGGCCGGGTCGGACAACGCTGCTGCCTGCGACGGCGGGGCGGTCATGACCTGTGCGGCTGATCGGGGCACGATCCACTTCGAGGCGACGGGAGCGGTCCTGCCCGACATCCGCGTGCAGCGCGCTGGCACCGAGATCATCGCGCCTGGCAAGGTCCGCCAGCTCGGGCCATCCAATACCGTGCTGTACCGCTACGATGCCGCGCGCGACGAGTATGTCAGGCGACGTGAGCTATAGGCCGGCTTGCGTCAGCCCGCGCAGACTGGAACGGGTGACATCGACATGGCGCCCAGCATCAGCGTTTGATCCTGGCGGTGAGGATACGGACGCTGGCGAATGGCAGATCTCGGTTGAACCCGCCGTTCGGCGAGGCCACTGTGTATGACGGCTTTGTCCCACTTTTAGCCGTTCTCGCGCCGTCAATGTGGCTTCGTAGCCCTCCGAGCCTTTAACCTTAGCGAGCGTCCGAAGCTGGGAGCGGGTCAAGCAGGTCTGAATGACTGCATGTGGGTCATGCCGGGCTAATCAGATTTCCGTCCGCTCGGAGAGTTCCAGCGCGTCTTCGACATCGACTCCCAGGTAACGAACGGTGCTCTCGATCTTCGCATGCCCGAGCAAGATCTGAACGGCACGCAGATTACCTGTTGCCTTGTAGATGATCGATGCCTTGGTACGACGAAGCGAGTGAGTGCCGTACTCCTCGGCCTGAAGGCCGATGTCAGTGACCCATTCGCGAACCAGGCGAGCATACTGCCGCGTGCTCAGGTGGCCCATGTAGTCGTTCCGGCTTGGAAAGACGTAGTCGTTGAGCGTGCCGCCGCGCCGCTCAAGCCAGGCAAGCAGCGTCTTCCGGGCGGGCTCAACCAACTCGAACTGCACAGGCCGCTTGGTCTTCTGTTGAACCACAACGGCCCGATCTCGGATGCGACCTCCGGCTACGAGGTCGCCGATTCGAACTTTCACCACGTCGCAACCGCGCAGCTTGCTGTCGATGGCAAAGTCGAAGAGCGCGCGATCGCGTAAACGGCCGTGCTGATCCAGCCAGAAGCGAATTGCCCAGACTTGCTGTGGCTTGAGCGCGCGCTTGGCGCCCATCAAGCGTCCCTCGTTCCAGGGGCGAAGCTCGTGAAAGGCGGGATCTAAGGACGAGTGCCCCATCGCTCATCTCCATAGCGCATTTGCTTAGATCGCAGGGGGTAAAGCAGCAGTTCGCGTCTATGAGGGCGTCGATGACGATCCTGCTGCTGCCCGGCACGCCCGATTCAAGACCCTTGAGTCGGCTCGTTGAACCGTCGGACCGCAAAGAGCCAAGAGGACCGACGCGCAGCGGACTGGAAAGACAGTCCGATCGTCTTCATCGTGCTTGGGCGAGTGCAATGGCGTCGGAGCCCGCCGGGAAGCGGAGCTGGCCGTGGGCGTGGACCGCATCCCAGACTGCTTGAGCGACATCGGTCTCCTTAGTCGTCATTGCGGGATTGCCGAACGCTTCAAGGATAGGGCGCGCGAACTCGGCATACTCACCTGGCAACAGATCTTCGACAGGGATAATCGCGTTCGCCCCGAACCGGGTTGTGTGGGCATATCCCGGCTCGACCAGCTTGGTGGAAACATCGAAGTGGCCGAGTTCCAGTGCCAGCGAAGCGGTGAAGCCCTCAATCGCCTGCTTGGACGCGGTATAGGCAGCGGCGAGCGGAAAATCGCCGAGCGTGACGCTCGAGGTTACATTGACGATCGTGCCCGAACGGCGCTCGCGCATCTGTGGAATGAATGCATGGCACATCGCCATGACGCCGATCGTATTCGTCTCGAACAGCTGGCGAATGAGCGACATCGGCATCGCCCCAAACGCGCCAACGCCGCCGATGCCGGCATTGTTGACCAGGACGTCGACCTGTCCTGCGGCCTTCACTAAGGCTGCGATGCTCACTTCGCTGGTCACGTCGAGCGGCAGCACGTGCAGTCGGCTCGTGTCACCACGGAACGCAGCACGCTCTGGATGGCGCATCGTGGCGACAACGTTCCAGTCATTCGCAAGGAAAAGTTCGGCAGTCGCCTTGCCGTAGCCGGTCGAGGTGCCGGTGATGAGGATCGTCTTGGTCATGTCTATGTCCTTCGCTTCGATGCTCAAGAAATAGACAGGGAGGAGGAGGCGATCTATAACCTGCAGTCCGCCTTTGATTACCGATCGTCCAGCGTTATGGATCCCCTAAGCGACATTGTCAGTCTCTTGCGGCCAAGTGCAGCCGTCTCGAAGCCGATCACCGCGCGCGGACAATGGGCCGTACGCTACGAAGCCTATGACGCGCCGGGCTTCACAATCGTGCTCGCCGGCGAGGCCTGGCTGGCATTCGAGGGTCTGGAGCCGCTGCAGCTGCGAGAAGGTGACTTCATTCTCCTGCCGACCACGCCTGCCTTCATCCTGAGCAGCGAAGTCGGCATCCCTAGTGTGCCTGTCGAGCCTCGAAGCGAAGCGGTCCGGCATGGTGACCAAGAAGGTGAGCCGGATTTCGTCGCACTCGGTGGAAGTTTCACGTTCGAGCGCGCCAACACGGCGCTCCTGCATTCTTTGCTGCCCGATCTTATTCACATCGCGGCCGCCGAAGGCCGCGCGACGCGGTTCGGGCGCATGATCGAGTTGCTCGGTGAGGAGTGCACCACTGACCTGCCAGGCAAGGAGCTGATCATCCAGCGGATGCTCGAGGTCCTGCTCGTGGAAGCGCTGCGCTGGCAGAAAATCGGCCATCAGGAGGTGGCGACAGGCCTGTTGGGCGGCATGCGCAATCCTGCCTTGAGCCGTGCGCTGCAGGCGATCCATGCCGACGTCCGGGCAAGTTGGACCGTGGCTGAGTTGGCCAGGCTCGCGGGGATGTCGCGGTCCGGATTCGCCGCCCTCTTTCACAAGGTGGTGGGCTGTGCGCCGATCGAGTATTTGGCGCGGTGGCGCATGGCAATCGCCAAAGACGCACTGATCCGCGGGACGTCGTCTCTCGATCGCATAG
>Ga0210040_10003812_pt1 | contig 20127 bp, 15 predicted proteins | sample CryGeyCG12114_NA_FD_185462 | JGI IMG/M metagenome (GOLD analysis project Ga0210040, IMG submission 185462) | Groundwater microbial communities from aquifer - Crystal Geyser CG19_WC_8/21/14_NA (SPAdes) (version 2) | ecosystem: Environmental > Aquatic > Deep subsurface > Groundwater | place: USA... | reverse complement strand
TGTATGGTCAGGACGGCGTACGAAATTTGTGCACGAAGAACGGAGATCACGAATCTAGCCATTAGAAATCCAATGTCCCGACACGGGCCAACAGACATAGAGCCGTGACATGTACTTCAGCTTCAGCAGGATGCTATGATTAGGAGGAGAGAGAAGCGCACGATGGCAAGCGATCGTTATGGTACTGTATGGCAACTCAATGAATTCCGATTCCGTCACGAGCCTAGCATGCCTATGGAAAATGCCGACTCTCATCAGTTGCAAAGCATCTGAATGCTCACAGCTTTGACTGGTATGGAATTTGAATTCTCCCGCTGTTGCTTAGCCCACCTTTGTTCCGCCTGCCACTGGCCGGACTGAAGTAACTGGAGTATTTGAGTTCTTCCGTCTCTACCCTGCCAGGGATTCTTCCATGCTTCTGCGATTGCCTGCTTCCATACATCATGTTCGACTCCATGGTTGATATCATATCCGGCTCCTGCTTCGATCAACACTTCTACGTGCTGGGGTGTCCCATGTCTACTCGCTGCGACCAAAGCACAAAGACCTCCAATGTTCTTGGCGTTGACGTCCGCACCTCTTCCGATCAAAAATTTCAAAACCTCCACGTCACAATAGCGATCGGCTGCCAACGAGCACAAGGTCTTCTTCTGACCCGGATTTTCGCGGATGGTCGCGCCGGCTTCAAGGAGCATCTCCAGGAGCTCAAGCTGACAATTCAGTCCGTCAGTGGTATTATTCGACCGATCGGCGGCAGCCTGCAAAGCTGAACCCCAGGATCCCCCAGCAGCATCTATCTCTGCACCGCGGTCAAGGAGTAGTTTCACAAGCCCTGTCGAGGCCCAACGACATGCTATCTGGAGTGGTGTATCACCACTGCCGTCACGGATATTGACATTTGCACCATTCTTAAGCAGACACTCAACGATGGAGAGATAACCATAACGACATGCTTCGTGAAGCGCTGTCCTGTTGTCCTTTTCACAAGCATTCACATCCCCACCGTTTCTAAGCAAACGTTTCACGACGGGGAGATGTCCCTGAGAAGACGCTGCTCGAAGTGCTAACCCCCCATCCAAGTTGGGATGCTGACCTCTGTTGAACAATACGGGAACAATGTCAGCGAGGCCATGGAAGCAGGTGAGCTGCAAGGCATTCGAGAACTCGTACCTGACCCCATAGCTGGCCCTGCCCGAGCTTCTCCAACTTAAAGCTGATTCACGCTGCAGAAGCAGATTGGCCATTTCGGAGTTCTTTCGAGATATAGCAACTTCCAATGCTGGCTTACGTCTCTTGGTATCGGCATTGGCGCCGGCATTGGCGCCACGATCTAGCAAGAAGTTCGCACCTGACATCCAACCGCGAGCGACAATTGTTACAAGAGCTCCATCAAGCTGACCCTGAGAGAGCAACGCGCCATGCTCCTCAAGGGTCTTGGCAATTGAGAGGTGTTTTCCGTGTATTGCAGCTACCATAGCATTTTCATGCTCGCCACAGTTGACGTTCACATTTGCGCCCCCCTGTATCAGACGCTGCAAAACTTCCTTATGGCCAGCGAAGCAAGCAGCCTGTAGAGCGGTCCCATATCGTCCTCCAATGGCGTTGACATCAACCGTTCCGTCGAGCAAAGCTTGCACCAGATTAGGCGCGTCCGCTTCTGCCAGAGCATACAACAGTGGCACATTACTCTTGTATTTACGCGCCACGTAACGCTCAAGCAGATTCCGCCAGCGCATCATCTCGGGCACGATTTGTAAGCGTTGCGGATCTTGTATGCGGCCGAGGAAGCTGTTCTGGGAAACATCATGTTGCTGCGCAAAATCAGCGTGACGAAATACCTGACGAACCCCATAGTCGATGAAGGGACATTCGGCCGCTAGGGTACGACGGACCAAGTCGTGCTCCTTGGGGACCACGTATCCATCGACTAGGTACCTTTCTAGAGTAGGCGGTATCGCACAGCATGTAATGCAAGCAAGACATCCCATTTTGAGAAGCTCATGACTCAAGCCCACAATGTTGGAGGCTAGCTCTGGCTGAATCTGCCCCAAGCCTAGTGGTCCCACCAGAAACTCTCGAACTGTCTCATGAATGAACTGTACAGTCGGGGGATTGGCTTTGGTTAATTCGACCAAGCCACGCGACCGGTCCAGAAGATACTTGCCAAGTGGCCCTTCTACAGGCGCCACGACATTCCACTGGTTCTGCGAGACCAGATGTTGTGTCTGGTAGCTGTATTTCACTGCCAGATATAGCTCTTGTTCAGTCATGGGCCGCATGGAGAAAAGCACCCATTGTAATAATACAGTACACTCTTCGATATTCTCGGAGCTCTGTTCCAAGATCTTGGTGAAAAGTCCATCAAGATTGCCTGGCGTATTATCCAGCCGGCGTCGCATGCCAACTCGTCCATCACCTTGATCATTGGTCTTATTGAGCATTTGCACAACCAAGACCACCCACAGGAAAATCCTTTGCGATTTGAGGCATACAAGTTCACGAAGCTCATTCGTTTGTGGGCTATCGTCTTCCGGCATCAATGATTCGCGGACGTAGAGCTCAATGTCATGTCTGTGCTCGGTCTCATCTTCGACAGTCAACGACAGCTTGCCCTTTATGCTGATGAAGGGATAGTGACGACTGGAGAGACAGATCCGTAGCGATTCTCCAGGTGAGCTTGCATGCATAACAAGCCGCTCCAAGAAGGCTATCATATCTCTGATGTCGTCTTCGCGACCCTCATCCAAAGCGTCGACAAAGATACATAGTTTTGGTGGCTGATCACTCCTAACAACATCCAATAGAAAATTTTGCAGTTCAAGCTCAGTCCATTCATCGAAGCTGTCTGTTCTTATCTTCGAGGCGAATCGTTCGACAAATGACTGCCCAATGTGCGGAAGAGTAGAAAGCAGCTGATGGACCAGAGACCGATAGAGGCCTAAGCTTGACTTCTCCAGGCTCCCTGGAGCGCGCGCATTGAAGAAATAATTGAGAATCGTGAACTGCGTTCTCCAGTGCTTTTTTGCCCATGCAAAGGTGCTCTTCATTATTGTCGACTTGCCGCAACCAGGCTTTCCTTCGATCCACAAGAAGCCATTGTGTTTCTGGATTTCACGTTTGTCGCTCCATTTTCGAAATTGGCTGTGATCACGCACCCATCCGCAGGTCCTGGGAATGGCTATCGCAACATTGTGCAAGCGCGTCTCCATCCGTTCGAAGGTCAGATTTTCCATGAGCTTGTCGAGCTTCACTTTGCACACATCGTCCTCTTTCGCTGTCTGAGATATACCATGATTGATATTAAGCACGCCGTAGTTGTCGCCTTGTTGCACGACACCCTGCCCATTAACCACAGTATCATCGTATTCTCTGGTGCTGTTGCTGGTGGGCTGGTGGGTCTGATGTAGCGTATTGTGAGGTAGCGCATGTTGATAAGCATATTGATTCAGGCCGTTAGAGCCTAGGTTGTTGTAATGGTTCAGAGCTTGGTTGCCAACACCAGCATGGCCATTTGGCCCATTGTACAGGACTTCTCGGTCCCCCCTTTCTTCCTGCACATTCAGCCTGCGTCTCTTGATTCGGTGGTCGGCCATCTCAACATCGCAGGTTTCACGCTCCATTGTCAGATCCGTTAGCGAGGTCAATGCTGGTTTGGATCGTCAATGATCGAGATCAAGCACGGCGCACCGCAACCTTTGAAGACAAGAAGTGTCGACACACAAAGCGCACATTCATCTTCAGCGGTGTCCCAAGTCATGAACTGCGGCCAGAATGCGGCGTTAGGCAACACCAATCGAAAAGACACGACATGCTGCTAGCTCGATGCAGGGACAAGGTGCATGAGGCGCAGGCTTCACGTTCGCCGATTTCTCCATCGTACTCTATCCGTAAGAACCACCATGCCAACGACAGCGGTGACATACGGACCAAGGAGTCGCAAAGTTGATGAAGGACATCTATGCACCGACCGTGTCGTCGCTACAAGCACGGTCGGCCGACTAGCAAAACCTTGTCGCGCGGAAGTTCCAGGAGTACGGTAGAAACTGCCGCCAAAACTGCTCTTATTTCGGCTCACTTTTGACTTCCGCTATACATTTGAAGCGCAATACACCATCCGTACCATGTCTCATCCATAGAATAATGATGACTCTACCAGAGATCGTACTACAGACCAAAAACGAAAGACAAAATCTTTCCTGGTGACAGCTTCAGGCGGTAAAATACTTTCCCGCACCGCGATTCGAACGCGGGGCTCCTGGGCAGGCTGAGAACAGTTATGAAAACCAGAGATGTTAACCTCTACACTATGCGGGAGGATTACGTGTGTGACAGCTGTGGAGGGAAAACTTGTAGTCAGGACATATGTGTGTGGCGCCAGAGTGAAGCAGAAAAGTGACGATAGGTCGAGTGACAGTCGAGAATGGACCACGCCGAATGAGAGGTAAGTCAAACTTATGTGAAGGTTGGATCCAGTACTTAGTGCTCGACGCGCTTCGAGGCATGTCAGACGTACTCCATGATGAGTTCGTCGAACACTCTCCTCTCAACCCATCTCCGACTCAGCTCTCTGGGTTGCCCGATCTAAGTCTGCGGTACCAGAATTCGAGATGGTGTCTCTAGAAGCCCTGTTCGATCAACAGAAACCATCAAACACGCGTTGCGACTTTGCGTATCCCCAGTCCATGCAACCTACCAAGCTGTATACCCACCGTCAACAATCAAATGACTTCCAGTCATGAAACTGCTAGCATCACTCAACATAAACAACACAGCACCACGATACTCTTCTGGCTCAGAGATCCTGCCCATCATGTTTCCGCTCTCCCACAACGCTCTCAAATGTGGTTCGTCTTCAAAGTTCTTTTGGACCATCTACCACGAATATCAGCTGCAAGGTCTCCCACTGTAGCAACCCTTCACCTACCGGCGTTATGATATTACCAGGGCACAAAACATTGACTCGGATACCCCTCTTTCGTTCTGGGTGGCTTCCAGCAACACTTTTGTCTCTCACACCCTCGAATTCCTTCATCTGGCCCCACTCCATGGCTAAACTCCTACCTAGCTGAATCACAGCGGCTTTACTGGAGTTGTACACAGAGGTTATGAGGCCTTTGTTGGCGACCAGACCTGACATACTCCCAATCAAGCACATTGCTCCTGGCGTCTTGTACTTGATCATCTGCTTGGCGCACGCCACAGCGGATAGGTACACGCCTGTATAGTTGATGTTCATCATCTAGCTAGGTCAGCACTCCTTAGGTCTCCCCTCTTGCCAACTGCTTTCACAGCAGGAACAGAAGCAGATCAGAACAAATCGGGAAGGGACTTGCTTACCTCCGCGATCTTCTCCGGCGGATACTCCAGTGCAGGGGTCACATTCTGCACGCCTGCCGCCGCAACTAAGCCGTCCATGCGCCCATGCGCAGCCGCCGCCTCAGAAATAACCCAGTCCAGATCCTTTGCATCCTGAACGTCCACACGCTTGTAGTGCAGAGACCCGTCGAAATCGGATGCGAGGAGGCGCTTTTGCGTCTCGTAGAAAGAAGCATCGGGCTCGGTGAGGCGGTCAAGGCAATAGACTGGTTAATATCGCGTGTCAACGTAGGCCAGAGGTGAAGGAGCAGACGAAGTGCAGAAAGAAAGGTGCCGTGGTGAGGACGAAGGGCATGGACGAGCTGAAGGATGAGAGCTTACCATGTCCGCCAGCCTCAACGAGAGCCTCGGCCAACACCAAGCCGAGACCACGAGCACCGCCTGTCACAACATAGACACGGTTGTCAAGCTAGAAACGAGCTTTGGTAAGTAGTTGGCCAGCACGCTATGCATCCGGACTGGATCATTCAAATAATCTAGGTTAATCTGGAGGATGCTTACCCCAAACTCCCGTAATCGCGCCCTCTGCGTAACATGTTCCGGGTCCGTCAATCGCCGCGCGATCGCCGAGCTCTTATTCTCCTCTTCTGAGATCCTCCTTGATGCCGTAAACGCTCTGCTGAACGCGTGATTGCTGTGGTGGTGGAGGTTCGAAGGCCGCGATATGCAGCTAGCTAGTCGAAAACCTGGGGAAACCAATCGGCACCTCTCTCCGACGAGTGTGGGGAGTCTGCCCAAACCAGTAGTGAACAAAACCATTGTGAAAGCCGCTTACAGTATTACCGTAATCAGAAATGGAAGGTCTACGGGCTCATGACTAAGGAAAGGAAACGATGTAGATGCTTAAGCTACGATGGACGAGGGTCAGAGGCAGCTCAACTCGTGGTGGTGGCGCGAGCTGGGTCAGGCTTCCAGCTTCCCTCCTCTTTACGTGATGTCGCACTGGCTCGACCGGGCAGCAGCACCGGGATTGGTTTGAGTTTCAGGCATAGCGGGAGGGGTCAAACCGGGCTTACTACTAGGCACGAGCAGAGCCAAGCATTCATTCCTTGAGACCTGATTTATGGTTCGTTGCGCCTTCCGAGCCCTGCAGTGTCAAACAGGAAGAGCTGTCCTTGTGACGTGGGTAAATCAGCTTGGCGATGCGTTAGCCTCACTGGATGGGACAGCACGTTGGGCACAATCAAGCTGTCGGGATAGTTTGACATAAGTAAGCGCATTTGCTGTGGTATCATATATGCTATGCACAATCTCAAGAACGCTTCCATATGCTCATCAATCCTGAAAACCAATACCAAACCCATCGAGCATGACTACCCATCTGTCCCACGAGCGGCTAATCACTGTCGATATCAGGGTTTGCGACAAATAACCGCTGCGTTGATTTCATGGTAGTCGTTCTTTCATCGACGCTGCCTCTTCTTCTCAGATCTTCTTCTTTGGCCTTCTGGTCTAGAGCATGCTGTTTCGAGTTGGGGCCCATCATCTCCTTCAGTTCTCCAAACGAATCTTCCTCTTCAGAGTCAACATTCGTGGCCTGCCTAATCTTTGAGCCGTCAAAGTAGTTCTCTTTCTGCTGTTCTTGATTGGGCGTCTCTCCGACCTCAGGTATGCCTTCATGAGCCGGCGAACCACCATCGGGCGGAGTAGTATGCGCTCGTGGATATCCACTTCTGTATTTCGCACTGTGAATACTGCTCTTCCCACTGCCTGTTCGTGCATGGACCATGCTGTTATCGCCTAATACTCTGCCCTCGGGCTCATCCTCGCCCTGCATATCGAACGCTAACAGTCTCGTGGGCACATTAACACCACTCATGTTGGGAGAGGTGTATTGTTGAGCTTTCGGAACACCACCATGCCGTATCTTGCCAACAACACCGCCTGAGTTTATTGTGCTCGTCCGCTGCGAATTCGTGCCTACTACCTCGAGGACTGCTCTTTGCTTTGCGGCCTTTTGTTGAGCTGCCATCCTGGCGTCTATTGATTGCGATCGGTCACACCATACTGTTGCCTTCTGCTTCCGCATCAACGTGACATATGAGGTGGGGCTGTTGGTGGCTACGGATCTGCCTGATGTCGATCGACGCGGTAGGCTGGTATTTGAAGTAGAGCCTGTCGTACCTTGCCGCTGCATGTTGGCTGGCGATTGCGGTGAAGGGCGAGATGAACTTAACTGAGTAGAAGTAGATGGTATGTGAGAATGACGATGAGGTTGTCTGGCTTTTGACGCTGCGAAAGGGTTTGGAGGCAAGGTAGAGGACGATCCTGTTCTGGAGTGTCGATGAGTGTTTGCGACTGCAGGCTGACTCTTTGAGGAGGTCGCTCGGGTGTAAGAAGGCAATTCGGCCTGTATTTGAGTTTGAGGTAGTCTTCGAGTAGGCGCGCTATTGTAAGAGCCTTCCGGGATGGTGAAGGCTCGGTCAGGCACCGTGTTGGTGACGGTCAAGACACTCATGAGGCTGAAAACAGGTCTTGGACGCAGGTGTCGATCTGTCTGAAAATGACAAGACAAGTGCGAACGACGTATGATATAATGTTGCAGTGGTGAAGTGGGACAGGTTTTGAGTTTGGTCGGCGTTATTGTTCGTGACGTGGGATTGGATTCCTGATGAATGGCGCAGAAAACGTGCAGGCTGAAAGGTGGATGGGAGAGCTCCAACCACGATATTTGCAGCGAAAGTACTTCGCTACGCCTAGCCGCTGCTTCTTATCTTCTTAGTCTTGAACTGAGTTAACCAGTCTTTACACTCGTCTGGATATCGATCAGGGACGCCCAAGACTCTATACTGTCACTGTTGCAGCCTGAGAAGGATCGTGTTTGCGGCTGTCGGTGACTCGGACTAAGCCTGACTAAACAACGCATGTTGGCCTAAGCGAATGTTACAATATGCTGACCAGGTTCTACTTGGTCTGAGTGGAAGCACGTGGATGGATTGATCGCCCTTAGCTAATGCTTGAACCGCACCGATAGCACGAAGATATCGATCTGGCCTAGCATGTATGCAAGTCACTCCTCCCTGTGCGTTGCATCGAGGTGCCTCTTCGTATTTGTATCTTTAAGTAGCAGCGATGAGGGCCACCTGAGCTGCTCTGGGCACCGCCAAGTGTGTCCCATGCTGTGACGGTAACTACTAATTTTGAGCTGCTATGTTTGGAGACAGTCAAACCAGCCACTCGGACATGTCGGATTCAGTTCGTCTCAGTACCAGTTTTCAGCTTGGAAAGGATGGCTAAAAGCTAACACGGAGAACACCTATATGCTGACTGGATAGCAATTGATGCGGACTCCAGCTGCCCAGTTGTCGTTCCATCCTTGAGATAGGATAATACTCGACTAATAGCAAGCGGGGAGAGGTACTATGACCGGAAACGACAGAGGTGGTTACGGTATTCCCGCTGGGTCTGCTTAAGGTTTAAGGACCCGTAAAGAATTATGCGGACAGCACATGCCAACATACGTTGAAAATAGTTCCTCGGCGTACTGCCCAATATCTTCACCTGTCAGAAAACGCTCGGAATCACCGTCGTCGATTTCACGAGTGGGAATTTGACATCACCATGGTCTGATGTTTCCGACCGCCGGAATTACGTCGCCGATTGGCACCCGGTGAAACCCAGAGCAGACCCGAGATCTACGATTCACTTGGCCTGTTCCTGGATTTCAACCTTGCAACTGACTTTCGCAGGAACCTGGAACCAAACTGGTGACATTCTGGTCCTGCTCGAAGTGTGGATCTGAAGCAGTATTTCCAAAGCTCAAAGTAGGCTTAAACCTGGAACCATGCCTTCAGGTTACCCTATCTACAGTCTCATGTGAGGAGAACTGTAAGCAGGAATATTGACCGATACGGTAGCTCTATGCGCGCTACAGGTGCTCGACAACAAGTTCGTGGATTACGATCCTATCGAGAGCATACTGTCAGCAATGCCCATGACAAGTTGAGAGCCTGGGATTTCGATGCATGAGTCGATTCTGGGCTTTGAACCGCTGATTCTGGACTGGGACAGAGGGCCTGTGGACAACCATCCACAGTATGCTGCAAACTCGATACAGGCTTAGTATTCCGAAAACTCTTTTGGGGACGTGGGCCTTGCTGCGACGTAGACGGAATTACTTGGTAATCCCTCAACGACGAGCAGCAGCGTCTTATCAAGATGCAGTACACAGGCAGTAATCCGGGAAGCATTGAGCTAGTCAGGATTCACCACAGTATTGTCGATGACCTACTTTTTCGTACGCTAATAGTATGAGGGAGTTACGCGTGCGTGTACTAGACGCCAAGCCAGGTTCCAAAAAAAACCCGACCGCGGAAAACTTAGGTACGATGTACCCCCTAGACACAGCCCCTAGGGTAGAAGAAGTGCCCCTAGTTATGGGGACCACTCGCCGAAATCGAGCCCTAACTTATTAAATAACAATTATTTTGCGGTCGGCTTTTTTTTTTGGAACCTGGCTTGACGCGTCACAATTACTGTACTACGGAACACCAGAGTGGCCCAGCTTGCACTAACAGAAATTCGGCGCTTCTTGGTCATCCTCGCCTCAGTTTACCTTTCCCCACTTAACTGTTCGTACATGACAAGAAATTGTACATTCATGTTGTACATAATCGCGTACAAAGCTCGTGCTATCATTGCCCAACCCTAGTCATGCCGAAGGAGCGGCAAACATGTACAGAATGTTCTATGCGACGACAGAAATGTGATCGCAACTTGCCTTGCAGTCGTTGCATCAAACGGGGTGAGCCTGAGAAGTGTTCTCGAGAATGGCCTGAAGGAGGATACGACCCGAGGAAGCATAGAACATACCCTCGACCGGAAAAAGGTAGCCAAGACTCACCATCGTCTTCTAACGATGTTGGTGGTAGTCATGCAAGCCCGAGCTTAGATGCCAATCAAGCGCCCAAGCCTGTAATACACTCTTCACACCGGACTTCAGACGTGTCTTCCACTACCCGCAACCAGCAGAGCTTAGCAAACCATGCGAGCCCTGGAACGACCAGGCCGCCGCAGTCTCGTGTTGACGAAGGAAAAGAAGCTTCTGTACTGGAATTCCTTACATGGGGTAGAGGCAACCTCGCCGATTACCAGGTCAAATCCTTTGACATTTTGAAAGAACCCTTCAAGAACAATCCAAACCCTGCTTTTCCAGAGCAGGAGTATTCGAATGGCTTCGGAAACACCAAGGCCCAACAGGTCTCCTTCCTTCAATTACTTCTGCCGAGGCGCGAACAGATAACGCACTTAGTCGAGTACCACATAAGCCACATCCTTTGGTACCATGCCTGTTTCCATGGTGACTCGTTCCGTCGAGAACTACAATCGCACTATCTCAGTCCAAGTGGCCTTCAGGTCAGGAACATTGACTTGAGATGGTCTGCACTACTCTTCTCAATTATGGCCGGCAGTATGGCGTGTGCCCACGACCACGAGACATCGTCCTGGGGCTTTTCCAAAGCAGAACGCCATCAGCTTACACGTCAATGGTACAAGGCAGCATTGAGTTGCTTGAATTTGGGCGACTATATGTGGCGACACCATCTGTGGTCGGTTCAGACCGTCTGCGTGCTCACGATATCCGGGCACATTCTAGGCTTCAGCAATACACAATCGACCCTACATGGAGCTGCCCTGAAAATTGCACAAGGACTGGGTCTGCAGCGTCTCGGCCCAGAAGCGGATGAAAGCATACTCAATGACCATGACTTAACTCCTGCCAAAAGAGACAAAATCATTAGAAGAGAAATTGGCCGCCGTGTATGGGGCCAACTCTGCAATCAAGACTGGTTCTCCATACCATTTAGCGAGATGTACACAATACAGCGGTCACATTTCTCCACATCTCGACCACAGCATATTGATGATCGAACTTTGCTTCCAGTTCCGGCGCACGAGCCGTCTTCTACGTCTTTTGCACGTTGCATCAATGACATCGCTTGGATACTGCCTCAAGCACATGACGCGTTAACAAGCGCTAGTACTCTTTACACAAAGTACGAGCAAGTGCTTCACCATGATGCGAAGATGAAAGCTTTGGAAAGGGATGGTGTGCCATCATTTCTCTCCATGACGGAATCAATACGCCCGGAGTGGCCAGAATGGATACCCTGGGCTCGCAGAAGCTTGGCCTTATGCTTTGCGCATAAGACGATCATGGTGCATCGAAGCTTCCTCGGCAAGTCACTAACGGATCCAACCTTCGAGCATACCCGCAAGACGTGTATGGAAGCTTCAAAGACGATTTTAAAAGAGGCGAGGCAAGCGCTGGACACTGGCGAGGGACCGATGTTATGGATCGATCAAGCGTTCATGGTCGCTGCAGGCATTACGTTGTCGCTTGATATCTTTCATCGCCAGAACACAGACCCTGAATATGAAGAGCATCGTAAACATGTCGAAACGACAATCAGGATGCTAAATAGGTTTGAGAATAGCATGATCGCCATAAGAGGCGTACGGTTACTCACCTCGTTACTGGCCGAGCAGGCACGACTGTCCGCTCAAAGGGACATGGAGAACTACAGGAAGCGAGCTCGAGAAGATGACTCGAGCACGACGCCTGGAGGATCTGCCCCAACTCCGAACTTTCTTCAAGCCAATGACGGCAGCTTCACCTACGCAATCAAACGGCAGAAATTTGACGTTCCAAAATTTTTGGAGAGCTTCGTTGGCTCGGACAATAGCTTCTCCCAGTCACTACGTTCGAGCCTCCGTGACGGTGGTGCGGGTGCTAACCTTGATGGTGGGAATGATGCAGTCCCAGCAAGTATGGAAGGCAATGGGGACATGGTTCTCGGCAACGGACGTCTGGGTAACGTTCTCATGCAGCAACCAGATACAGACAAACTACCATCAATCAGCGACATGACAGCAGGTACGCCCAATTACACGCAAAATGGGATGGATCATGCCGGGGTAGCACCTATAGACTACGGCTACGAGCAATTCGAGCAATTCTTTCCTCCTCAAGGAGGTATAAGCAATTCATTCTTGTTCGAAGATCTGCTGAACTTTGAGGTATGACTACCCTCGGGCGAGCGACAAACACTATCAGAATACCCCAATGCAGGTGCATTTGCAGCTGCTGGAGATCTGGGCGGCCATCCTGGCTCCGAAGGCCTCGATGCTGTTGGGCTGGGGAACGCAGCACCCATGCAAGTCTATTCCAGTGGCACAGCGCGTCTGAGCTCGGCGTTTCCTGGGGACAAAGCCACGCCTCCTCCACCAGTACCAAATCATACACCGGCACAACAGCGTTTTCGAAAGCAGTTCCCGCCCATGTTCATGAGCTTGAAACAACCAGCGATCCCTGGAATTTGGGGCTCCTGGGATCCGATAGAGGGCCAACCAAAAGAACCGGAGAGTGAGTGGCCCCAGTATAATGTAGCCGATTCAGGAGCTGCACCACAAGCACAACAGCAGTTGGGCTCAGCTGGCAATGCCCACTCGTCAGTCCCCTCTGCAAGTATGGACGAAAAGCAGAGCACTCCCAGCCCCACGCAAGCGGAGTTTGCGAATCGCACGTCAACTCAAGAGTCAAACCCCACGCTAGCCAACCCAAGCGAAGCCGCGTTCCAGCCGCGGGCCAGCCAATCTCGAACAGCACCTTCACTTCCCACAACGTCTCCCACCGACGAGAACGACTCAAACCAAACACACCCACCCCAGCCCCCAACACAGACCGCACAGATCGCTCCCCCTTCCCTCCCAACGCACCTCTTCACACTCGGAATCCTTCCGCCAGCTATACATACACCCTCCAGCACGACCGAGCAACCTCGGTACACCTCGCCCCCACCCCCACCGAAGCACTTCAATCCGTCCACCGATCTCGAGAAAGACGAAGCAATCAAACGCGTCATATCAGCCACGCAGAACAACAACGACAACGGCCCGATATGGGGTGTTGCGAGTAGACCGCCGATCACGTTCGATGGAGACGAGGATTACTCTGGCGACTTGACTGGTGGTGGAGCTGGGTTTGAGAACGATACGGTGCAACGAGGTCTCAGTCAGGCGCGGGAACGGTCTGGTACAGTCACGGCCGAGGAGGCTGGGGCTGGCATCCAGAGCGCCGGCGCCACAGGAAGTAATGCTCGCGGCAGGGTTGACAACGACAACGACAATCAGAATCGAGAAGCGGCGGGCAAGGGAAAAGAGAAAGAGAAGGGGCAAGAACAAGAGAAGGAAAAGCCAAGAGGCTGGTTTGCCTATGGATCAATCTGGAATGTTTAGGACCAGCATGAGCGTGGGCAAGGCCAAGACGCAACATCAGGACACCGAAAACTTTCTCTTACACACATCTCAGATTCGATGAGCTACCTTGTTCATATTCTGCACATTTCTTCTATATCGAAGTTGTAATGAAGCAAAGTTAGCATCTGGATAACGCATGTGGATCTGTATGAATAGTCTATGGCGGTTGTTTGTTCCGCAATCAGAACTCCAGACGGTGGTGTGGTGTCTGACGTTGCTGCAACAGTTGCATATTGGTCTCCCACCATCTCACCACGTACGTAATACATTCGTCTAACGCTTCTAGTCTCTTTGTAGACACAAGTAAGACCAGACCACATGCTCTGTGCTCCCCTCGAACCAATCGAATGCATAGGTCTACCCTTCAGTTCCCAGCGGTCCTCCGGTGTTGCATGTCGCGCAACAAAGGATCGGCACAAGTAGAAAAGACGTAGCACAGCAGAACTTCCTTATGAGACTCTTACACTTTTTCTCTTTTTTCGTGGCCTGCAGGAGCTCGACGGTCTGCTCTTTGCCCTTGGCGGTGTAGAGCGCCAGCATTGATTCCATTTCTGCTTCATCGTCTGTGTGGGCACCGATGTCAGCGTCCCCCGCTTGGCGTTGACTTCAGCCAACATTTCGAGGATCCACTCGGGAGTGTTCGGTGCTGCCCAGCGGTCTGTGAGGTTTGTAAGGAGATCGAGGGAGATAATGATGTCAAGCCAGTCGGTGCAGGCTGGACTGTCTCGGCCGAGGCTCGAGGTACAGTGGTTTGGTGGGTCAGACAGGAGGGATTCAAGGTCTACTGCGGAACCGGGACTGGTGTTGGTGCTGACAGCAGCTCTCGTGGTAGGGACAGTGGTTGATAACGCGGACGTTGTAGTAGGTTTGGACTGTGAGGTAACGGCTGCAGCATCGATCGTGAACGTTACTGCCAGGAGTGCTACCGACGGCTTCATGTCCTGTCAAAGGCGTTTGATAGATGGAATGACTGACTGAAGATATCCGTCCTGCTGTTTGGTATAGGAAGTGATATAGGAGAAAAGAGGGCACCACGCACAATTCATAGACGCAAGATGGCTGTCTGTAGGTGTCAATTGCTGGTCCGCCTGTAGCTCCTGAATTTGGAATGTGGATCGAACCGCAAGTTGCAAAACGTTGTAACTTGCTCAGCGACGAAGAATTGTGACGGCAGTACTGCGCCTATTGTTGATATTTCACCCTTCAACGCCGGTCTTTTTCAAGAAGGCAGATTTTGCCATCATAGTGTTTAGCACGGCGCAATTGAAAGCAGCTTCGCCAGGAGGTACCACTACAGCAATGTAAGTGTTCTCGGTAAATCTTGCTAAAAAGGCATTGAAACTTGGTGTTTGCACTTTGTAGAGCACAAAGCCAGCTGCGGAGACGGAGGAAGAGGAGGGACCCTTGGTTGAGCGTGCCACAGTATGTTTGTAGGACTTCATAATATTCGAGATGCGTTCGTGCCGGTCAGGGTTAGGGTTGCTGTTCGGATTGGCATTGTCGACGCTTGTGACGGTAAGGAAGGTGCTTCTCTCGAACAGAACGATCTCCTCTGCCTCGATCTGCTGGGCGAATGCCTTCAGGAACTTCTCAATCACAATAAGGTTAGGGATCATCCTGTGGACAATGCCGGCCCAAGCCTTGTAAAGTGTCTGATCCCAGATGCTGCTAGCAAATGTCTCGAGACTCATACCTTCAGTCCTGGCTAAGATCATCTTGCAGCGCTCTTCGTAGATTCGTTCGCGATGTTCACCCTGGACAAGGTCCATTTTGTGAACGAGACAGAAGACCATGGCCGTGGGAGAGTATTCTTTCAGGGCTGCTATGACTGCAGCATAGGTGTCCAGATCTCGATCGACTTCCCGCGACTCAATATCGAAGACGTAGATGAGCACCTGAGCATCGCTGAAGACGTTCTCTCGCTGCGTATTGAGGTATGAGTCCATAAAGGCGTCTTGCCTACAATAATTAGGATCTGATACGATACGACGTGTCCGGTGAAGTACCTTACCCTCCACAGTCCCACAAGTTGAGGGTGAGGTTGCCCATAAACCTGGCATGGCTATGCTCGACATCGATGGTTGCGCCTAGTCTTCGCACATCTTTGGCCACGTAGTTGCTGAATATGATGGAGCGCATGGACGATTTGCCTGAGCCGGACTTGCCCATAAGTAGCACCTTCTTTTTTCGCTTGCGCGCATCCATCTCGTCGCTATGGGAGGATCGCTTGGGCCTCCGGATGGATCCTACGACGAGTCGCAGCAGAGATGTCGAAAGCTCGAACGAAAGCTGCGACGATGTGGAAGTTTGCTCTGTTTGCAATCCATGACTTATCGCGCCTTCCCCGCACCGAGGTGTTGCTTATCACGCGTCGAAGCTAGCCCGAAAATGGTAACAGACATCATCAACTGGAGGCCTCCAGGCGACCGCATTCGAATTCGACTACCTTAACTCACATTCCTATTCATTTGCTGTCCATAGCAGCAGTCTATCTATCTAAGTCACCACTCTTACAAGATTCATCATGACGGACGCCGGGAGCGAGAAGTCTAACCCGGCTTCAGATAAGTACATCCCTCCACCAATGGACCCCTACGCCACTTATCAGACCCCTTACGAACGTCGTGGGAATGACCCGCCGAATCCCTTCATCGAATTCCGCCGGTTCGCTGATAAGCAGATGGCATCTATGCTCGAGGGTTTTGGGAGTTTTGGCTTTCCTCAGATGTTCAACATGGCAGATGAAAGTAAGAAGTTCCGCGAGCAATTCGAGAGGGACATGCAGGCATTGCATGACCAAAGGCGGGACCTCCAGAAGGAGATGAGGAGGAGGACAGAGCACGATATCACTGTGGTGCCTGGCAAAGCACAGGACGCTGTACCGGAGCAGCCTATGGAAACCTCAAGCAGTAGTCCGTCGGCTGAACGAAATCGGCAGGGTCAGCACAGATCGCTGCAGGAAGAGAGTGGTGATTACACTCGGACTCTGAGCAGACTTCCAGATGGATGGATCCAAGCAACCACGTCCGATGGGAAGAAGTACTTCATTGAGCAAGCTACCGGCACAGCCACGAACAAGATGCCTACCGCAGCCACACAGGTCATGCCGCCAGGCTGGGAGAGAGAAACAGCAAGTAGCGGTCGCCCATACTACGTCAATCACAACAATCGAACAACTACCTGGGGCGATCCCCGCATGACGCAGGACAGGTCTCGGCCATCAGAGCTCACGGCTGAAGAGAGAGCTGAAAAGTGGGAGAGAGGCTTCCGCAACTGTCCGGAGCTCAAGAAACACAGCGACGAGACTGAGCTCGATGTATACGAGCGGCTTGATGAGCAGCAGCAGAAAGATCTGGCTCAGCTTTCGAGGCAGATCAAAGAAAGAGGCGAACGTTGGAAGCGTGGCTTCCAGAACTGTCCAGAGCTCAAAAAGCTCGATGACGGCACTGAGCTTGCCATGTATGAAGAGTTGAATGGGCAGGAGACTGAGTCTGTCAGCTCCATCAGGTCTTGTCCCTGGGGAAAGAACAACAGTTGCTCGAGTTGGCGCTGGCCAGTGCTTGGCTATGACGCAATGCGAAGGGCGAAACAGTTGCCATTGCGCGAAGCTACTGATGATGATGACTTTATGTTCCTGCAAGATAAAAACGGCATTCTGGTCAAAGTCCCTCTGCCGAACCTTCTGCGAGCGGACGCAGATAACCTAATGGACCTAGACATGCATCAAGGAGATGGTGGTGAAGATGGCAGCAAGGCGAATTTTCGAAACCACCTTTTGCAACTTGTTGCGCCAGAGCAGCAGAGGCAGAAACGCCTCACGAGGGCAATCGAACTTTTGGAGCAGGACGGATATGACGCAGAGGACATCGTAGCGGCAGTCCAGCGTTGGGAGAACAATGGACACAACGAAGATGACGAGGGGCTTGCACATCGTGATCTGCAGCAAAGAGGCGATGAACCACAGAAGAGCGACGTACAGCAATGGTCAAGCTCGCTCAACTCCACCTCTGCATGGCCCAACGACGACGAGACCAAACCATCGATAGTGTCTACAATGACAAGGACGACCTCCAGAACATTGCCTGACGGCTCGGTCGAGACGAGGCGCGTACTGAAGAAGAAATTCGCCGACGGCCGGGAGGAGTCGGAGGAATCCACTGACATATCACAAGCAGCGAAGGCAATCAAGCGACAGGACGAGAAGCCTGGATGGTTCTGGAACTGACCTCAAATTGTGTTGGCGGCGCTGCTGTAAGTTGGGCTTTGATGAGTACATATGTAGGTCGTTGTTCTTTTCGCTTAGCATGTCCGTCTTATCTCAATGGCCACAACTTCACTTTCCTGCTTTTCTACGGTCCTGCTTATCGCTTGATACACGAAGCAGCTCGCCTCCACACGGATGCCGGTGAGAAAGACAGCATGCTGATACAGCGTAGCAGATAAGAGCTTGAACCATGTTTCTGGTGGTTTGGGTGGCTCTGGTTCGATGTCACTAAGGTCTGTTTTCATCACTCCTTGCTATTGTTGGCTTTCACGTGATATAAACATTGCTTTCGGTACGGATGACCTACAATTATTGCTCGAACTTGATTCCATACCCAGACCTTGCGCTTCTGCTGTACTACACGTTATGGCAGAGGATCGTCAACCTCGAAAATTGCGCTTGTTAGTTAAAGGCAAGGAGAAGGTCGACTCGTTATTTCGTCGCAAGAAGAAAGCAAAGCAAAAAGAAGGGAGAAACCAGCATACCGACGAAGATGACTTTGAACACGAAGTGCCTATCCTTTCGAGGATTGCCGATCCTGCTGGGACTCATCCACTGCGGCTTAAGCTTAAAGTGAATCCTCCAATGACTACCAATGAAGACGTGGACGAATTGCCAGCACGAACTCACGAAGACGAGGGCATGGACACGGACACGGGCGGTGAACACCACGAACGAGCCGTCAAGGCGGAGAGAAGGCGTGGCATCATCGGTACGGACACCTTGAACTTCAACACCAAGACCATCGTGTCCCACAACCGTGCCATTGCGAAGCAACCCTCATCAGCATTACGGCCTCAACAGTTTACGTTCGTTGGCCACAAGCCAACAACATCCACTACTGGGCTTACCTCTGGCCTTCAAACAACTCAAGGCCAACCCAATGAGTCACAATTACAGCAGGCAGCAAGGGGCGCCTTCCTCGAGTCGAAGCCAAAGCCAGAACACGTGCCTGAGGAGCGCTCTACTTCCCAGCAAGATGGCATAACCATCAAGCAGTTTCTCGATGCCGAAGATAAAGACGGCAGTAAGCGGAAGCATCTTAAGCATGAGACACCAAAAACAGCCCGACCTGCCGAATCGACGAAAGAACCTCAAGCACGACCTTCGAAAGGACCTCTCGACCACCTCAAACTAAATTCGACACAGCCAATACCACAGCCTCGCCTTGACACCACTTCTCCAGTCACAAAACCATCCAACTACGTCTCACCACAGATAGAAACCCCAGAAGCAGGTCCAGCACTCTATCGAAGCAATCACCACAACCCGACGATCCCACCCCATGTCTTTAGCAACACAGTTCCAGACAGAACGGAGAGTCTGTTCTTCGCACAAGATGCAGAAGACGATGCTGCATCACCAAGAAGGACGGTACACGGCGACGTCCCCGCCCTCAACCATCGACAGCGCGAGAGGGTACCACTTGGCGCAAGAATCAAGGACGATGACGAGGATGACATTGAGCTTGACAACATCTCCACAGCTATTTCACCCAAGACGAAGAAACTCCATCGCCACCTTCGCGGCATGACCGACGAAAACAAGATTGCATATGACGAATCTCGCGTTCCTCAAACCTACTACACAGCACCCAACCGCCTGCCCAACGCCTACCTTGCCGCATGCCACAACCTGAAACGAAAACGTCCCTCTCCGTCCTCGCTACCTCCTCCAGACCACATCCACCAACACACCGGCTCAACTGCCTTCAACATCTTCGCAAACGGCATCCTACTCTACCCCGAACTGTGTCTGTTACTAGCAGCACAACTCCCCGTCCAAACACTCATAAATCTCTACAGCATATCCAAAGACTTCCACGTCATCGTAAACCAGCGGTTCACAACGGTAATACTGAACCAACTGACGCTGAAAGCACCGCACGCCGCACGATGTTATCCATGGAGGTGCTACGAGCGATTATGCCAACCAGACCCAAGCCTGCGCGCAGGAACAGAAAGTCTAGCCAGTCAGACAAATCATAGAGCAAGCGCAAACATAAACATCAAGCCAGCACCTCCACCAACCCACGCCGTCTCACAATCTACACACGAGCAACACGCCGACGCCACCTCTCAACCACGACGCCCATCCACCATCACCATCCCCGCCATCCACCGCAAAGTCCCAACCTTCCGCTACCTCCACCTCGCCCTCCACCGCGAAAAAACCCTCTGGCAAATCTACCAACTCTTCGCCGCCCACGGCGTGCCCCTGCCGGGCCA
>Ga0210040_10003811_pt1 | contig 20130 bp, 18 predicted proteins | sample CryGeyCG12114_NA_FD_185462 | JGI IMG/M metagenome (GOLD analysis project Ga0210040, IMG submission 185462) | Groundwater microbial communities from aquifer - Crystal Geyser CG19_WC_8/21/14_NA (SPAdes) (version 2) | ecosystem: Environmental > Aquatic > Deep subsurface > Groundwater | place: USA... | reverse complement strand
ACCTCGGTCCACGTCAGCGGACCGGGCGCGCCCAGCGGTCGCCCCGTGACGGCGTCGATCTTGCCGACGGCGTGGAAGCGGTCCTCCTCGTGCGCCTCGGCGGCCTCGAAGCCGTTGCCCTTGCGGGTCAGGCAGTGCACGAGGACGGGCCCGCCGAACTGCTTGGCGGCCACCAGGGCCTGCTCGACGGCCGCGATGTCGTGCCCGTCGATCGGACCCACGTACTTGAGCCCGAGGTCGGCGAACAGCCCCTGCGGGGCCAGCACGTCCTTGATCCCGCTCTTGACGCCGTGCAGCACGTCGTACGCCGCCGTGCCGACGACGGGCGCCCTGCTCACCCCGCGCTTGACCAGGTCGAGCATCTGCTCGTAGCGCCGGTGGGTCCGCAGGCTCGTGAGGTGGCGCGCCAGCCCGCCGACGGTCGGGGTGTAGGAGCGCCCGTTGTCGTTGACCAGGACCACCAGCGGCAGGTCGGTGGTCTCGGCGATGTTGTTCAGCGCCTCCCAGGCCATCCCGCCCGTGAGGGAGCCGTCGCCGACGAACGCGAGGACCGTGCCGGGGAGGTGCTGGAGCCGGAGCGCCTTGGCCAGGCCGTCGGCGTACGACAGCGCGGTCGAGGCGTGCGAGTTCTCCACCCAGTCGTGCTCGGACTCGGCCGGGCTCGGGTAGCCCGCGAGACCGCCCTTCTGCCGCAGGGTGGGGAAGGCGTCCTGGCGACCGGTGAGGATCTTGTGCACGTAGCTCTGGTGACCGGTGTCGAAGACGATCGGTTCGGTCGGTGAGTCGAAGGCCCGGTGCAGCGCGATCGTCAGCTCGACCACCCCGAGGTTGGGGCCGAGATGGCCGCCGGTCCGGCTGATGTTCTCGATGAGGAACGTGCGGATCTCGGAGGCCAGCTGCTCCAGCTGGTCGGGGGCGAGGGCCTTGAGGTCCGCCGGGCTCTGGACCTGACGCAGCAGGCCTTCCGGGGCGGGCATGTCCCCAGGATAGAGGCCCTACGAGTGGCGCGTGGCGGTGCGACCCGACGTGCCGGCCAGGACCGACACCACGTGAGCGAGGACACGTACCGCCCGGGCGTGCCCGCAGCGCCAGCGTGCAGCCCTTGCAGGCGACGTCTCGCTCGACGTCACAGGCGGGCCAGGAACGTACGCCCGCGCAGCGCCTCGCCGATCAGGCCGACCGCCCGCCGCGTCCGCATCAGCGCGGCTCCCTGCTCCAGCCAGATCTCGGCGGCCGTCTCCACGACGTCGGGGCGGACCTGGCCGCGCAGCGAGGTGCGGACCGAGGCGAGCCCGTCCTCCACGGCCCGGCACTGCCCCTCGACGAAGTGCTGGGCGAACTGCGCCAGCACGAGCGGGTGGTGCCGCAGCACCCGGTAGCCGCGGAAGTCCGCCGGGCAGCAGTCGAACAGGTACGCCACCGCGCTGAGGTCCCAGCCGGGGGCGCCGGGCGGACGGACGTTGTCGGGCCAGCCGGGCGGGGCGACGGAGACGGGCATGGGGTTGATGCTATCGAACACCTGTTCGAACGGGCAAGGGCCTGGCCGTCGGTAGGGTCCTGGGATGAGCGACGACCGGCACGACGACGACCGGCACAACGACGGCCAGCACGACGACGACGGGCACGACGACGTCGTCTGCCGGATCGTCCGCGGCACCCTCGACGCGGACGTGGTGCTGCGGACGGACCACGTCGTGGCGTTCCTGGACCACCACCCGGTGTTCAAGGGCCACACGCTCGTCGCCCCCGTCCGTCACGTCGACACGCTGCTGGAGCTGGGCGAGGACGAGATGGTGCCGCTGCTCACGGCGGCCCAGCGCGTCGCGCGCGCCCTGTCCGGGGCGCTCGGCGCCCAGGGCACCTTTGTCGCGGTGAACAACGTCGTCAGCCAGTCGGTGCCGCACCTGCACGTGCACGTGGTGCCGCGCACCAAGGGTGACGGGCTGCGCGGGTTCTTCTGGCCCCGCAGGCGCTACGCCGAGGGCGAGCAGCTCGCGTACGCGACCCTGCTGCGCGAGGCGCTCGCCGCGCACGACGCCCCCTGAGCCTGTCGAAGGGCCTCGACGAGGTCGGCATCGCGTGGAGCCGACCCGTTCCGGGCCCTTCGACAAGCTCAGGGGGCGTTCGCCCTTCGACGAGCTCAGGGCGTTGCTTCGACGACCTGCTTCAGCAGCGAGCGCAGGACGTACGGCATGATCCCGCCGTTGCGGTAGTAGTCCGCCTCACCGGGGGTGTCGATGCGGACGACGGCGTCGAACTCGACCGCCTCGCCCGAGCCGGTCGACGGGCTCGCCGTGACGTGCACCGTCTTGGGCGTGCTGCCGTCGTTGAGCGCGGTCACCCCCGTGAAGGAGAACGTCTCCTCCCCCGTCAGCCCGAGCGACTCGGCGCTCTGGCCCTCGGGGAACTGCAGCGGCAGGACGCCCATGCCGATCAGGTTGGAGCGGTGGATGCGCTCGTACGACTGCGCGATCACCGCCTTGACCCCGAGCAGCGCGGTGCCCTTGGCCGCCCAGTCGCGCGAGCTGCCCGAGCCGTACTCGACGCCGGCCAGCACGACCAGCGGCGTGCCCTGCTCGAGGTAGTGCTCGGACGCCTCGTAGACCGTGGTGACCGGCGTGCCGGGCTGGGTGAAGTCGCGGGTCACGCCGCCCTCGGTGCCCGGGGCGAGGCGGTTGCGCAACCGGATGTTCGCGAACGTGCCGCGGATCATCACCTCGTGGTTGCCCCGGCGCGACCCGTACGAGTTGAAGTCGCGTCGCGCCACGCCGTGCTCGGTCAGGTAGTCCCCCGCCGGGCTGTCGGCCTTGATCGAGCCGGCCGGCGAGATGTGGTCGGTCGTGATCGAGTCCCCCAGCATCAGCAGGACGCGGGCGCCCTCGATGTCGGTCACGGGCTGCGGCTCCGCGGGCATGCCGTCGAAGTACGGGGGCTTGCGGACGTAGGTCGAGTCCGCGTCCCACTCGAACACCGCGCCCTCCGGCGTGGGCAGCGACTGCCACTGCTGGTCGCCGGCGAAGACGTCGGAGTAGGAGTCGGCGAACATCTCGGCGCCGATCGAGGACGCCACGATCTCGTCGATCTCGGACTCCGTCGGCCAGACGTCCCGCAGGTAGACCGGCTGGCCCTGCTCGTCGTGACCGAGCGGGTCGTTGACGAGGTCGATGTCCATCGTCCCCGCAAGCGCGTACGCGACCACGAGCGGCGGCGACGCGAGGTAGTTCATCTTGACGTCCGGGTTGATCCGGCCCTCGAAGTTCCGGTTGCCCGAGAGGACGGAGACCGCGGCGAGGTCGGAGGCCTGGACCGCCGCGCTCACCTCCGGGATGAGCGGGCCGGAGTTGCCGATGCAGGTCGTGCAGCCGTAGCCGACGAGGTTGAAGCCGAGCTTGTCCAGGTAGGGCGTGAGGCCCGAGCGGTCGTAGTAGTCGCTGACCACCTTGGAGCCCGGGGCCAGCGTCGTCTTGACCCAGGGCTTGCGGTTCAGGCCCCGCTCGACCGCCTTCTTGGCCACCAGCGCGGCGCCGATCATGACGCTCGGGTTGGACGTGTTGGTGCACGAGGTGATCGCGGCGATCGTCACGGCGCCGTGGTCGATCTCGAAGGTCTGCCCGTCGAGCGTGACCAGCGTGGGCTTGCTGGGCCGGCCGATGTCGGCGGCCACGTTCTCGCCGAACTCGTGCGGCTCGCTCTCCCCGCTCTCGCTCGAGCTCACCGGGTCGGAGGCCGGGAAGGTCTCCGAGACCGACTCGTCGTAGCCGTTCAGCGCCGGCGCGGCGTCGACGTTCGGTGCGGCGGCGTCGGGCGTGGCCGACGGGGCCGGCACCGCGCCGGCAGGGTCGTCGACGTAGGCGGCCAGCGCCTCGCGGAAGCCCTGCTTGGCCTGCGCGAGGATCACCCGGTCCTGGGGGCGCTTCGGCCCGGCGATGCTCGGCACGACGGTGCCGAGGTCGAGCTCGAGGTACTCCGAGTAGCGCGGCTCGTGGTCGTCGGAGTGCCAGAGGCCCTGCTCCTTCGCGTACGTCTCGACGAGCGCGATCTGGTCCTCGCTGCGGCCGGTGAGCCGCAGGTAGTCCGTGGTCTTGGAGTCGATCGGGAACACGGCGATGGTCGAGCCGTACTCCGGGCTCATGTTGCCGATGGTGGCGCGGTTGGCCAGCGGCACGGCCGAGACGCCCGGCCCGTAGAACTCGACGAACTTGCCGACGACCTTGTGCTGGCGCAGCATCTCGGTGATGGTCAGCACCAGGTCGGTCGCCGTGGCGCCCTCCGGCATGGTCCCGCTGAGCTTGAAGCCGACGACGCGCGGGATGAGCATCGACACGGGCTGGCCGAGCATGGCCGCCTCCGCCTCGATGCCGCCGACGCCCCAGCCGACGACGCCGAGGCCGTTGACCATCGTCGTGTGCGAGTCGGTCCCGACGCAGGTGTCGGGGTAGGCCTGGGTCACCCCACCCTTGTCGCGGGTGAACACGACGCGCGCGAGGTGCTCGATGTTGACCTGGTGGACGATGCCGGTGCCGGGCGGGACGACCTTGAAGTCGTCGAACGCGGTCTGGCCCCAGCGCAGGAACTGGTAGCGCTCGCGGTTGCGGCCGTACTCGATCTCGACGTTGCGCGAGAAGGCGTCGGAGGTGCCGAAGACGTCGGCGATCACCGAGTGGTCGATGACCAGCTCGGCCGGCGCGAGCGGGTTGATGAGGTTGGCGTCCCCGCCGAGGTCGGCCATCGCCTCGCGCATGGTGGCCAGGTCGACCACGCAGGGCACGCCGGTGAAGTCCTGCATGATCACCCGGGCCGGGGTGAACTGGATCTCGTCGGCCGGCTGCGCGTCCGCGTCCCAGCCCGCCAGGGTCCGGATGTGGTCGGCGGTGATGTTCGCGCCGTCCTCGGTCCGGAGCAGGTTCTCCAGCAGGATCTTCAGGCTGTACGGGAGGGTCGTGGCACCCTCGACCGCGTCCAGCCGGAAGATCTCGTACGACTGCTCGCCCACCTGCAGCGTCGCCCTCGCCCCAAAGCTGTCGACACTCGTCCCGTCGGTCATCCGGCCTCCTCGCCTCGCAAAAGTATCTTGACGTCAAGATATCACGCTGGGGCGCAACGCCCCGACCTGCTCAGCCTCCCCCAGCACCGTTCCGGCGGGCCGGTAAGGGTGCCCTGAGTAGGGCCCGCACGAAGATCGGGAAGTTTCCGGCCGGACAGACGCGGTCAGATGTTCCCCGTCGTCGGCTCCAGGATCGCGACGCACTCGACGTGCTGCGTCATCGGGAACAGGTCGAACCCCCGGATGCTCACCGCGGCGTAGCCGTGCTGCGCCGCGGTGGCCAGGTCGCGCGCCAGGGCCGCCGGGTCACAGGCCACGTACGCGATCGCGCGCGGTCGGCGGGCCACGACCTCCCGCAGCACCTTCGCGCCTGCGCCGGAGCGCGGCGGGTCCAGCACCACGAGGTCGACGTCCTTCGGCAGCCTCGGCAGGCCTCTCTCGACGTGGTCGGCGGTGAACCGGGCGCGGTGGCCCGCGTCGGCGAGGTTCCGGCGGGCGGTGGCCACGGCCGCGCGGCCCGACTCGAGCCCCCACACCTGACAGCCGGCGTCGACCAGCGCGCCGGCGAAGAGGCCGACCCCGCAGTAGAGGTCGAACGCCCGCTCGTCGGGCTCCGGCTCCAGGCCCTCCAGCACCGCCCGGACCAGCGTGGCGGCCGCGGCGGGGTGCACCTGCCAGAAGCCGGCGGCCGCGACCGCGTACGTCCGTCCCTCGACGGGTTCGCGCAGCCCCCCGTCCGCCTCGGCGTCCCCCGAGGTCTCGACGACCCTCCCGTCGACGAGCAGCGCCGCCCCGGTGGGCGACGCCGCGGCGACCAGCTCGGCGCCCACCGGCCAGCGGCGTTCCGCCACGACCGGCGTCCGGGGCGAGGCGATGGGGCAGCCGTCCTCGGGCACGGGCACCAGGTCGCTCGAGCGGTGCTTCCTCAGCGCGGCACGTCCGTCGGCGTCGGCGTGGTAGCGCATCCGGGTGCGCCAGTCCAGCCCGTCGTCGGCACCGGCGTCCGGGACCGGCACGGCCTCGACCTCGCCCTCCCACGTCAGCCCGGCCAGCCGCGAGAGCTGCTCGGCCACGACCGCGGTCTTGAGCCGGCGCTGCTCGGGCAGGCTCGCGTGCTGCCAGTCGCAGCCGCCGCACAGGCCGGGACCCGCGACCGGGCACCGCGGCGTCACGCGCCCGGGCGAGGCGAGGAGGACCTCGGTCGCGTCGGCGCGCCAGAAGCGCGCGTGGCTGGTGTCGGTCAGGGTGAGCAGCACCCGTTCGCCGGGCAGCGCGTGGCGGACGAACACCACGCGACCCGGTCCGCCGTCGCCGACGTCGAGGCGGGCGACGCAGTGCCCGCCGTGCGCGACCGGCCCCACCTCGACCGGTCCGACCACCTGCCCGACGACGGTCACGAGTCGAGGTAGCTGCGGCGCGCCTGCTCCGCCTCGGTCTCGCGGTGGATGCGCTTGCGGGCCAGGTCGGAGGAGCGCAGCAGGAACGGCACCGAGGTCACGAGCACGCCGGGGGTGAAGAGGAGCCGCGTCTTGAGCCGGAACGCGCTCTGGTTGTGCAGGATCTGCTCCCACCAGTGCCCCACCACGTACTCCGGGACGTAGACGGTGACGATGTCGCGCGGGTTCTCGGTGCGCAGGCTCTTCACGTAGCGCAGGATCGGGGTGGTCACCTCCCGGTACGGCGAGGCGATCACCTTGAGCGGCACGGGGATCCCGGCCGCGTCCCACTGCTCGACGAGCCGCTGGGTCTCCTCCTCGTCGACCGAGACCGTGACGGCCTCCAGCGAGCTGGGCCTGGCCGCCTTGGCGAACGCCAGCGCGCGCATCGTCGGCTTGTGCAGCTTGCTGACCAGGACCACGCTGCGGACGCGGGACGGGAGCATCCGGTCCTCGCCCGGGACGAGCGCCGTCTCCTCGGCCACGTGGTCGTAGTGGCGGCGGATCGACTTCATCAGCAGGAAGATCACGGCCATCGCGATGATGGCGATGTAGGCGCCCTGCGTGAACTTGCTCAGCAGCACGATCACCAGGACCGTGCCCGTCATCGTGAGCCCGACCCCGTTGATGACGCGGGACCGCTTCATCCGCGCTCGCGCCGCAGGGTCCCGCTCGGTCTTCAGGTGCCGGGTCCAGTGCCGCAGCATCCCCGTCTGGCTGACCGTGAACGAGACGAAGACGCCCACCACGTAGAGCTGGATCAGGGCGGTGACGTCGGCCTTGAAGGCCACGATCAGCACGATCGCCAGCGCCGACAGCACCACGATCCCGTTGCTGTACGCGAGCCGGTCGCCCCGGGTGTGGAGCTGGCGGGGCAGGTAGCCGTCCTTGGCCAGGATCGAGCCGAGGACGGGAAACCCGTTGAACGCCGTGTTCGCGGCGAGGAACAGGATGATGAACGTCGCGGCGATGACGAAGTAGAAGCCCGGCCGGAAGTCGTTGAACACGACGTCGGCCAGCTGCGCGATGCCGGTCTTCTCGATGACGTCGACCCGCTGACCGTTCAGCAGGTAGTGCGAACGACCTTCGTCGATGAGGCGCAGGCCGGTGAGGTTGGCCAGCGTGATGACGCCGACGACCATGGTCACCGCGACCACGCCGAGCAGCAGCAGCGTGGTGGCGGCGTTCTTGCTCTTCGGCTTCTCGAAGGCGGGCACGCCGTTGGAGATCGCCTCGACCCCGGTCAGCGCGGCGCACCCGGAGGAGAAGGTGCGGGCCAGCAGGGCGACCATCAGGAAGCCGGTGAAGTCCGCGTAGCGGGGCTCGGCCTCGATCGTGTACTGCGCGCTCTCCGCACGCAGCGGCTCGCCGAGGACCAGGATCCGGAACAGCCCCCACCCGATCATCACGAGCATGCCGGCCATGAAGCAGTAGGTCGGGACGGCGAAGAGCCCACCCGACTCCCGGACCCCGCGCAGGTTGAGCGCGGCGAGCACGATGACCGCGACGCTGGCGGCGAGCGCCTCGTGGCCGTCGAGGAAGTGCAGCAGCGGCACCGACTTGGCGTTCTGGACGCCGGAGGAGATCGACACCGCGACCGTGAGGACGTAGTCCACGAGCAGCGCGCTGCCCACCGTCAGGCCGGCGTTCGGCCCGAGGTTGACGGTCGCCACCTCGTAGTCGCCGCCGCCGGAGGGGTAGGCGTGCACGTTCTGGCGGTAGGACGCGACGACGACGAGCATCACGACCGCGACGAGGATCGCGATCTTCCAGGAGAAGGCGTACGCCGTCAGCCCGGCCAGCGAGAGCGTGATGAGGATCTCGTCGGGCGCGTAGGCGACCGAGGAGAGCGCGTCGGAGGCGAACACCGGCAGCGCGATGCGCTTGGGGAGCAGCGTCTCGCCGAGCTGCGTGCTCGACAGCTTGCGGCCGATCAGCAAGCGCTTGCCCAGCTCGGAGACGCTCACCACGAGGAGCGACTCTAGCCACGATTCCCGAGGTCGACGGCCTCCCCGGGGCGCAGCCCCCTCCCCGCGGCCGGCGGCACGACGACCACGCCGCCGCGACCGCGCCACGCCCTACACTCGCTCGGGTGCACATCGTGATCATGGGTTGCGGCCGGGTGGGTTCCACCCTGGCCCGCTCGCTGGAGAAGCGGGGCCACACGGTCGCGGTGGTCGACGTCAACGTCGACGCCTTCCGTCGGCTGGGCCCGGACTTCGCCGGCCGTACGGTCAAGGGCGTCGGCTTCGACCGCGAGGTCCTCCTCGAGGCCGGCATCGAGGAGGCCGACGGCTTCGCCGCGGTCTCCTCCGGCGACAACTCCAACATCCTCGCCGCCCGGGTCGTGCGCGAGACGTTCGGCGTCGAGAACGTCGTGGCCCGGATCTACGACCCCGGCCGCGCCGAGGTCTACGAGCGCCTGGGCATCCCGACCGTCGCCACCGTCCGCTGGACGTCGGACCAGGTGCTGCGTCGGCTGCTGCCGGCCGGTTCCGAGCCGCTGTGGCGCGACCCGTCCGGCACCGTGCGGATCATCGAGGTGCACGTCGACCGTTCCTGGGTCGGGCGTACCGTGCGGGACATCGAGGACGCGGCCGGCGCCCGGGTGCCCTTCCTGTTCCGGATGGGCTCGGCCCTCGTGCCCCGGGACGCCACGATCTTCCAGGACGGCGACCTCGTCTACGCGGCGGTCGAGGACGCGGGCCTGGCCCACGTCGAGGACGTCCTGGCCGCCGCCCCGCAGGAAGCATGAGCATGCGCGTCGTCATCGCCGGGGCCGGGAACGTCGGCCGTTCCATCGCCGCCGAGCTGGTCGAGAAGGGTCACGAGATCCTGCTCATCGACCGCGACCCGCGGGCCATCAAGTCCGACACCCTGCCGCAGGCCGAGTGGCTGCTGGCCGACGCCTGCGAGCTGTCGTCGCTGGAGGAGGCGGGCATCGACACGTGCGACGTGGCGATCGCCGCCACGGGCGACGACAAGGCCAACCTCGTGATCTCGCTGCTGTGCAAGACCGAGTTCGGCGTGCCGCGCACCGTCGGGCGGGTCAACCACCCCAAGAACGAGTGGCTGTTCAACGAGGTCTGGGGCGTCGACGTCTCGGTCTCCACCCCGCGGCTGATGTCCGCCCTGGTCGAGGAGGCCGTCACCGTCGGCGACCTGATCCGGCTGATGACGTTCCACGAGGGCGAGTCCAGCCTGGTGGAGATGACGCTGCCGACGTCGAGCCCGGTGGCCGGGCGCCGGATCGGGGACCAGACCTGGCCCGGCGACGCGGTGCTGGTCGCCATCATCCGCGACGGCCGGACGCAGGCACCCGACCCGGACGGGTCGTTGGAGGCGGGCGACGAGCTGCTGTTCGTCACCGCGCAGGTCGACGAGCAGGAGCTGGCCGACGTGCTGTCGCCGCGCGAGGGCGGGGTCAAGGACGTCTCGCTCGCCGCCCCGGCCCGGATGACGCAGGGCCTCTAGCCGAGGTCACCGGCACGGCGCCGACCGGCGCGTCGACCCCTGGGCACGACCGGCGGGAACGTTACGCACTCGTCACGCGGCTGGTCCGCCTCCGCCTCGGCCCGGGTGCAGCATGAGCCACGGGGGGACAGACCTCCACGTGAGGACGTCATGGCTGGTCGCGTCACGCGACGCATCAATCGCGGCTGGTGGTTCGAGCCCGTGCCGGTGGACCCCGAGCGCGAGCACGAGGCGGCGGGACGGCTGAGCGCCGGGGTCGGGAGCGGCCTCGAGGCCGTCACCCTCCCCCACTCGACCAGGCTCGTCCCGGTCCAGGGCTTCGACGAGCAGGACCACCAGCTCGTCTCGACCTACCGTCGGCTGCTGGCGCTGCCCCCCGAGGCCGCGGCGGGCCGCGTCGTCGTCGAGCTCGGCGGGGTGATGACGGCCGCGACGGTGTGGTGCAACGGTCGACGGCTGGCCGAGCACCTGGGCGGGTTCGTCCCGTTCACCGTGGAGCTGACCGGCACCCTGCGCTTCGACGGCACCGACCTCCTGACCGTCGAGGTCGACTCCTCCGAGCGGCCCGACATCCCCCCGTTCGGCGGGCACCTCGACTACCTGACCTTCGGCGGCGTCTACCGCGACGTGACCCTGATGCTGCTGCCCTCCACGTTCCTCGTCGACGTCTTCGCCAAGGGCGTCGACGTGCTCACCGACGAGCGCAGGATCGTCCTGACCTGCGAGCTCGACGCCGCCGACGCCGCCGGTTGGGCGGGTGCCGAGGTGCAGGTCGAGGTGCTCGACGGCGGGCGCGTGCTGGCGTCGGCCTCCGCCGCCGTGGACCCGCCCGGTCCCGGCCGGGCAGAGCGTGCCGGCGCCCGCGTGACCGTCACCGACCTGGCGGCGCTGCGGCTGTGGGACCTCGACGACCCCGCGCTGCACGACGTGGTCGTCCGGCTGGTCCGGGACGGTCGGGTCGAGGACGAGACGCGGGTCCGCACCGGTCTGCGCGACGCCCGCTTCACCAGCGAGGGGTTCCACCTCAACGGGCGGCGCGTCACCCTGCGCGGGCTCAACCGGCACCAGACGTACCCGCACGTGGGGGCCGCCATGGGGCACCGCGGGCAGCGGCACGACGCGCACGTGCTGCGCGTCGAGCTCAGGTGCAACGCCGTCCGCACCGCCCACTACCCGCAGGACCCCGCGTTCCTCGACGCCTGCGACGAGCTCGGTCTGCTGGTCTTCGAGGAGATGCCCGGCTGGCAGCACATCGGCGACCAGGCCTGGCAGGACCTCGCCTGCCGTGACGTGGACGCCATGGTGCGCCGCGACCGGAACCACCCCTCGATCGTCCTGTGGGGCGTCCGGGTGAACGAGTCGTTCGACGACCACGACCTCTACACGCGGACCAACGCGATCGCCCGCGCGCTCGACGACTCGCGGCAGACCAGCGGGGTCCGCTACTTCGTGGAGTCCGAGCTGCTCGAGGACGTCTTCGCGCTCAACGACTTCCAGACCGGCGGGATGCTGGAGCGGCCGAACCACCCGCGCTACCTCGTCTCGGAGTACGCGGGGCACATGTTCCCCACCAAGCGCTACGACAACGTGGCTCGGGTGCAGGAGCACGCGCTGCTGCACCTGAGGGTCCTCGACGGGCTCAACGCCGACCCGGGCATCGCCGGCGGCTTCGGCTGGTGCGCCTTCGACTACGCCACCCACGCGGAGTTCGGCTCGGGCAACCGCATCTGCTACCACGGGGTGTCCGACGACTGGCGCGTGGCCAAGCCCGCGGCCGCCGTCTACCGCTCGCAGTGCGACCCGGACGAGGAGGTCGTGCTCGAACCGGCGTTCCTCTGGGCCGCCGGGGACCACAGCGACTACGGCGGCCCCGGCGTCGGACTGGTCTTGTCCAACTGCGACCGGGTGCGCGTGCTCGTGGACGACGTCCTCGCCGCGGAGCTCAGCCCCGACCGCGCCGGCTACCCGCACCTGCCGCACCCGCCGTTCCGGTTCGACCAGACCAGCGGCATCGCGCCCTGGCGGCGCAGCTGGGGCGACCTGCGGCTGGAGGGCTACCTCGGCGACGCGCTCGCCACCACCCGTACGGTGTCCGGCCGCGGCGTCGACGCCGACCTGCGGGTCACCGTGGACGACGAGGCGCTGGTCGCGGACGGTGCGGACACCACCCGGCTGCTGGTCCGGGTGACCGACGAGCACGGCAACGCGCGCCCGTACACCGTGGGCGCGGTGCAGATCGACGTCGACGGTCCCCTCACGCTGATCGGGGACGCCCCGGCCGCCCTGGTCGGCGGGGTCGCCGCGGGCTGGCTGCGCGCCGGGCACCAGCCGGGGACGGCAACCGTCCGCGTCCGGCACGCCACGCTCGGCGAGCGGTCCGTGCAGGTCCGTCTCGACGCGGCCGAGGAGGAGCCGTGGTGAGCGCCGCGCGGACGTGGCCGTCGGCGCACCCGGTCAGCGTGGTCTCGGTCCTGTGCGCCGGCGACGCGGACTCCATCGAGTCCGCCCCGGTGACGCGGCTCGACCTCGACTTCGGCGGGGTGCTCGGCGACCGCCACCACGGGCTGACCCGACCCTCCGACACCCGCCAGCTGCGCTACTACCCCCGCGGCACGACGATCCGCAACCGCCGCCAGCTGAGCGTGGTCGCCGTGGACGAGCTCGCCGAGATCGCCGACCAGCTCGGGCTGCCGTACCTTCAGCCCGGCTGGCTCGGCGCCAACCTGCTGGTCGACGGCGTCCCCGCCCTCAGCGCCCTGCCGATCGGCAGCCGGCTGCTGTTCGCCGGCGGCGCGGGGCTGGTCTGCGAGGGCGTCAACCAGCCGTGCCGGCTGCCGGCCGAGCTGATCCAGGCGCAGTTCCCCTGGTCGAGCGCGCAGGCCGGCTTCGTCAAGGCCGCGTACGGCCGCCGCGGGATCGTCGCCTCGGTGGAGGTGCCGGCGCCCCTCGTCGCCGGCGAGGTCTTCACCGTCGCGCTGCCCGAGCTGCACACCCCACCGGGTCTGCGGCTCGCGCACGGGCGCCGGGCGGGCTGAGCGAGCGGGTCGAGCGGGCGGGTCCAACGGGCGGCGCGGGCGGCTCAGCCCTTCGTCGCCCCCAGGGTCAGGCCGGACACGAACTGCCGCTGCAGCACGAAGAAGACGATGATCGGCGGCAGCGCCACCAGCATCGAGCCCGCGGACAGCAGGTTGTAGTCGACGAAGAACTGGCCCTTGAGGTTGTTCAGCGAGCTGGTCACGGGGAACTTCTCGCCGCTCTGCAGCAGCACGGTCGCCCAGAAGAACTCGTTGTAGATCCAGGTCACCTCGAGCGTCGCCAGCGCGGCCAGCGCCGGCCGGCACAGCGGCAGCGTGAGCTGCCAGAACTGGCGCAGCACGCTGGCCCCGTCGACCTGCGCGGACTCGTACAGCTCCGGCGGCAGCGTCTTCATGTAGTTGCTGAGCACGAAGGTGCAGAAGCCCACCTGGAAGGCGGTGTTGATCAGCACCAGACCCAGGTAGCTGTTGAGCAGCGTCCCGGAGTCGCTGACCCACTCGGGCACGGGGACGGCCCGGAACGCGCGGTAGACCGGGATCAGCAGGGCCTGGGGCGGCAGCAGGTTGGCGGCGACGAACAGCCCGAGCAGGCTGAGGTTGAGCCGGAAGCTGAACCGGGCCAGCACGAACGCCATGCAGGAGGCCAGGAACAGCGTGAGGAGCACCGCCGGCACCGTGATGTACACGGAGTTGAGGAACGTGTGGGTGAAGTTGCCGCGCTGCCAGGCCTCCGCGTAGTTCTTGAGGGTGAACCCGCCGAACGAGGCGTAGCCGTGCGTCGAGGTGTAGGCGTAGTCGCGCAGCGAGTTGAACAGCGCCCACAGCAGCGGGAAGAGCCAGGACAGCGCGACGCCGATCAGGAACACCTGGAGCACGACCCGCGCGGGGGTGAGCGGACGGTGGCGCAGCCCGGGGAGCTCGGGCTGCGCGGCGGCGCTGGACGAGACCGCCGGCCGGGCCGTGGTGGTCACTTCGGCTCCCTCATGGTCGCGTTCAGGTAGATCACCACGAAGACCGAGGAGATCAGCAGCATGATCGTCGCGAGCGCCGAGCCGAAGCCGATCCGGCTGGCCTCGCCGATCACGTTCTGGGTGACCAGCGCGGCGATGATCTCCAGACCGTTGCGGCCCTTGTTCACCACCCACACGAGGTCGAACGCGCGCAGCGAGTTGATCACCGTGACCACGAGGACGACGAGGTTGATCGGCCGCATCACCGGCAAGATCACCCGGAAGAAGGTCGACACCTCCGACGCCCCGTCGACCGCCGCCGCCTCGCGCAGCGCCGGGTCGACCGACTTCAGCCCGGCGAGGTAGAGCAGCATGATGTAGCCGGTGTGCTGCCAGCCGGTGGCCACCAGCACCGCCCACAGGTTGTACCGCGGGTCGCCGTACCAGTCGATCTGCCACCCGGTGACGGCGTTGATCAGCCCCTGGTCGCGGGAGTACATCAGCTGCCAGATGAAGCCCGTGAGCGCCAGGGAGAGCACCACCGGCAGGTAGAGCGCCGTCTGGTAGAACCGGCTCCCGCGCACCTCCTTGTCGAGCAGCACGGCGAGGACGATGCCGAGCAGGGTCGGGCCCAGGAACAGGAACACCAGCCAGATCAGGTTGTGCTGCAGCGCCGGGTAGAACGGCGGGTAGATCGTGAAGATGTTCTTGTAGTTGGTGAGCCCGATCCACTGGATCGTGTCCAGGCCGCCGATGCCCTCCCAGCGGGTGAAGCTGAGCAGCACCGACACCAGGGCGGGCAGCACGACCAGCAGCAGCACGAACAGCGTCGGCACGACCACCATCAGGGTGACCACGACGCGGTCGGCCGCCGACATCCGTCGGAGCCGGCGGTGCGGCACGGCGGGTCTGCCCTCGGCGGTGCGCTTGACGCGCGCGGCCGGCTTCGGACCGGTGAGGGTCACGGGAGTCTCTCTTCTCTGCGCGCGTCGGCTAGATGAAGATCGACTTCTTCTGCTCCTCCATGCTCTTGAGGATGCTGTCGACGTCGTCGGGGTTCTTGATGAAGCTCTGGAACGCCGGGATGACGACGGTCGACGCGAAGTCCGGCCGGGTGTCCCGGTCGAGGAACTGGGTGATGTTCTTGGCCGAGGTGACCAGCTCGGCGGACTTCTTCTGCAGGTCGGTGTACGCCGACGTGTCCGCCTTGGCGTTGGCCGAGATGAACGGCAGCTTGGTGCCGGCGTAGGCCGCCGCGAGGTTGTCCGGCGAGGCGAGGTACTTCAGGAACGCCTTGGCCGCGTCGGGGTTCTTCGGCTTGGCCGACATGCAGTGGCCGTCGATCGGGGCGTCGATCGCGTCGGACCCGATGTTGGTGTCGACCACGGGGAACGTGAACAGGTCGATGTCGTCGCGCTCGTCGGCCGGGAACTGCTCGTTGAGGAAGGTGCCGAGCAGGTACATGCCCGACTTCTTCTGCTGCAGCGACTGCGCGGCCTCCTGCCACGTGCGGCCCAGCGGGTCGCTCTGGTGGTACGGCAGCAGCGACTTCCACGTGTCGAACACGCGCCTGACCTCGGGCGAGCTCCAGTCGTTCTTCCCCTGCATCAGGTCGATGTGGTACTGGTAGCCGTTGATCCGCAGGTCGAGGGCGTCGAACGTGCCCATCGCCGGCCAGCCGTCCTTGTCCGCGAAGGCGATCGGCGTCAGGCCGTCCTTCTGCATCTTCTGCGCGAGCGCGGTGAGCTCGTCCAGCGTCGTGGGCACCTCGTAGCCCTTCTGCGCCCACACCGACTTGCGGTAGAAGAGAGCCCACGGGTAGTACGACACCGGCACGAAGTACTGCTTGCCGTCCTCGCCGGTCGACGCGGTCTTGAACGACTCGGCGACGCCGTCCAGCGGCCAGACGTCACTGATGTCGCCGATCAGCCCCCGGCTGGCGAAGAACTTCATGCGGTCGCCGGCGAACCAGGTGAACACGTCCTGCGGGCTCCCCTGCAGGTAGTTGTTGATGTTCTCCTGGAACGTGTTGTGCTCGACCGCGTTGATCTCGACCTGGACGCCGCTCTTCTTCGTGAAGTCGGCCGCCTCGGCCTGGAACTGCTTCGCGAACGTCGTGCCGCTCTCGTTGGTCCCCCAGGTCACGGTGCCCGTCGGCGGTCCGGCTGGGGCGGAGGACGAGGACGAGGAGGACGAGGAGCCGCCGCACGCGGAGAGGAGGCCCGAGCCTCCGAGGGCGGCAGCGGCACCCACGGCGCCCTTGAGGACCGTCCGGCGGCTGAGGCCGCTCAGGGCCGCCACGGACGGCGGCACCAGACGGGCGAGGTACTCGGACTCGGACTGCGGACGCGTCATTGCGACTCCTGGGACGGGCGGGGGGTGACCACCGGACGGTCACGTCCCGGCGTCCTGACACTCAAGCCCCGCGGGAATGGCGGTGTCAAGGAACCCAGGATCACGATGTGGTCGCGTCGCTGACGAGGACACACCTCTGCTCCAGCAGGGATCCCAGCCCGGGGGTGACTAGCCAGCGGCAGGCGCGGGGCCGCCGGACCCGGTGGCGGAGCTCTCGACCGGGGTGCGCCCGCGCGACAGCAGCAGGCCGATGACGAACAGCGCCGCGAGGAGCAGCGGCCAGCCGAGCACCACCTTGGCCACGGCCAGCCAGACGACCTGACCGGCGAGGAAGAGCGGGAGCTGGACGACGAACCGCAGGACGTACGGCACCGCGAGCACGAGCGTCAGCCGCGTGCTCATCCGTACCAGGGCCCGGTCCCGGATCCAGCCGGTCGGGTCCTCGAGCGCGGCGCCGACGACGAAGCCGATCAGCGGCCGGCGGACCGCCACGGTCAGCAGGGAGACGACCGCGAGCGCACCGTTGTAGAGGATGCCGGGCAGGAACACGTCCTCCGCCCGCCCCGTCCGGGTGGCGATCAGCGCCGCGATGGCCGTGGGCACCACGGCCTGGGCCACGAACTTCAGCGACGAGTGCTGGACGAGCCGGACGACCGCCAGCACCAGCGCGATGCCGAGCGCGACCCCGAGCGAGGGGTAGAGGGCCCGGGAGCTGACCCAGGCCAGCGTGAACCCGACGAACGGCAGCGCCGCCTCGACCATGCCCCGGACACCGCCGAGCGTGCGGCCGAGCTCGTGGCGCACGAGCTCCTCGACGTAGCGGAACTGGGGCCGCTCGGCGGGCACGGAAGGCGCGCCCGGAGCGCCGGCCCGGTCGGCCGAGTCGGCCGACGTCACGAAGCGGTCGGCGTGGGCAGCAGCTCGTAGCGCGGGTTGTAGACCAGGCGCCGGCCCTCGTGACAGCTGATCCGACCCTGGATCTTGAGGGTGCGGCCGGCGTCGATGCCCGGGATCTGCCGGCGCCCCAGCCAGACCAGGGTCACGCCGCCCGAGCCGTCCCGCAGCTCGACCTCGAGCGCCGGGTGACCGGCACGCGGGCTCAGCGTGATCGAGGAGATCGTCCCCGTGAGGCAGACCTGCTCCCGGTCCTGGCAGTTGCCGATCGGGACGGCACCCTCGTCACGCACGTTGCGCTGCAGCTCCTCGGACTCGAGCTCGGCGTTGGACGTCGCCAGACGTCGCAGCGCCCGCTGCAGCACGTTCTCCTTACCCATGGTTCGTCCTCCGCACGGGGTTGTCGACCGATCCAGCATCCCACCACGAACAACCTTCCCGCTGTCCGCGGGCCAGATCGGGCCGCCTCATCCGGCGGGCTGGAGATCGGCGGGCATGCTCATCGGCAGCAGGTCACCGGGCGCCATGGCCTCGTCGCCCCGCCGGACCACGACCTCGCGGAACGCCTCCAGCACGGCCGCCACAGCCGGGTCGTCGTCGTCGCTCTCGATCGCGGCCTGGCCGTAGACGATGCCGCGCAGCAGCCATCGCGGGCCTTCGGCGACCCACATGCGCGACGGCTGGTAGCCCTGCTCGCCGTCCGGCGTGGTCACCGGCAGCAGCCGCCGGAGCTCGACCCCGAACGGTCCGGCGGCGAGCTCGGCGGAGCCGCCCACCGCGGTGGCCGCCTCGGAGATCTCGTCGCGCAGCTCGGCCCACAGACCGCCGCTGCGCGGGGCCGCATACGCGCTCAGCTCCAGCGCGGAGCTGCCCACGACCTGGGGCTGCTCGCCATCGGCCGGAGCCGTGACCGGCAGGACGAGCATGGCCGAGACGATGTTCTGGCTCTCGTCGACCTGCAGCCGCAGCTCGGAGCCGGGCACCGGGGTCACGATGATGCTGCCGAGGTCGATCCGCGGCTGGTCGTCCTCGGGCTCGTCGTCGACGTCGGACAGCTCGGTGACCTCGAAGGGACCGGCGGTGCGCCACTCGGTGGCGTCGAGGGCCTCGGTGTCGAGCGCGTCGCCTGTGTCGTCGACCCCGTCGGCGGACCCGGCCCCGTCGTCCGCGGTCGGCTCGTCGGCGTCGTCGGCGGCCTCGTCGGTCGGCTCGTCGAGCGACTCGTCCGGGTCGGGCGCCAGTGCCTCGGCGCCCTCCGCCCCGGTCTCGTCGTCCTCGATGGACCGGGCCTTCTTCTTGCGCCCGAAGATCACGCGACCACTCCTCGTTGCACGCCGTACGGCTGGGGGTGCTGCTCTGTCGCCGACGACCCTAGCCTGGATCCACCGATGGTCGCCGACCCGAGCGCCGCCGGGCAGGTGCGACGGCCAGACGGGGTTCCAGGCTCAGCCCCCGGTCGACCCGTGACCGCCGGTCCCGCGCGCCGAGGCGGGCAGGACGTCGGTCACCACGAACCGGGCGCGGGCGACGCGCTGGAGGACGAGCTGGGCGATCCGGTCCCCGCGCGCGATCGTCACCGGCTCCTGCGGGTCGGTGTTGAGCAGGTTCACGCAGACCTCGCCGCGGTAGCCGGCGTCGATCGTGCCTGGCGCGTTGACGACCGTCAGGCCGTGCCGGTGGGCCAGACCGGAGCGCGGGTGCACGAAGCCGGCGTAGCCCTCCGGCAGGACCAGGGCCACGCCGGTGCGGACGAGGCGGCGCGTCCCGGGTGCGAGCACGACGTCCTCGGCGCTGTGCAGGTCGGCCCCCGCATCGCCGGGGTGGGCGTACGCCGGGACGGGCAGGTCCTGCTCGAGGAGCACCAGACCGACCTGGACCTCCTCGTCAGCCACGCCTGGGGGCCTGCGCGTCCGGGGCCGGGACCCAGCCGAGGGCGGTGGCGAGCGCACCCGGTCGCCGCGTGGAGACGAGCCAGTAGGGCACAGGGTCGGCCGCGTCGTCGAGCGTGAGCTCCACGGTGGTCGAGACCCAGGGACGGAGCACGAGGTGGGCGCGGGCGTCGGCCTGCGTCTCGGACCGCAGCCGGGTGCCGGCCGCGTCGAGCGGCCGGGCGCCGCCGACCCAGGCTCGACCGATCACGGCCCTGCCGATGCGGATCTCGGCGTCGTCGACCTCGACGACGTAGGAGGCGGCCCAGAAACCGAGCCCCACGAAGACCAGGGCCGGCCCACCGATCCCGAGGGCCCACCACCGCCCGAGGTAGAACCCGAAGGCCCCGGCGAGCGTCGCCGCGAAGAGCACGGCGAAGACCCACCAGGTCAGCGGGACCTGCACCCGCTCGCGGTAACGCACGCGGCCACGGTACTGGCCCACCGACGACAGACGCCGTCCTCCCGAAGGAGGACGGCGTCTTGATGTCGCGCGCTCAGCTCACGTGGCAGGGAGCGGACTCCCTGTGAGCGTCGGACGCGAGCAGGACAGGTCAGCCCGCGCAGTCGAAGCAGTAAGCGTCGCCGTTCTTGCGCTCCTCGGCGATCTGGCTGCGGTGCCGGACCAGGAAGCAGCCGGCACAGGTGAACTCGTCGGACTGGCGCGGGAGGACCCGCACCGTGAGCTCTTCGTGGGAGAGGTCGGCGCCCGGCAGCTCGAAGGCCTCGGCGGCCTCCGTCTCGTCCTCGTCGACCTTGCCGGAGTTCTTGTCGTTGCGCCGGGTCTTCAGCTCTTCGATGCTGTCTTCGTTGAGCTCTTCCTCGGTCTTGCGGGGAGCGTCGTAGTCGGTCGCCATCAGTATCTCTTGTCACCTTTCACAGGCATCTCGTGCCCGGCTGCTGCAGTGCTGCTGCCGCGGGCAGCGCATGTGTATCACATGCGGTGCGGTCGGCGGGCCGCTCACCGGGAGGTGGCCGGCCCGTTGCTGCCGCGGACCCTCCAACGGATCTGCG
>Ga0210040_10003810_pt1 | contig 20135 bp, 17 predicted proteins | sample CryGeyCG12114_NA_FD_185462 | JGI IMG/M metagenome (GOLD analysis project Ga0210040, IMG submission 185462) | Groundwater microbial communities from aquifer - Crystal Geyser CG19_WC_8/21/14_NA (SPAdes) (version 2) | ecosystem: Environmental > Aquatic > Deep subsurface > Groundwater | place: USA... | reverse complement strand
AGCTCCAAATTTTTTGTGAGAACTGGAGCGGAGCGGAGCGGAGCTCCAAATTTTTTGTGCGAACTGGAGCGGAGCGGAGCGGAGCTCCAAAATTTTTGTGCGAACTGGAGCGGAGCGGAGCGGAGCGGAGCGGAGCTCCAAAATTTATGTAAGCTCTGGAGCGGAGCGGAGCGGAGCTGAGACCAAACTTACATCACTGCTCTGAACTCTGTGGAAGAGTTTAGAAATATTTTATGTGAATTTCATCCCGTGTCAAAATCAATTTATAGCGGTAAGTTGTCTATATTTTATTTTATATATAGGATTTGCTGACATTAGATAATTAAACTTGACAATTATTGACATTAGTATGAATATATGCTTTCCTGAATGTATTTTCGATTATTTATTCTTAGCAGGTGTTATTTGGGAACTCATATTTGATTTTTTTTGTCAACAACCCAGCTAGCTACACAAGAGAAATTACAATGAAGATAAAAGAAATTGATCGGACAGGGAACATTGCCTGGTCCCCGGCATCCATATCTCCCGTGTATTTAGCTGTCGGAACGGCAGCGCAACAATTAGACAGCTCATTCAGCAGCAATGCTGCTTTGGAACTGTACAGTTTTAGTGTCAACGATCCTGGAATGGAGATGCCCCTCAAATCTTCGTTAAATTGTTTACATAGGTATCCAGTGATCCAATCTTTTACTTTTGAATTTTTCTACATGCTGAAGTTGCTGACTTTTATAATTTAAACTTAATTTTAACAGATTTCATAAAGTTGTATGGGGATCGGTTGACTCAACACATGAAAACGGAGTTATTGTAGGAGGCTGCGATAGTGGAGTAATGCAAGTCTTTGATGCAAATAAAATTATCAACGACAAGCCAGAACCATTGGTTTTTACAAAGAATAAACACACCGGAGCTGTCAGAGCTTTAGATTTCAATAATTTTCGGGTAATGAACTTATTAGATACTACTTGATCTTTACCTGTCATGACGTAAATCAGTTGATAATCTTCAGTTTAGATATGTAATTTTTCATGATTTTTTTTTCATTCTTAGCCAAACTTGTTAGCCTCAGGTGCCTCTGACTCTGAAATCTTGATATGGGATCTCCATAACCCGAAAACTCCAATGAGTCCTGGTGCTAAAGTTCAACCTCCAGATGATGTGTCCCACTTAGCTTGGAACAAGCAAGGTTGAATTTAGTTTTATTGTTTAATCCGTCTGTTTTTCAGGATTTATTATGCTGTACGTAGCACCGAATTTTGTCGAATACAGTTTTTAATTTTTTTAGTGGAGCACATTTTGGCGTCTACATTTTCTACAAGATGTGTGGTATGGGATCTTCGTAAAAATGAACCTATCATCAAAGTTTCGGATTCAACATCTAGGGTAATATGTTTATACTGTCCATTTTAATTATGTTACCCTGAGGCCTGAACCCAAGTTGATTAGAATATCCTCAGTTTGGAATGATAGGATGGTGAAAATTTTATGTATTGTAGATTCGATATAAAGCTGTAGCATGGCATCCAGAAGTAGCAACTCAAATGATACTAGCTTCAGAGGATGATTCCAATCCTGTAATTCAGTTGTGGGACCTTCGAAACGCCACATCTCCATTAAAAGTTATTCAAGGACATCAAAGAGGCGTTTTGGGATTGTCCTGGTGCGCTCAGGATCCTGAGCTACTCATTAGCTGTGGCAAAGACTCCAGAATACTATGCTGGAATCCAAACTATGCTTACAATGTAAAAGTGTTTTAGTGTATATGTTCCACGATTTGGTAGTAGTGTAGAGTTTTTTATTTATAATAATTCAACTATATTATTTTTAGGGATATGAAATGACCGGAGAAATTCCAACCTCTTCACAGTGGACATTTGATGCTCAATTTTGTCCCAGTAATCCAATTGTAATAGCGTCTTCCAGTTTCGATGGTCATATCAATGTGTTTGCGCTGTCCGGAGGCGTTAATCAGCCCGTTAGCACCTCAAAATTGGCTGATAGTTTTCCTGGCATGGATATGACAATGTCACATGCCCCTGTGCCTTCACAAAAACCGACTGTTTTTCAACTGAGAGACCCTCCAAAGTGGCTTAAACGACCATGTGGGGCTTCGTTCACTGTAAGTCTTTAGTAATGCTGGCCGTGGTTTTCTTCCGCTGTTATGATCTTGGATTTTTGTGTCATATTTTCAGTTTGGAGGGAAGCTGATAAAATTTACAAATGAGAAAAAAATTCAAGATTCCGTTACCCAAGGACCTCAGCAGTTTTCTTGTTCAGTTACTATAGAGCAGGTGATGACCCTGCCTATTCTTGTTGAAAGATCGACGAAACTTGAAGATGCTTTGAAATCAGGATCATTAGAACAATACTGCTATGAAAAAGTAAAATTGATTTATGGTTGTGTACTTTCTAATTTTTATTAAGCCCCTACAAATATAATAACTCACCGATTGTTTTACAGGCACAGCTTGCTGCTGGAACCAAAGATAGTGGGGTGTGGGAATTTTTGCAGGGAAGTTTTGCTGAAAATCCTAGAAGTGTTTACATCTCAAAGCTGGGATTCGATGCGGAGAAAATCATACAAGAGGTGTCAAAACTAGCTTATAATTATTGTTTAATATTATTTCTGTTATTTACAATGTATGTAACACGTATGATTCTCTTTCTTCCAGTTAAATAGCTTAAACATAGGAGAAGAAAAACAAGAGTCGTCTAAGGATAACCTTTGGGGTCGTTCGGTAAGTAAATGGCGTCAGCTCTTGTATCATAAAATACTGGAATAGAAAAACTATCCATGTTATTAGTGCACTCCGACGTTTTAATAGATGGAGGGCGAAGGGGCTCTGACAAATGGATTTGCTAACAATATTGACTCCTCATTTGATATCCCTGAATTTAATATCCCTACAGACACAAGTAAGAATCAATGTCAGTTAAAGTTTGATAATATTGCGTAGTATTTTCTTTTTTGCAGCCGCAAGTTTACTCTAATTTATTTGTTTGGACAGGTATTGATGGCCAAATAAATAAGGCTTTACTTTGTGGAAGTATTGAAGTGGCTGTGGACTTGTGCCTTCAAGAAGAAAGATGGGCGGATGCCATTTTGTTAGCCGCTAGAGGTGGTCAAGAACTTATGTCGAAAGCTCAAACCAAATATTTTCAAGTATGTACTTTAGTATTAATGTTTGACCAGACCCTTCTATCCGGATTTGGCTTTAAGTATCAAACATGTAACATCGCTAGATGTTCGATACTTGAAATGACAATATCTGTGAAAAAATACTAAAGAAAAACTAATAAATGGTTATAGAAAAGAGGAAGCTCGGCATCAAACATGATTCGTGCTATAGTCACTCAAGATATGAGAATACTTGTTGAGAAATGTGACCTATCAAGCTGGAAACAATCTTTAGCTACTATTTTATCTTACGCTAGTGAAAATGATTTTCATCATTTTAGTGGTAATTATTAATTACTTCCACCAAACATTTTTCATTATATAATAAACGTGAAGTAAAGCATAATTGACTAATATTTGCCGGTAGAAATTCTTGGAGAAAGACTAGAAGCTCGGAAAACCGAAGATGCTGCATTTGGAGCCTTTGTTTGTTACATTTGTTCGGGTAGTCTCAATCGATTAGCCAATGTGTGGATTCAGTCCTCTAACTCTCAGAGTTCAAATTCTCCAGAAGACTTACAGGTAAAAATTAAGTACTATATTTTTATATCATCTCGTACTTTTAACCTAAAACTTTTTCTTTTCTACAGGATTTAATAGAACAAATCATGGTGCTTCAAAAAGCTGCAGAACGCCGTGGACGAGAAAGCACTGTAACCAATGGACTTGTAGCATCTAAGCTTGTGCAATATGCCACTTTGTTGGCATCTCAAGGATGCTTAGCCACAGCCTTGAATTACTTAGGAGATTCCACAGAGCCTTCAATTTTGAACCTGAAAGAACAGCTTCAGTACTCTCTGAATTATGTTAAACCTACGAAATCTCAACTTAAACCTCGAAGCAGACAAAGTTCCGAGTCTTCTGGCATGCATCGGTCCTTGCAAAAACGGCCATCTCATCCCTCTGTAGTAAATGCTGTTTCTGGGCTAAAAGGAACTACCGATTTCTCTGGACTAAGTGGCCCACCTTCTGGAGCAAGTTCTTATACTAGTGGTATGGGGGGCAGTTACCCTCCGTATGGGACAAGTGCCCTGCCTGCTCAACAAACAAGTTTCCCACCAGAGCAAAAACCAATGATTCCACCACCAGGGAATTTTGCGACACCGAAACCGTCTATGTATCAACAAGCTGGTGAGCATTTGGAAAATCTATTTAGTTTTTCTTGATCTCGGCATTTGGGAACTGTATTAAAATTGCTCTCAAATTAATTAATTTTTAGCTGTAACGTCAAATCAGCATCAGATGACACCCCCTATGGGAACTGGAGGAAGCTCTTCATATTCCTCAGGTGCGACTCCTTCATTGTACAATCCAAGTACAGGTACAAACAAAACACACACATTTACATTACAGAGGTTTTGTTAGAACTTGAATGAATGCCTAAAAAAGCATATTCGACTGACACTGATATTTCAAATTTCGCATTCCATTCAATCCAGTTGGACAGCAGTCGTCTATGGGGCCACCGCCTACACAATACGGTAAGTAAAACTTCGGCGTATAAATTTCCAGTTTTCATTACTTTTTTGTGTAGAAGGGAATGTGAATCATGTAATTTATATTTTAGGAGCTAGTTCGGGTGGAGTACCTCTATCCTCTGCTGCTGCAATGCAACCTTCCTCTGGTACGGGGAATCCTCCTTCAATTTTCAGTTCAATGGGTAGGTTTATATGTCACTATGTTTATCTTTTGCAATTGTGCGAAAACTAACAAGTTTTAATTCATACGTAGCCGCTGCGCCTGTCCCAGCAGTTGGTCTTTCGCAAATGGGAAGTATATACACACCACAATCGACAGGTACAGAGGATTGTATTTTATAAAAAATAGTACGACAACTACGATCTTATGAGGTTTAGTAAAGTTTTGTATTTAACCATGAAATTAAAAACGTAGTATCTCAAGTGCCTACGACAACTTGTGCAACCAACCGTAGTAGTGGAGCTCTACCTCCTCCTCCAATTGGCTCAACTACATCTTGGAATGATCCGCCAGTTTTGAAAACTACAAGTAAACCAAAGGTTTGTTTGTATTCATTTAATTTAAACCAATTTTGTCTTCTGCTGGTTCTCAGTGTAATGACAATGTTTTACAATTTTAGACGCCTACATCGACCGCACCTAGTATGGAACCAATTAGGCACCCAATATTTGGTTCAGCTGCTCCTCCTGCAGAGCATTACCAACCACAACAAACGCAATATAATCCTGGAATGCCTCCAGTTGGACCGCCACCATCTAGGATGGCCCCTGGAGCAGTTGGTTCCGCGTCTGCTGGACCTCCAATGATGGGAGGGCCTCCAAGTACGCAACGAGTTAACCCATTAATGCCAGGATCCGGAATGAATCAATTGCCACCAACAGGTCCCAGTCCCATGTCAATGGGAATGATGGGACCTCGTTCTTCAGGAATGATGGGACCTCCCATACCTCCTACGTCTTATGGAATGGGGGCTGGGGCTCCTCCACCAAACAGTGGAATGATGCCTCCACCGTCAAATGCGATGCAATCAAATAACACTAAACATTACCAACCTCCCGCTGGGGGAGGTATCATGCCTCCTCCATCATATTCATATCCTCCAACTTTCAAAGGTATGTAAACTATTGTTTGGTGTTGCTAGTAACTAGTAAATTTTCAATAATTATCTAGATCTACAAATACTATTCTATATACTTCAATTTATGCATTGAGATATGATACTTACAACAAAATTGTATGAATAGATTGTAGCAAGAAAGAAATCAGTGAATTAATGTCAAATATTTTGTTCAAAATGAGGTATAATTAGTCATCTAAAGTGTCATTCCTTTATGAACTTGTAATATGTACTAACTATTGCTAATAAGACTTTGCGTCGTGGTGTGTGTGTGACAAAGTAACAAATTGTCTTAATTAGAAGAGATAATTTATAAAATTAATTGCATGTCTTATGTACCCTGTGAAATCACATTACATAGTAAATTATTATTTAGATACTGAAGACCATGTACAATGAATTTTTTTGCTTAAACGACTACACAAGAATTTTTTGCAGCATTAATATCACCATCTTTCTCTTCGTCATTTTTACTACTGGCATCATTGGTACTACTAGCACTTGTTTCCAAATTACTTCCCTCCGGAGTAGGAACTGTGACTTCACACGGTAAATCAGACTTTCCCATACGACTCATTACAGCTGACCATCCAGAGTTGACCAGACTTTGTTTCTCTTCCATAGACAATCCAAAGTTGAGTGCACTTATGTTCATATTGTCAATATAAATGGTTCGTTCAGGATCCCTGCTTTGAAGATGTGTACTAGCCTGTTGAGCGGAAACGACAGCTTCGAATAAGGCTTTCAAATAATCGATCCCAGTTTTGATATCCCTACGGGTGGGACAAGTTGGTCCATGTCTTTCGTGTCCTTCTTCAAACAAAGCTTTTTCTTCCGAGCTCACTAAATAAAATCCCAAAGTGCCCACATTGAATTCATTCCTGTCAAAAATGCGCACTGGGAAATTGTCTGTAAGGCCACCATCGATCCACAAATCCTCATTTTTCTTCACCCGTTCTCCCGCACTACTTTTTATGTAGTGATAATGGGGCAAGAAAAGAATAGGAATAGACATTGAAATCCGGACGGCATCGGAGATAATAGCATCAGGTGTATCTTCATAACTGAAAACTTGGGTTGACATTGTGCTCAAATTAAATCCCACAACAAACAGGTCCCGGTAACAGCTTTCATTACCGTTGCTTTTTTTTGTTGCTTTAGCCCCAGCTTTTGTTGCGAGATCATGTAGTTCACCGAATGTGAGATATGGTTCATCAGTCTTGTCTCGGATTAGACCTTCCAGCCAATCTAACACAGGCTCACCAGAGCAAAGACCGAATTTGGAATTCAGTTCGTACACGATGGCTGCCACAACTTGGGATTGAGATGCTTTGCTTTCATTTTCCATGTTGAATAGTTTTTCTTTTTGAACTTTCCATGGTGGGTCCAGCTGTGGGAAATTAGACTTAATTTTTGATTTGGGCTCGTTTAAAAATTCTTTGAAATCTGTGTTGGCCATTATGTCCACTAGCTCGGGGATTGTGTATCCCATAGCTAATCCCACAGCTGTAATCGCTCCAGCTGAAGTACCCGCCACATTTTTTATATTTTGATGAAACGGTTTGTTACTAAGAGTGTAACATTTTTCTAACGCTGCTAAGGCCCCTACGTACGATAATCCTTTGACACTTCCTCCTTGAAATACTAGATTTCGAACTAAGTCCAACCGGATTGTCTTATTTGGTTTACTTCCCCCGTAGACTACTTTTTGGTTCGCTTTGGTGGCACTCATTATTTCAGGACACGGTCAGTAAAAAACCCCGAATTTCACGTTTGAGAAGTGCAATCCTGTTCCTGTAACACTGAGCGAGCTGGAATAAATTAGATAGACTCCAATTAGTACCAAAACTAACTCTCTAGCTTGTTTTTTGAAGTGAAGAATAATTATTGTTAAGTGTAGGAAATACCACCTATACTGGATAAGTGATGAGAGAATATTATTTGATTGCATGTACCTTATGAGAATTCCCTTTGGGTGCTTTATACTATCGTACAGTAATCATCCACCACAAAAGCAAGCATTTTCAGAAGCACATATTATGATGTTCTTGTTCATGCACTTAAACCCACTGTATTAATATACAACTTGAAATGGACATAACCATGATCCATGATTATCATCAATCATTTAATCATTGTTTGCCAAGAATCTCAAGGTCTTCCCTATTTCGATGGTCCTCTTGTTTCGTGTCTAATATATACTGCCTTCAGTCAACCTTGTCGTTTTAATAACCATTAAATCAATAAAATGACAAACATTCCATCATATCAACTACTTCATATGACAAATCAATACGAAAAGTTATGCCTGTCCTAGTGTGTTTCTGTCAGTTCATAAAATTGTACTACCAAGTAGTACTTTGGTAGTACCAAATGTCTGGCCTAGCCGGTCTAGCCAAATCCACTACACTGCGAACAATTTCCATCAGTTTTGGTTTAAAATGAAAAGTGGAAATACACGAAGGGAAAAAATTAAATTTGAACTGAATTAAGACCTTAGCAAACAAAAACAATTTTTCTTCTTATTCATTTTAATTGCATACCACATTAACTTCCTGCCTAAACTTATTACTGCATGCACCTTTTCAGCTGCTACGTATACTACCTACTACCTAACCACCTACTACCCAATAACCAAGGTTATCATCTATGCATTGAGATTTAGAGTCTTGACTACTATTTTCGCATTCGTCTAATTTGATAAAACTAATGCATTGTTCCATAATTTTATTACAAAACTTACTTACCATTGATACAAAAAACCGTTCGTCGACCCTAAACTTAATATTGATGTACACTATTACTCAAACTTTAAAAAAATACTGTGACGGTCACTTTGGCTTTACAAACTTATGTGAACAGTTTATTTGAACATTCAGTTCGCGGGCACGTAATGATACCTTCATCGGTTCTAAAGGAGAATGATGAATCGTTTATCGCACTACCTCCCTGTGCGTGATCTGCAGCGGATTGTAGATTGAAAATCTGACTCTGAGAAGGTACTATTATACGTTAGGCAAACAAATCTTTGCAGTTGCAAAGTTTTTAAGGACTCAAATGTGATAAGACCATTCCGTATGCACATGCACTTAAAGCACCGTGCCAGAGTCAAAATGTGTGCAGAAAGAGAAAAGGGTGATGAATATTTATGAGTAGTACGAAAATATTTTATTCAATGCATATGATACTATTCACTTACGATAGAAAATAGACAAAACTGTGTTGACTAGAGATAGAGCTTTGAAACTATCTAAGTGGAATTTCTTTTTACAACACTATTACAATGTTACGTATTGCAGAATCACAATATTTGAATTTGATAGCAAACAGCATTCTATTATTCGTCTTTAATTTAAGTCTTCAAACGCTACTGGCACAGGTATCAAGAATATATTGTCATCAGAATCATCTGGAAGAATAAAATGTACAAGATTAGTTAATTACACTGAAAATCTTAAGACAAACAAGACTACAGAAAATTTCGAACCTCTTCTAGGGATAATGGATTCGTTTTGGTTTTCGAGTCCAGTGCATGATGCCTCTCTGCAGGCAAAAGCAAATTACGTATTAGACATTATTTTTCACATTTCCAATTTTCTTGAAATCTAAAATTACCATGGGCAAGATGAAGCCTTAGCATGGTTAATACAAAGGCTTCAGCAGGCAGAATAGCGTCCTTTGTAAAACGGAGTACTAGGCATTCCAAGACTTTATTTGACACACCTACTCCAGCTTCCCATAGCATTCCTCTCAAGTTATAGCTACTAGATTTCCCGTGTTTTCCTTTGTCCCATTTGGTAAAGGCGGCCTGAGTGTCGGTGATTAATACATTTCGTGAATAAATTGAATTGCTCTCTATTGTAGATTGCTAAACATTGAAATTACAAACTCATTTGCCAAATAATACCTTCCAAAATAATAGCATGCTTAATAACGCAGGCAAATCTTTCATTCCTAATCGACCACTGATATTGGAGTCTCGAAGCATTATTATGCTTTTGCAGACTTCAAGCGAAGGTTTCGTTGTCATCCACGCTAGAGAACAAAAGAATAGGGTAAATTTTTTCTGACACATAAAAATGAGCGGAGCGTAACATTATTAATAGCATTAAGAAGGCTAATAAGAATACATACTTCTCCAATGACTTCGAATCAATCGTCTTAATAACTCTGCGTCAATTTCAGGTGGAAATCTAGACATCCATCGCATCATTAGCTGACGGATTTCTCCCTGTAAAAATTATATAGTATATTAAAGTTTTCAGTTTGGGTTTGAGCAAGATTATTTCATTGTGAACTTTTACTCACCGAGTTAAAATTGTTGTTATTGAAACTTTCTATGCTAAAATTATTGTATAAAATGTTGTCTTCGTTCACCTCCCTGTCAAGACAAAAACAAATTCACAAAGCATTAAACTTGCGAATCTTATTGTATCCTTTAATACAATTTTTTTTCCTATTTCATACCATATTGTGCTTTGTTCATCAGTGAGGATTCGTAAAAGGAATTTTGCTTCGCAATTTGGAATTTTAGTTTGAGGGATTATGACGTATTCACCGGGGGGTAGAGCGAAAAATGTAGCCACTTCCCTTGAAACAGAATGTTGTGTGACATCCAAAGGTTTCTGAAATCAAACAAATTATTTCTATATTCTATTTCCACCTGAATCTTGTTGACCTCGTTTAGTGAGGCAAAGGATATGAAGAAGCAGGGATAAGGCAAGCTACTCAACCCAATTTAATAAATTGATATTCATAGATTTTCCCCATATGACCACACTTCACTTGATTAATTTATTGCCTTGCCTGTGGCTACCACCATCTATAAATACACTTTTTATAGTTTCAGCAGCATGCCAACTATAGAATTGTCATAAAGATTTATTACTTTGTGCCGTGATAAAGCCTCGGATCAATTTTAGATTCAGGATATGACTGAATGCATTATAATGATGATCAATTCATAGCATTCCGTTAGTCGTTCGTAACTAACTAACTACTGTTTAATGCATGTAGGTGAGAACTAAGGAATACTTTTTTATCTCAAGATTGTTAAAACACCAAGGTTTGTTGACATTGACCGCAACTAGTTACATGGGAAATAAAAAAGGCATGCAAGCATGCCAAAAATTAAGCTGGCTTCGCATTTTTCGGAAAATAATTACATTTTAAGGATTTTCATGGGATCAACCCCAATCCACCTTAGTTTGGTTTTCACAAAATTGTTGAGATAACTTGAAAATCATCAAAAATCTAAGTCTAATGTAAATTGCATTACTCCCAAGCCTCAAGAGAATTTACAGTACTTAATTACCAAATTACCATAAAATACCATTCACCTATTCAGTTTTATCTACACCATTAAGTCTTTACTCCCTGTTCTGATACCATGTGTGGACTGTGGTTAATGAACAATGGTTACTCGAACGAAACGAATTTACCATTTGCGAAACTCTCATTATTCATAGATGCAACAATAAAACGTCTACGCACAAATTTCAGTCATTTTTTTTCTTTGAAAAAAATTGTGGTATGCTCTTTTACTTGCAATTTATCATATACTCACTCAAGCACGCACCTAAAATCTCTTGGATATCATATGTGACGGGAATAATACAGACCAGCTAATTTTCGGTTTACTACATGTTCAGTATTACAGTTATCAACAAAAAACTGCAACTATACTGCTAACTTACTAACTACACAGTCATAGTTCTTTTACTAGGCACACTTTATCTATCAAAACTGACGTGCTTACACTATTTTGGACGATTATTATGCCAGCCAATACTAACTCATAAAGTTGACATCAAGCAATGTAAATCGAAGCGACGCTATTATTCTTCGCAGGATAAAAAAAAATTGGCCTGTGTTGTTCCGGCTACCTCCGATAAATGATGGATCTCAGTCAAATGTTGTGACAACAATAGTTCAAAGCTCATTTTTTCATTCTCATAAAATAATATGTTTGCATTCTGTGACAGCAAAACAACTAATGCCAGATAACCTACCGAAAACAACTACACTACACTTTGTTTTGCATTGTACAGTATAGTCTTGGCATTTTTAGCTAGCATGCGATAACATGGGAGAGTCATATGCATTTGTGTGTATTTGACGTACTAGCTGAAAATGCCAAGACCATAACAACATTTTTTGTCTACTCAATCACTCTTCACTCCCGTTTAAAATTTTTTCCTACAATATTCCACTTTTTGCGTTCACAACAAATACATTACACTTACATTATGATGGGATCCATGCTTGTGTAATCGGGAGGAGCGTGGTTTGCCTCTCCACTACAAATACTTTCTTTTCAGTCACGTATACCGTAATTAGACTACTAAAAAGTTTGAACAAAACACTACGTTTGCAATTTTTATAAATTCATTGCAAAGTGAGCATATCACATTAAAGCTAGGATACATATCCATACACTGCACAGGCATAAAAACAGATTCTCTAAGGTGTACTAATCATCACTCACGGCGAACCCCATGTAAAACTTACAAATAATACTTCATATAGTGCCATCAAAACCCCATATTATGCACGTACGCACATTCTTTTCATGATCATCATAATTAAGAAGGAATTCAGCATCATCAAACATCCCACTTCTGTCTGGCTAACTACACACTACTTATACACTATTAAGTCAGTTAGCGTTGTTGTTACCACCACCACATACATTTTCTGCAACAAATTGCGGAGTGATGCGGTTCATATTTGGTTTCGCCTCGTACACCGCAAACCCGATGGCATGGAATGAGCCTTTGGAGGAGTTCTTCATATCCCTTGCCAATGGGCACGTGTGAGTTGTAGGTGGGGGCAGCATTTGTTGACAAGTGTCCGTAGGGCCACTACAGTACTGTTGCGTTACGGCCACCACAACGTGGCATTTTGTTGACACTCCGCGTGGAATTTGGATCACAAACTGAGGATTCATCGCTGTTGTATCTGTAGACAAATTATCCCCAAAAGCTACAATTTTGACCCTAAACTGAAAAGTGCGATTACTCTATTGTTTTTACGTAGCCAAACGGCTCAAAAACGATTTTTGATTCTTTATGAGATCTATTTAGCACCCAAGTTGATTTTTTAAAATAATTTAAATTTAAATTGTGTCTATAAGATTCCATACCAGGGTAATCTGGACCACCCCCCGCATTGTATCCAATTCTCCACCTTCGTTTGGCTAGAACAGCTCTCCATGGCTTCCTAGGCTGTAAAGCCGGTTCTTGAAGCCAGTCATCAGGTCCCACATGAACCAACTCCAAGCTGCTAAAATGTCTTGCAAAATCCACAAATGACATCCTGCATGTAAACAAAGCACCACATGAGGTCAAATGGCGACAGCATTAAAGAACTCATCTTTCATTTTTATCATCCCGAGTGTAGCTACTTATCTGCATGCATGCAAATGCTTGGAATTAGCATTGTCCTACCATTCATCATAACCAACTAAAAGATTAGGTAGTAGTATATACACAGCAGTAGCTCGCTAGCTACAAACTACAAAGCACGTAAATTGATTTTCTATCATGAAACTCACCAGAACTCGCCATCACCACCTCTAGTTCTCACGGAAAGAACTTCTTTGTCTCTTTGTGGGAGCGCGTCCCATTCACTAGACCGTTCGGACCAAGGGCCAACCCATTTGCCTTTGCCCCATGGACCTCTGAGTCGCACCAGCGGGGTTTCCCCCACAGCACAGGACCCACTACCAGTGTCACGAACTCGAGCTAGTCCAGTGATATCGTATGCACAATGTGTGATCAGTCCATGTCTCAACTTCAAGGAGCGGCGCTCACGACCCTACAAACAAAACAAGTAGTAGTAGATCCATTAGTTTTACATTGGATGGGTACGCATACAAAAAAATACAACAAATTCTATGCAAACGCAATATCATGAAAGATTTCATTTTGTCATTCCTTTGTAGTGGCAATTGAAATTAAGATGTTAATTGTGGCATCCAACATTCATCATTGAAGTCATTGAGCAGTACCATAAAGAAAATTATAGCTCCAAGCTACTGAAAAGGCTTCTAGGAATAATATTAGACTCAATCATAGGACCATTATGGTTTTTACTATACTATAGAGTGGATAAGTTTGTTATTAATAGATTGCATGCAAAAAGCATGCAAAAATAATACTACCACTCGATGGCATTATTAATAAGGACAGGAATTTGCTCAAAGTGGAATGACCATGCAAAATACTAAATACATAGAATAGTTTAGGTGAAGCGGTATGTCATTTTGTTAATGCATTCCAGCTACTTACTCACTACAAGTTTTGGCAACCGTTGCGGAAAATTCATAAGTAGGAGGTATTATTTCGTAGTTAATTTTTTAAGAATGATGAATTATTGTGCATCAAATGTATTCACAGCACCCAACCTCAATAAGCTGCTTTTTTGCTTACCCATAAGGTATACATCATGTCATAAACAAGCAATAGTTTGGAAATAACATGCGGCTTCTTATCTATCATTTCATAGCTTTTGACCATCTTTCAGACTAGTTTATTGAATATTAAACATATAACATTCTACACCACCAACATATTATCCAAAATGTAGCTAATTCTACATTCAATCTACAGATAATTTACACTAATAATACGATCCCTGGGCTACAAACTCTTGGGAGCCAGCTTTTTAAATTCACCCGAAACAGTAACCATTATTCAAAGGCTTTCTAATCCTCAATTTACATCCCAAGCTCAGGTTACACACCTTGCGATTTATTTTCCAAACTCAACAAGTCAATTCTATAAACCCTATTCATTCATTTAACTAACCAACGCTGATGAGAGGATTATGATAATAATTATAATCATCATTCCATTGTATTTACAAAGAAATCAGTAGTACAACTTAACAATACAACCTTCCAACGAATGTATAAAAAACAAGCAACCATACAATCCTCAAATCTCCTTACATTCAAATGGCCTATTAAGCAGCAGCCCTTTGCCTATGATACCCATGTTAACGTTAACACAACACAAGCAAAACAATTATGATGATCAGTTTGTCATCTAAGAGGCTATTATTTCCCAAGCCCATCTGAATAATAGCGGACGGATCTCCTTAGCTAAATTGCATTTTTGCAATCCACCGTACAATAAGCTTCAACACAATAGAGTCCTTCTCATCCATCATTTTTTGAACACATAAACCCAAACAAGCTGACTAACTAACTTGAATCCACATATTGTCCCCTTTCTTACTATTATATCGCATAGCCCAAAAAAGAAAACATCCCTTGGCAAACAAAATGTAAAAAATACAATGACACATACCAGCAAGCTTGCACTCTATAAAGCTAATGAGGATGACAATAATACAAAATTATGCCAGGAAGGCAAAAAAAATTCATTCTTTTACCGGTATAATAGACGCAACAATCAAAGTGGATCTCGGTACAGCCGAATTGAGCACTTGGTACGTTAAGTATCTGTCCTGCGTGTGAAGTCCAAAACTTTGTACAATGCCCCCAGTCAAATCTTGCAATGCACGGGCACCACTCCCTTCCATCAGTCTGTCATATCCCCCGTACAATCTGAACAAAAAACAGAGGTTAGTTAGTTAGTTAGGCCGCATTATTAGAAGTATTATCACACTGAGACTACTGACTTTACTAATTGGTTCTCTCCTTTCTTTCTATGATGCGTAGGTGACAAGATAACTGCTACCATATTACGAGCACACTAATACAAACAGCCCCACCAAAAATAATAACAACAAAACAATCTAATCTGTTCGCTGAATTCAAACTGTATGATACAAGCTAAAGCCAGAGTTGATTGAATACGAATCTATTAGAAATTCAAGTCACATAACACGCACATCATTTAAAAATCCATATTACCAGCCTTTTTGTACAACTTTGTTGCCCCGAATGGGCATCAATGAAAGAATTCAAATGATTTAAAAGCACAATGCGACATGACAGTTACTGGGATTAAATAAGTCAGGGGCAAACTGGTTTCCATAACTAACTAACTAGTCTGGGTACTGAACTTACTTTGCATAGGCCTTTTCAATAAGACTAGGCCAGAACTCAAGACTAGGTTCTACGGAGCTAAGTCCCAAAGGACGACCACGGCAAGTGGGCAGTCGATCGTCCACACAGACTTCAACCCAAGAGCCAAACTGCCAGAACCGGAATCTAAATAGGAAACATGGAAATTTGTTAGCTAGTTAATGAGTGGTTCAACCAAATATGAGAACCTAATCTGGCAACAATAATCGAAGGAAGGAAATAGCATTACACACTTATTTAGGCTTAAAAAATAAGATATTCCTTTCTGGTTTGAATTCATACAGGTTTCATTTTTTTTAAATCTCATTATCATCACCACAATATGATTCATATGTCATTTTTGCATGCGCACACACGTAATATACAACACACACATTTTAAATTGCAGATACATCCATAGTTTAGTAACATAGTAAGTGAAAAATGTCAGAAAAAGCTCCAAATCTGTGTGCAATTCAATAAACCGCACAAGAAGATCCCTTGTGCACGATTTTTACAGTTATGAGATGATAAAAATCCCCATGTTCACACAATAAATCTTAGTAAGTGCGAGCTCATTTTCTCATGGCACATATTAGCTGCAATAATGAGTACCTGAAAACTCCACAGTATCCGTGATCAAATGTTTGATCCATGGGCACATTTCGTTCCAATAGTTTTGGTGTGGTGGACAAAGTGGTGAGAGCCAAGAGAAGCCAAATATCGCCTTGCAAGCTCGGCTCTAAAGGTGTTTTCCATGACAAGTCTCCGGCAAATTTTGGGTGCGGTGTCAGCTCCTAATATGTGAGTACAAACATTACTTAATACCTTTTACCAATTTCCTTTCAAATCAACATTTAATTTATAAGTTCGTTACTCACATGTGGTCTTAACCATAAAATGGGATACGAGGATTTTTTCGACTTTGGTAATAATCTATAACTTGGATGGAAATCTGGATCTTCCCATAAAATTCCGCGCTCTAAGCATTGCCTTTTCAGTCTCATGTATGGCGATGGGGATCGCCGGCTGTTTGTACCAGTTCCTGTCCCATTTCTATCTGAAGTCCAACCCCTATATACAATGACATGAATGAGTAGAGTGTCAAGAATCCGGCATTTCATATGTGGTTAGTTAGCAAATATTTGCTAAACACTTTGGCATCCTAACATGCATATTAGGTAGTTTACTTCTCCCATAATGAACATCATACTTTGTTGACTTTCTCAAAATACAACCAAAATGCAATCTCACAATTTTTAGCTTTAATTCCCACAATTTCGTTCCCAATGAGTGTTTAAATACTGGATTTTCTCAAGTCATGCTAAAGAGATCAAAGATTTAGCATTCACCAAAGAAAGATTATCATAGAGTCTCTAAAGATAAAATCTCATATCATTTAATTCGTTCTTAACTAACTAATTTTTTCTAAAAACTTTTCTCTACATTGTCACTCATCACAAAATGTCACCCTTGAAATTCTTTCCAAACCTGTTAAGAGTAGAATTTTCCTCTGGTCGATGAATGGTCCCATTTGTGCCCATCCTATGATTGACAGGACCATGGCCATCTAAAAAAACATACAATATGAATATCATTATTATCCGATGAGTTAACCATCACATCAATTCATCTTATGCACGTCATGCAGTTCACAACATACTACTGCAACCTACAGTTTCAGATCCAATTAGCAAGTCCATCACTTTTTTCCTTACACGGCTTGCTACGCACCATATTCATGTCTACTGCTAAACATTTCATGTCAGTCATGTCAATTTTTAACGGGATTCTATCATCTGTGCCACTGTTACAAAATCCTAACAAACTGACTAACTATAAAAGTAAGATACCGGACACTATGTCTATAAGTAATCCTTCTCATGATTTCCTATTTATCATCTGTGGATCATAACAAAAGATGTAGTCTGAAACATTAGCACCCCTGCCAATACCTGTGAGTGACAACAATACAAATTGTCCAATGCACACAAGAAACTCAAAGAATGAACTGTTGCACTCTGCAAAATATTTAGCACATATCACACACAGGGATTCAAACACGATTGAACGCGAAATTCGTCTCTGGGTGCAGTAAATATAAAAAGCTCAGTAAGTGTCTGAATGAGTGAGCAAATGAGCACAACGACTAATCTTTTCTCATGTCCCGTCACTCAATTACTAACTAGCTATAGAATGGGGAAGAAACTACAAACCAGAGATATGTTTGTCATTCTTTATCATTATTTGGCATGACGGACAACCTGCAGCGTGCTGGAACAAAAAAAAATCTTCGCAGCGGGTTACATAGGGCTGAGCTATGATGATGAGCGTCATCAGATCATTAAACAGACATACTGGTTGGTAGTTAGTTATAGTTTGTTACTCAGTTTGCTCAAGTTAAGGATTTTTGGTGACAAAGTTGCACCAGTAGAAGAATTCTACTGTAGCATATATAAAGTACGGGATCTCCGTTTTTCCTTGCTCCTAAAGCCATTTAATTTTTAGTTAGTAATGTATTGTTGGGTAGTTGTTATCTGAATGCATGACAAGTGTGATCTTCAAGATCATTATGATAATAATAGCAGTGATTATGTACTTGTCTCACTCGACATGATTCCGTAGTGGTAGTGTGTCCAAAAAGTTTTGAATACCAACGTGTTCACAATTTCCCTGCAGATAACTGATGGCTCTAAACTCTGTTATTAGTACGTTGGTTATAAACTATAACTACATGTAACACTGTTCCTGTCAGTGTAAGCTGTAATCAAGGTACGTTAAGCACAACATCACACTTGTTTACATAGTTTTTAGTGTCAATTTATGAGCCGATCCTTTTTTGTCTACCTCAAAAGATATTATTTCTCACAAAACTGGGGGGATCATGGATCTCACACGAAACTTTCATCAATAGTAATATTGAACTGTAACGTGGAATTATTCTCACACCACCCAGTCAAAAGTAAGACACTGGTACTTACTTACTAACTAACGAACTACTAACTAATGCTGTATTACACGTTGCTTGCAATGAAAACCTTGTGAGCATGTAAAATTAATCGCTTTTAAAAGAATGTGAGCTTTGCGCAATTTAATGTTCCTTTTTATGGTCATTTTCTCATGAGTATTGTATTCATGGGCAGCGCCTCTCACAGAAACAACACTTGCAATGTACAACAAGGCCAGTTATTTATTCAGCATAATTTTTAAATATGAGGTCGTGGTTGACTCTTTTCGACCACCACTCCAAGTCATTACAAAAGAACTTAGCATACTGTACTGCTCCCCCAAACACAACACACGCATCGAATCACGTGCTCCATCCACACAAACAAAAAGAACTGTCTTCAATCATTCATGAGCAACTCAACTCATCTCTCATGGCCAATATGGTTGCTTTACAGTTTGTGGGCACAGCTGACCAAGTTACGAGCAGTTTAAACACGTTTTCAAGTCCACAATCACACGTGTGGATTCAAATTTACTTTAAACTGGATTAAGTTTTATGGTAATTGAAGCGACTAAAGCTAACCATCTACCTACTTTCCATGAATGGTGATCTACATTGAGAAACATGTAAGCACGTAATGATGATAGTTGTCGACTTAAGCTAACCGAATTCTGTGGCTAAAAGTCTACGTCTGGCCGAGAGTCAACGAGTAAAAAATTAGGAAAATTATACTGTTTTCTCTAAAAATTCAACACACGTAAAACAAATCAACGTCTAATTTATAACTCAGTTTTTAGTTGTCTAATGGTAATATTCCCAATCGCCACTTACACTAACCCTAACTTTTGATAAAAATAAATTTTCCATAGCAATCAAATGTGCAAATAGCTCTTCTGTGGACAGGATTCCTTTTAATTTTTTATGGTTTTGAGGGTTTTGAGTAGAATAGAAAGTTATACTTTGTGTACAAAATTTTCCTGTTCGCTGACAATTTATTTATTTTTTTCCATAGCGACCGTCAGTGACAGGAAAATTTGGGCTTAGACGGATAAGGTAATGATCCTGTCCACAGAAGAGCGACATGTGAGACTGAGACCTTTGATTTTATTTTAACCGAGAACTACGACGCGAAAAGGAAGGGATGGCAATATTGGAGGAAATTTTCAAATTGCCACTATCACTGCCACCGCCTCCAACACAGCGGTTTCAAAACCCTAAAAAATTAAAATGAATTTCGTCCACAAACGAGTTGCATGTGAGACCTGTGATTTCATTTTAACCGAGAACTGCGACGCGAAAAGGTTCCATCCGATGAGTAGGAGCTCCGCCCTTACTGGAGGATTATTTCTAATCTGGACGAAGGAAGTGTGAT
>Ga0210040_10003809_pt1 | contig 20139 bp, 10 predicted proteins | sample CryGeyCG12114_NA_FD_185462 | JGI IMG/M metagenome (GOLD analysis project Ga0210040, IMG submission 185462) | Groundwater microbial communities from aquifer - Crystal Geyser CG19_WC_8/21/14_NA (SPAdes) (version 2) | ecosystem: Environmental > Aquatic > Deep subsurface > Groundwater | place: USA... | reverse complement strand
GTTTTGGGTTAAGACAAGGATAGGAATAAATATAGGACATATAAATCCAACCATTCTAGGAGTTTTATATTTAGTTTTCAAATTCTAATTTCAGTTAGGGAATTAGTTATTTTGTTTTGACGGTGCACTGGGAACATCGAGTCATTTATCCCTTTGCTCAATTTACTCCGTACTTAACACTATGCAGCAAGTTGATTCCATTGTTTAAGAGTTTTTCTTCTTTTTTGTCTGATAAAGCTTGTATTATGTGCTAGTTCTATACTTGTCATGTCACTAATGTGTGCAAAAGTGTGCGAAACTTTGTACACTATACAACAGCGAGGGTGTGTATCCCATTTAGACTAGGTTTCAGACGCTATGTCTATTTGTCTTTGGATGTGACATTTTATTCATGAGGATTCAGTCAGTCTGACCTTTTTAGTTTTAGTAAGTAATGGGTTTCTTTGGGGGTTTCTTTGAAGTTTGAGCAGAAAGCGGTTGTAAATGAGAATTTGTTTTAATAGTTTGTCTATCTGTGTGAATTTATGAAGCTGAAAGTCGTTGACACAGATGCTTATCGAACTTTTTCATGTAGGATTAGTTAGCTTGTTTAGTTAGTAATTTAGTTTAGTTGGTTAGGTTAATTTCATTTCCAAGCGTGTCCAATTTGTCATATACGATAAATGCGTTTTCATGTCCCATGTGTTTTTATTATCTCCAAAAATTAGGAATGACCATATGATCTTAATAAAGGTCTGTAAAAGGAATGTATCTCTTTAAAATTTCTTGTTAATGGTTGCACGTGTTATTTGTATTGGAAACTCTGGACTATGCTGTCTAATATTTCAAGATGAGTATAAAGTGGATTCAAGTTTTAGCCAAAATGGATGTGTTTATTATAGTGAACCTGAGAAGCGGGTCGATTTTATCTGCATTTTCCATCAGCAGTAGCTAAGGATAAAGTCTGGACTCAAAAGCTAGCTAATGTTCTCTAGTATCTCATGTTGTCACCATGCCCTTTATAAGGTAGCAATTATTATTGGTGAGCAAATGAAGGACAATTTTTGTTGCCTTCATTTGGGACATTATTGCCGTTCACGAAGTTCAACCGAGCTTGTCTTAACATCATTAAATTCTATGGTGTGATTATTTAGTCTTAGTTTTTTGGCTTCCAACAAGTCCTATTTTATCACACGCACGTTATGTATTTTGACTTATCATGATAAATATTTGTACTGTGGTAACAAATTTTCCTCGCGTTCTAGCATGTGTGGAAAAAAATCGATCCTGAAAGGAAACACGCACACACTATAGTTTCAAAACTTTTTGTTGACTTCATTTCATACTCATGACTTTAATATTTTGTTCATGAATTGTGTTCTGTAGAGTTGAACCTAATATTTCATGAACCGCATGGATATGAATGTTGTCTAGTATTCTTGTTGTGTAATAGTTAAATACTTTCAAGTCGATATAATGATATGTGAGATAAACCTATTCATTACCCATTGCTTTAATTTTTCCGCTAAAATAGAGCAATTTATATTTATCAATAAGTTCTTTACTTGAGCAAACAACGAAGGTAAATAGATATATTCATTTCTTCCCAACTGAATATTATTATTGACACCGACGGATAGCTGACCATCATGCATACCATCTTGCATAAATAAATGATTCGCTTAGCTAACTTCAAAGTACATTTCAACTGCTGCACAGTAGTTTTTCATAGTGAGTAGCTTTGGACATTACTTTCACGGTTGTAAATCAACGCAGTGTTGAGCAGCCCTATTGGTTTCAAATTTTAGAAACACTTTCATCCTCCTTATACATAGTGGTCTATGCGGTTTTTCATAGCGTATGCTTACAGAAAAAGTCATGTTTTATTGTTATTTTTGTGCTGCTGTTGACCACTAGTACTGTATTATGAATCTTCACGCATATAACTCTCAAGGTTGACGGACTAGCGTACATGCATTTTTCATTTCATACGAACCATATTGTCCTTCCATTTGTACTGTATGAATGCACAACTAGAGAGCGAAAGAGAGAGCAATCCTGCTGGGACGTACAGTAATCTATTTGGCTTACATAAATTGCAAATATAATGTTTGCTGTTCAGTGAAAAAAAAAATTCGAGCAATAAAGACAGAAAAAATGTACAGCAGCAGCTAAATAGTAAGCCAACTAGCCATTGTGATTAAAGTGGAACCACTGGCTTCAAACTGGATTCCTGTTTACACTCTATTGGATGCAATATGTAATATCGTATATTTTTTTATTTGTGCAGGTGATTGACTTTGGGTCCAGCTGCTATGAGAATCAGAGGGTGTACACATATATTCAGTCCCGTTTCTACCGAGCTCCTGAAGTGATTCTCGGTGCCAAGTATGGACTACCCATTGACATGTGGAGGTAAGTTTTCGTCGGATATGATTACTCTGTATGTTGGTTAGTTAGTTAGTTTTTGCAATCAAAGCTTTGCGACTTCAAGTTTTATTGACTGGTCTTCCTTTTTATGATTATGGTTATTCCTTTCCCTGTTTTTTTGCGTCCATACTATGTGTCTATGTAAAACTATCACGAGGAAAATGTATTTGTATGCAACATAAAATGGTGTGCAAATTATTAGGGGTTAGGTTAGAAAAAATGTTAACTGGTAAATATGACAAGGGATGAAATTATGTTTTCCGAAAGAGAATGAGGCCTGTTTTTTTCATATTATTTGAATATCATATGGGAGTTTGTAGTTTGTAAAAAGGGAGGATAAGACACTGAATAAGTTATTTGTTAAGAACATTTTCTTTTCTACACTTGTGTTGGTTTCCTCAGCACTATAGCTATTATTATCTTCCTCCCTGTTGTTAGGGATATTGTACTGTAATGAGGTATATGTGTAGGAGTAGGGCTCGTTTGGTAGTGTTTTTTGCAGTGGATCGTGTACCGTTTACTTGCCATTGCTATATGCACCAGATGAGATTTTCAAAGGTTTTTTACCTCCATGGCTATTAAAGGGCATGCAGATGTACCTTACTGTATGGTATTTAATGCCTGGTCAGTTCACACGGAGTGTGTCTGGTTTATTTGTCGCGGTTACACTTTGCTTTCATACTAATTGCTTCTGATAATTTGTGCCGTTAGATATGAACATGTTTGAAGGAAATACGAATTGTTTAAAAACAGTACGTTCTCCCGTGCACAAATACTACAAGTACGGCACATTGACTTGTAAATATAGTTATTAATGGTAGAAATAATCTAGAGGAGCTGTCCACTGGGATTAACATGGATGTAAAAATGCGTATAATGCTATTACTGTAATTCGGATTTAAATATATATAGTTCACGTATTGCTCAATAGACTTACAGCTTATATTTTGGTGTTACAAAAATGAGACCAGTACTCCTCCTATCATGAAATGCAAGCCATATGATACAGGCTTTTGTTCAATTTTGTTGAATGGAAAAAAGAGCCTCTTTCACTTTCTTCAGGTGAGCTCTTGAATATATAATGAGTGCTGGGAAAAATCACGTTGTAAATACAATGGTCACTTGCACCATGAAGTAACTATAAGTAACCGACTGTTAAATGAACATGAAACGCAATAGGCTTTTCAAAGATGGACTGCCAACAGAATAAGAAAAAATTGAACCAAATTGGCTACGAGTTTATTAGTTAGTTTGTTTGTTTGTACTGTGTTCAAAAAATTGTATAGAGAGCCATGCTGAAAGAGCGCTCTGAAATGATTGAGTTAATTCAATGAGTGAACAAACAAGTACCCAGTTGTATTTAGTTGGTTAGTTAGTTAGTAGCAATAACATGGGCAGTGATGGACACATTTAACAAAGCTTATCAACACGAAAACTGTGTCTTCCATTAATACTCAAATTGTGTGCTAAACTGCTATTATGAATTGGGAGCAGTGAGCTAGTCATATCATAGGGTATCTTTTTCTGCACGCTTGTGTGTACAGCATCCATGTGGTAGTTAAATGATTTAGTTAGTTATTTAGTTAGAAAGCAGGCCGTTTCCTATTTATCCAAAGAAAAACATGTTACAAATGGTGTATAAAAGTATTTACACGTAAGTTTCTGACGATCGAATGTTTCCTTTCCATTTGGCTTACTTGAACCGGATGGATCTGTTTGTTCTTGCAAATGAGTTCAACAGATCTGAATAGTGCTATTGAGGAAAGTCATAATTTTGAAAACAGTTTATTTTAAATTGGTATTAAAAACTGTGTTGTCAGAGTTCGTTGAATTCTTGAACTCCGTGCACTCTCATTATCGCTCGATTGATAGGAGAGAATTTTTGGTGCCAATGATTCCTTTGGTTTATTACTACACAGTTCGTTGCTTACTTATACTTTTGGTTGCCTAGTTTAGTTAGTTCTTGTAGGAAAAATAAAGTTTTCTCAACAGAATGACGACAATTTTACACATATGCTCCTTATATTTTTTGGCAATCAGTGCTTTTTTTCACTTGGTTATACTTTGCAAACAGTATTTGGCTGTGTGTGAAGATAAGATTATGCTGTATCTATAGCTGTTAGCTATAATTGGTGCATTAATGTGCTTCACGTAGTCATTGGTTGTTTGTTTTTTGAAATCATATACTACAGAGTTGGAGTGCAATAAGCTTGAATGCAACTGTTATTACTAGTCTTGAAGTACATGTCTCAATTTTGCGCTCTTTTTTTGTAACAAACAGTCTGGGATGCATCTTGGCTGAACTCTTGACTGGCATTCCATTACTTCCCGGAGAAGATGAAGCGGATCAGCTAGCCTGTATGATTGAACTTCTTGGAATGCCGCCACCTAAACTAATTGAAGCTTCTCGACGGGCCAAAACATTCATTAGGTGAGAGAACCTTCACTCCTTAACCCTTTGTTTGCAATCCGGATCGATGATCCATGTGTAATGACAATGGATGTTTGTTTGGTGTGGTATACATGAGCTCGGGGATCCAGAACGCATTCTTTGATTAAAAAAATTATTCTTTGGCATTAGGAACTTTCAAATCATAACACTTCATAGTTTGTCAGTATTCCCTTGTAGCTAGTTTATGCACACCAAATTATCTGGGTTACATAACCATTGTGACATAAATAATCACCGAGCCTAATGAAATGATGCCTGTGGTTATGTGCATTTTTTCTCCATGTCTCCAGAACAATATGAGTTATCACTTTCAGATTGTAGTAGTTACAATGGATAACTTTTTTAAACATAGTTCCAAAGGGTATCCACGCTACTGTGAGGCCCAAACTTTGGCTGATGGAACAACAATTTTGACTGGTGGTCGCTCACGTAGAGGAAAGCTGAGAGGACCTCCTGGATCTCGTGATCTCCAGGTAAAAAAAAATGTCTTGTTGTTTCCAAAAGTGTATTTTTTATATTAATACGTTCCTACTTGATCCTTTAACTTGGTTACGGTCGGTATTAAAAATATACTTATTGCAGTACGTTCTGTTAACAAGGCACATTCCTACTGGTTTTTTTATCGTTTGAAGTGCCGTAAAAAAGGGTAGTATTGTATCAGTATGTTCAGTTTTACTGAGGCTCGGAAAGAAAAAGTTTATATTACTCAATAAATTAGCGTTTGTTGAAAGTTTATAATTTCAAATACACGGGAGGCAAGTTTTTTTTTCAAGCATGATTCGTTAGTTGTAGTTTTAGTGTGTCTTGTGAGCTGATCTTACTAACTAACAAGATGATCTCTATTTTTGTACATGGTTTCACAATGATTATTTTTTGTTCAATGTTTTCAAAATAACTTGCTCTGTTTTAAGACTGACTATCCATTTGCATGCCTGCGTGGCAAGTAACTCATTTTTTCTCTAGTTTTCCCAAAAAGCTTTTCAGTAAACTCTGTGGCTACGGGAGTCTATAAAAAGTGACCTTCTTCCTTTTTGACGTATTTTGTTGATGGCACTACTAAAAGAACTTTCAAGGGGGTGTTTCACACGCCATTATCTAGTTGAGTTTTTTTTTCCTTTTTACAAAGATTTGGTGTTGTCAGCTATGCTTCCTTTTTGTTGAAACTGTACGCCTCACTCATATGTGTACTACTTTGAGACCTTTTTGTAATAATAGCCTTCTTTTAACTCTCAATACTATGGACCAAATGTAAGCCTCTATACTTTTGTATTGCTCAACAATGCTGCGCCCAACTAGCAAAGGGATAGAGATTCAATGCGTCTTTCAATCCTTTTTTAATCCTCTGCTAATTATTGTAAGATTGGATTACTTATTCACGACAAATAGGAATATGTTGGTTACTCAAGAAGCACAAGTGAAGGATTGTAAAAAATCTCATATTTTATTATGAAAGGATTTTGTCACTAGGAACGATCTATAATTCCATTATGTAAAGGATTGTCAGCAGTATGCGTTGAAAAATTCCTTCTCATGAGTTTTTTTTTCTTGTCTTTTCCATCAGACTGCTCTAAAAGGCTGTAAGGATCCACTCTTTGTGGATTTCATCCGTCGATGTTTAGAATGGGATCCAGCGACTCGTCTCATCCCTTCTTCTGCTCTACGTCATCCCTGGTTGAAACGAAGACTTCCTAGAACTCCTGCTGATAAGGTAAATCCTTGAATTGATCAACTTTATATGTTTTTTATAAACATGTTTGTAATATTATTTAGGAATTGGAATAGAATTAAGGACTACAAAGTATCAACTGTACCATGATTGCTATCAACAGACTGAATAAATGTATTATTCAATTATGTAAATTGGGGAAGCTAGGACTTTGAGCATTTTCATAAATGCACGGATTTTCTTTGAAAAATAGTATGTACTACATGCATACAATTGATTGATACTGATGTATGATGATTATTTTGAAAATTGGCTGGTTGCATTGCATTAGCAAACCAAATGTATTTAAAAATTGGTTTTACACAACTTTTTTCTGTCATCTAATGTATTTCCATTTCCGTTCAGTGATGCATGTACCGTACAGATTGTAAATATTTATCACTGTGGTGCATTACATATGCTGCAAAGTATGCAGGCAAGTTTATTTTTGTTTGCCAACCGGAATATGCGTACACGAATTAACATATGCATTTGACTTGTAAAAAATAATCATACGTGCTCTATGCATAGCACATTGTAGTACAAAAGTATTTGTCAACTTAAAAGGTGTAGTACAGCATTTTGAACTCGTAGAAAAGATGGGGGGAAGAAAAAAAAGGGAATTGCACCGGAATTTTAGTCAACTTTGTCATGCTCATCACTTCATGGGAGAATAATGGATACAGCCCATGTTTGTATTGCACATACTAGCCAACTAGCTAACTAACATCTCTTCCGGGAACATTGTACAGGAAACGTGCTTTTTTACACAACATAGTCTCATTAGCATGACTGCAAAATTCGTCGCCATTACTTTCTGTCGTTTAAAGCATGTTAGTAATGGACTTTATTGCGTCCGAAATTTCATGAAACTGTCTTGTTCTTGTAAATAACTAACTAACTGCAGTAACTATACAACTACTTACTCTATTCTCAAAACTCAAACGGACGTCGAATACACACAAATGCATGTCCCATAGCATTGCATTCCCTCCGTTTCAATTCTGCTCGGACTATATGTATGTATAACGATAAGTTGAAAAGTTAGGAAGTTGAGGACATTTATCTCTCTTGAAAAGAAATTACAGTGAATTCATCTCCCCCATATGCGAACTAAATCATACATATACATGGATGAGGGAGATAACTAACTTAATCCAATTATAATTTCAATTCACTCACATTAGAAACTGTGTAGGTGTACACACACAGAGCTTTGTTCTATGTCTAGTCAAGTCATGTCATTCTAGTCATCATTATCACGTGGAGTCATCGTACAGTGACTAACTAACTGAAACTATAAACCTTATTTATAGGAAGACTTTTCATTCAGCTCATCCCTTGAAATGGGAGGATTGAACTGAACGTGTAAAATACCGTTTAATGATTGACTCCAAATTTGCAATGCACGCTTAAATTACATGTTAGTTAGTTAGTACCGTTGTTAGAATATTTTTCATAGATTTATCTTTGTAAATGTTCATACGAAAAATAGAATTTTCAGCACAGCTAAGTATATGCATGACTTTTTGTTTTTGTTAAATGATGATTGATGATTCACTGGGAGTAAAATTTGGTTCTTTTTTTTTGTGCAGATTGATAGTGCCTCAGTTCCGGCTAGCGGGTCAAATGCCCTGAGGACGAGTTCCAAAACGAATATTCATAACGGAAGTGCTGGTTCCTTCTCCACCACCACAAATGGCATGTCCAGCAGTGGTGACTCTAAAAGTGAACTGCGCGTCTCCTGTGCATCGGGCATTTCGAGCAATGGGAACTGCTCCAATCTTGCCAATGGACATGTCAATGGCCATGGCCACTCATTGCTCAATGGTCATACGAACTCAGCTGTCAATGGAGTCACGGCCACGCTCAATGGTCGTCAGCACAGCAATGAAGGCAACAATAATAGCAGCACATTGAGTCTGAATTCCAATCACTCCATGTCGAATGGGCAACCGGCCACAAATGGCACTCTCCGCGTTCAGTGTCATAAACTGCCTCTGCTTCATACCAATAATAATTCTTAGCCTCAGTGACGGTAAGTTTTAAAACAAAGATTTTGCCATTACAGTATTTGTCATAATGTAGTTTGTTTTCCTCCCGATTCGTAATATATAATATAACAAGGTTAGGTTTGCTCCTTTGTATTGATCATTTTTTGGATTCCTTTATTATTACTTATCATGATCGATGTTGGTGAAAAACATTGGCTTTCTATTGCCGTTGGGATTAGTTGCAGCGCACTATTTATATAGAAGCGTTCATGATGACTTATTTATAACCCTTAATGGGAAAAAGCTGTATTTTGTGTCAGAAAGCTGAGGAAACTTTTTGCAAACAATTGAGCACGAGTTTTGTGTTCCCCAGATTATCATTATTGTTAGTTAGTTAGTTGCAATCCCATTCTCAAGGAATGAAAAAGAACGTGCCATACGTTAGTGCACGTTGTAGTTAGTTGCTTTTAGGTTCCCATAATAATAATTTTTTCCGTAAACAGTCTCTCTCTGTCTCTGTTGATGCTATATTTTTCATTCTTTTTCAAATATTGCCCTTAGTCTAGAATAAATGAAGGAGAAAAGCATCTTTTACACAAATCAAAATTATTTGTTTCTCATTCCTATGGAGTACAAAGGAAATTTAATAACTATAAGTCTTATTTACTCAAAAGGCATGTTTTTCTCCTCATTACTGCCAGCTAGAAGAGACTAGGGAACTATAATATTTAGATGGATAAATTCTCATCTCCATACTTACCTTTTTGTAACTAACTACCAACTGAATAACGAACCAACTATACAGCTAATCTTTTTTGGGCGGAAAAAACATAGCGCATTCATTAGTTTCACACAGTAATGAATTTTTATGCCAGCAACTAACTAGGATTCCATAGACAGGAAATAATTGATTAGAATGTGAATCTTAAGTCGTTATATGTGCACAAAAGCTGCTGTGCACCATGATTAGTTTCTGCTGTGCAGCAAGGTTGTTAGTCCTCTAGTGTTAATCTTTTTCCTCAATGTGTTTACAGTCAGTCAGTTAGTAGACGAAACGTGTTTCTTGTTGCTACTATACACTGACCATTGCTATCATCCCCACAGTAGCAGCCAATATTGCTAACTACCTAACTAACGAGGCATTTTATACAATTTAATAGTCAATGCATTTGCATTGCATTGCACCAACCAGCCCCTCCATAGAGAAACTTATTAGTGTAGATTATTATGGCTATACTGCGTTGCATGCATGTAGTGTATTATTATTATGATGATGATTTTGGGATTCCAAAGTCGAACTGATATACGGAAGTGAAGTCCACAGATAAATAATACAAGCTTCAGTTTTATTATGAACGTGAAGATAAGGTAAATAACGTGTGGATGATAACAGCTGCTCCTAAAGTCGTTGGCTTCATTTTTTTTTCATTAAATTCCCATTAGGTTTGGTTTGGTTAGCTGTGTTAGAATCTCATGGCAATGCATTATGTGAATATGATGCACTGGGGAATGCATATTCTTGTCTGTTTATTTGAAATCCATCATTTTATGTCTTGTTTGTTTGGACTTGGTTTATACAGCCTGAACATGATAATCATAGTGTATATAGTGTATGATCTTTTATTGATTCAAGTTTCCATCTATGCAAACAAAAGTCATAAAATATGAGGATTTTACTACTAGTTTCATAGCCATCAATAGGCAATCAAAAGCATTCAAATTGGTCATATAGTTATAGTTGGTTAGTTAGCTTGGCAAGAACAAGGATATTTTGAATAGTTTGCTTTCAAATCAAATGTTTGTCAGCCATAGCTACTTACTTTAACTGACCACCACAAAGAAAACAATGACTAAATGATAGCTTCAAGAAACCATGGTCAATAGTGTAACCACTGCATTTCCTCTGCCACCACTACTATGCACATTCTGGGGTTATTTAAATTCCGTCGAAACAAACTATTATTTTTCCCCTTGGTTTGCTTCATAGATGTGTATTTAGTGGGCCAGTATAGTATGACTTGTCAAGTGTGATAAAACTGACTGGCCGCCACATATTCATAGAAACCAACTAACTAGCTAATAGTTACTCCTTGTCTTTTACAGAATTGATTGAACTTGGTTGCGTGTTGCGGTGGAAAGTTGAAAGTGTGAAGAATGAAGACGAGGATACACAACTATAAAAAAACTATATATCTCTATGTATGTTTTCGTTTGAGCAAAAAGGAGTCAAGCCTGAGTTATTATGGATTTTGGAAATGTTCCTTCAAGTCAACTACTTAGCTACGGCAAATTCATAAAGTAGATAGAAACATTTACGCGTGTGTGGATCCCACAAACTAGCTAGCTAACCCTATAGTTGAAAGTTTATATTGTACATAGGAAAATTTCATCCGGCACTCATATTTAAGGAAAATTGAATCGACCTTGCCCCTGATCGTCTTCAGAGTTGAACCATTTTTACATTACCTATTCCCATTGTGTGCATAGTGGACCAAAAAATAAATCCGCTCATGCTAGCTAACTACTATGTTGTTGCTAGACACGGGACTGTTGCGCTACACAAATGTATAATTGTGATATTTGGTGTGTGAAACCTTGCACTATCTCATTACTGCTACATCCTTGAACTCTTCTGGTGAAAAAAGCATCACGCTAACTCATTCATGGTACGTACAATACTTCATGTTTCTTTCTACCTTAGAAGAAAAAAAATTTCGTTTTATTATCGTTTCCAAACTGACCGATTATCATCATATAAGAATCAACGTATACGTGTGTTTGTGTGTAGTTAGTTGTCTCCTAAATATGGACATGTGAGATGATAAAGAAAGTGCAACTTGTCCCAAGTTCTTGGCCAGTTGAATAAACCTGTGTCAATAAACCTAACGGGCTGATGATGAGCTGTCTCTTACACATGTAGTAGTAGTACTTATCTAACTATATGATGCAGACATACAATGTTGTATGTAGATCCTTTTTACTTACTTACTTGCTTACTTACTACGCAGAAGGAAGCTCCTATTTTCCTCTTCTATAATTGTTTGAGATGAGCAATATTTGCAAAACAATTAGTGAAATGTCAGTCAACCAGTTAGTTGAGTCAGTTAGTTAGTGGGTGCATATCATCTTTTAAGGGGCATTAAGCAATCTCATCTAATATGGCGTTCTCTATACTGCTGAATTGAATTACTTATTATCAGGCTGGTTAGTTACACGTAATAGTTAGAGTCGTTGTGAAAGTAGTTTTATGATTTTGTCGTGTCTCAAGTCATCATTATTACTATTAGATGGTAGTTTTTACAAGTGGTTGGAAAAGAGATGACTATGGCAAAAATTTGACTACATCCTCATTTACACACTCTGGGTTGGTTAGTTAGTTATTTAGTTGGTTAGTCAGTTAGTTTAGTTAGTAATATGTAGGGCAGGAAAAATATGCGAATATGAAGAAGAGCACTTTTTGATTCTACATATGGGAGTCGTCCGTTTAGTGCGAGTTAGTTTGGAACAAGGAGGAAAAAACATTGAGCTCACTTTAAAGATGCACTCTTGAACTGTACTACTTAACTTGCGGTTACTTACTCTAATTACTATTGCGAATATCAGAGTCAGGTGGGGTTAGAGTTACAGTTTGGGAGGGGATCAGTTGAATTGGATTCCCAAAAATGGTTCTCTAGTGTGTACTATGTTAGTATGCTTGTGTGAAATAACATTACCATTTGAGTTCCGCATATGGGCGAGTTTATTGGTTTTTCTAGTTTCTATTTTTATTATTATTGAATCTCAAAGGAGGAGCAAGCTAGAAATCGGCGTTATGATTTTCTCAGCATTTCTCAGCTCATGCATATAATAATGACTTTTTCAATTACAAATTATATTGAGGACACGACGAACCTGTAATTGTCTAGAATCCTTTGGGTATAGCGAAATTCTAATTATAGTCATTGGACTGTTGCACTGTTGTGAATGACATCTCAAGGAAGATGAATGTACACTGAGAGGATTGTAATTGTACAAGTATGAGTTTGCATTTATCTCAGTTGAGTTCTCATAAAATAGTTAGAATGGAACGCATTAGTAATCATGCCATATGATGGGTGTGTGTGGTAGTTTTTTTTTGGCTCTCCGGATAACAGTTGAGACAGTTAAGGTTCACATACTGGGAACAAATGTACATTTGTGGCGGTCCTTTTGTCTTATTTAATGCGCACATGGGAAATCATGGGTAATGTTCTGATACGCTGGCTCTCAAGTATGTTAATTCTAGAGGATTGGATGATCTGTGTGTTTTGTATGCATTTTTTGTACTACTCCGTGTATGGAAAGCGAGTTGACTTTCACTGGTTCAGTGCAATGTATTCAAACGTAGTGATTAGCTGCTATAGGTAGTAGTTTTGTAGTTGATTGAAATAGATTGACGTCGACGTTCTTGTGAAATCAAGGGGAAACCAAACAATAGGGATTACAAACTTTACTAGGACAATCAAATTAGTAAAAAACAATATTTTGCAATGTCAATTACGGTATATGGTGGATGCAATTCTCATCTTAGCTAACTAATCATGACCGCATTTTTGTGAATTTCTCTATTGCACAGATACTAAAGTGCATATACACAATTAATGCTCATATCTGCTTTATATTCAAATCAGTTATCAAAGTTATTAAATTTGTAAGTTTTGCCACAACTTTTCGTTTTCTAATCCTGGCTGAATATATGAACGCAAAAGTATAAATGCTCTTTTCTAGGCTATTTCAAGTGACCAACTAACTAGGTACTAATATTTTTCCAATGTTTTTTGCTACGAGGGATTTTGTTTTTTTGGACCCTGGAGCGCTGTGTTTGTGTAAGGTATGGAAAAGTGACATAATGATCGCAAATTAATTGGACAGGGGACTGAAAGAACTCATTTGAATCTGGTCAAATCTCTCATCCATCATAAGCATCTCATTCGCATTACTATTTATACTATGTCACTACTATACAAATTGCTTTAGAGGATACGATTTTTTTAACTTTCAAACCAAGTGATACAGCCATGTAGCTTACTTACTACTGTCCATTTCAGAATACAAGATAGTTGCCCCTATGTTGTAGAACGATATAGGTTTCATGGCTAGTTTTACAGAGTTTCATAGCAACCACAGTAAGTGAAATAAAGTAACAATGCCTGGTAACTGAGCAAGCAAAACAACTGCCTTCTTTTCTGAAATGGACACTAACTAATGTGCTGTATAAGCGAATACAAATTCGCCAAACTTATAGTTTGTGCTGTTGTTTGTTAGTTAGTAGCCATGTACTACGTAAGTTATAAAGCTTCGCTCGTTTTTTGTCAACTATTTACCAATCATGGCTTCGAGTCATGTCAGAACTGCTTTTTATATCGGATTTGACCATCACTTGTCGTTTACCATGAATGGTTTCTCAACTTGAGCCCTCACAAGTGATTTTCCCTTCTCGTGCAAATATACACGTAAAATTCAGAGTCATGCGAAAGTGAATATCTGTGCTACGCTTTTTTAGGTTCGATCTACAGTTTAATGTATGAGAATTGAGTGAGCAAGCATATTGTATGTGTAACTTAATCATTCAGGCGAATGAGTGAATGAAAAACTAAAGCAGCAAAAAAATAAATGTTTTTTGATACAGCTATATTATATATATACATATATCATATTGTTAAACCTATTTAGCAACCCATGTAACCCCTTTCAGCAGTCTACAAGTTTGAATACTTACGATTACTTACATTAACTAACTAACTACATTACATACGATGATAATATAAAGCTTGTTTTCGTTTTTATATTATGATGCATGCACATTTCGTTATAGTTGTTAGCGACGGTGAAAATCGTTTTTTATTATTGTTCTTATTTATTATCATATATTACTATTATTATTATTGCTACTATACTAAATAATTGTTACATCATGATTATATTTGTGACCACATTAGTACTACTGGCGTATAGAATGTTTTTTGTACATGTCGGTTCCTGCATACTGGAAATGTAAATGGTATTACACTGCATGTGCGTGTATTTACATGCGTGCATACTTGCAATGTTTGGAAAAGGGTGAACTCACTTTTAGTTTTCAGTGTGAACAGTCAATCCCAATCCTTAAAATTGCAAGAACTTCATTGAACGCTACACTCCAGTGTTTAGATGCTTGCAACAACGTATGACATTATGCCTAGATAAATGCAGATTACCTTTTTTTATAACATTGTACTAGATTTAAGATGGATTGAGAAAACGGGCAAATGATATATATATATATTGTACGGCGCTTTCTGCCATGATTATGTGTACGCGACGACGGATTTATGTGTATACCTCGCTACGAGGCATCATGTTTGCATGTTAAGAAAGCTTTTTTGGGTTTCATTGCTAAATTCATGTGAAATTAATGGTCCAGCAGATAATGATGATGATATACTACTAACGCGTCATATTATTGATATTATATATGAAATGTCCGTGTATGACGACGAGCGAAAAAGAGTATGTGTAATAAACATGATTTCGGATCTCTATATAAAAGAAAAGGATGATGAATATTGGGCAAATTTTATTTTCCTCAGCTCTGGGGATTGATGTCATCATATTTTTTTCGTAAAGCGACATTCTTTGCAAAAAAACGCGTTATTGCAATTCCAGAGACCTAGTTTATGGCCATGGGTTTTTAATACCAGCCTGGAAGACATGCATTTCTTGCTCATCTGTCGCAAATGATTTCTCTCATAATGGTACTTACACAGTAGTATATTATTTGATGGATTAAAATTTTGAACCACTTTATTCCTTTTTTAGCATACTTACCAACCAGATTATGCACTCCTAAAGACTCGCAATTTTTTACATCATACATTGCGTGTGTACTAACTATACAAGTTATCCTATGGCTTGTGGGGATAAAGAGTTGGAGTTGTTTTGCGTGTTTACAGCTTTTTATTAGTTATGAAGTATGCCAAGACCGTTTGCGATAGGGAAAAATATTTTGCTGGGTGCAAAAAAATGTCGCAAATTTCTTTCCTTGTCCAGGGACTGAGAGTTAGAATGCTATATATTAAAGCTAAACTGTTTTAAGTTTTCCAGCAAAACTACCGCATAAGTTTGATATTGATATACAAATCCGGCCATCTTAACCGTGATATTTATTTTCTAGCTAGTAACGGTCTCCAAAAATTATTAGGCATAACACTGTTTCATAATAAATAAAGTTTAATATATTTGCTTTTGTTTCATGCAAGAAAGCACTTCAGGCGAATTGGTATTGAAGTAACTAATTGATGACATAAAAGCAAATTTCATCGAATTTGAAAATTTTGAAATTGGTAAGCATGTCAAAGAAAAATGTGGCAGCAGCTTTCCGTGCATGGTTTCTTTGTTTATGGAACAATGCAATATGACGCCAAAACAACGGATAACGGATTTTTTGTGCAGCATAGGAACTTTTTCACTGGATATAAGTTCCAGTCAGTGAGAGCAAATTGATGTGAATTGGTGCCTGACAATAAAGCCTAAACAAAAGTTTGGTGCCAAAATGTTTCATTTCATTTCATTTGGTCTTGAGTGGAATTTGGATCGTTTTGGAAGAACGATGAGTTATGGTGAGCTGGGACAATTGATCCATTTATCTTTAAACTTACGGTGCTAGCTAGATATTGTTTTTCTAGTTCAGCAATGGGTGGCAAAGTAATTTTTATCCGATTCTTGAAAACTGATCATCTAATGATTGCAATGCATTTGAACTTTGCAAGGCAAATTCAATATGGTTGCCGTAGGAACATTGGATGATGATGCTGGGCGTCTCTTCACCAAATATCACGAGATAGTGTCTACGTACACAACACGAAGAATTTGATTGTTGCCATGGAATGAGGCATTCAACGGCATAAACATTATTTAGGGCTCCAATTTCAATCATTTGAATGTGATAGCTCCAATTTTGTGAAGTCTTGATGCATCCTGCATCCTCATTAATTTTTTAAGTATAAAAACCAACAGCCTCGGTGAACACATTGCTATTTTGTGTCTTGGCAAAATATTATTATATCATTGGTATCAATTTTAATCTTACTAAATTCGGTGTGCGTGATTTGTGTCGTGGGCGAGACTATTTTCGGAGCTGCGAGAAATATTTAAAGGTATTTTTGTCGGTTTTTAATGGAATTTTTTTAAATGCCGAGTTTTAAAAGTGTTGCATCATTTAATTTAGGAAAGTTGTTGGAATTAAAACCAAATTTCGAATAGCGATTGAAATTTAAATAAATAAATAATCCTCGGGTAGTTCGCTTCCCTCCCACCCAATTTAAAGTACTGGATAGGATCTCATCGATACTTAACATGGACCATTATGTCATCACGAAAACATAGCCTTAGCCCTGACTTGTCCAGATCTCTGGCAAAACCAGGTAAATCTAATTGTGGGCAGCTCTAGCCAAACTTACTCTTTAGAAATCCAATTCATATCCAAGATATAATTTATTAACCGATAATTTATTGAATACAATGCTTGCTATTTGAAAGCCGTGTATAACAGGAAGGACAAAGACATAAACTACAGTTTTGTTTCCAATCATATTGTGAACGAGTTCAGACCGATTGGAACAATTTTCACATTACTGGGACGTAACCCAGTGACCGTGATCACTAAGCCTGATGGGGACTTCCGATATAAATACGATATAAGGAGCCTTTCATCAATCATCTTCACTATTCTCACTGGTTTTTTTGGTATCCTCACTGTGAGCAGCTTTTTTGGTTTTGGGGCTATTTTCATATCCAATGATCCATCCAAACCTACAGACAGGTTCGGCAATACATTTTTTATTTGTGGCAGCTAGTAGTTTAGTTGGCTGTTTTATATGGCACATGTGTGCGCTGAAATTTTTTTAATAATTATTTTACGAAACCGAAAACTTCACCTCAGATGCTTCAATACATGGGAACAATCCTTAATGAAGAGACACATGGTGGCCTTAGTGGTTGCATGGACATGGATCTTCCTCACCTTCTATAGTGGCCTTGCAGTAGCATTGCGTCGAAAAGCATACAATCATTATCTCAACTATTGGCTACGGGCAGCGAAGATCGCAGAAATGGATGTGACCACCGGAGCCCGAAAACTGACCCTCAAAAGTAACTTGGAATACATTGTGGTGGCACTTGCATTCATTGTTGGCTTTTGTTCACGGCTGGCACCCAGCGTTACTGACGGTGCAGGATCCCTAGCCAATGCTGTTTTGCGACTTTTTGTAATGGACTTGGGAGAAGTTGACCTGAGGTTTAGTGAACCTGATTTTTGTAGCAACAGAACGCCTATTTGGATTGAAGATCACATTTTAGCGGGATACTGGGTTGCCCGTTGCGCGGGACTCATTTTGCTACTGTACGCTCTGTACTGTTCCCGAACTTTTCTTCTCCAGTTCAAGTTTTTTTGTCGACTTTTACAGAATGCTTCCCACACTTGGAATATGCGGTACAAAAATTGTGTGGACAAAATTGAATACAATGAGACACAAGAAGATCAGTTCCAACGTCGGCTGACATTCAAGCTATTAATGAAAGATCAAATCATTATCACTAATTTGTACAGACTGACGGGAAATGTTTTTAGAGACATTTTGGTCTCTCACTATGGAATGCAGATGATTTCCTTCTGCTTTGAAATCTTCTATTTGTCTCAGTTGGGTAACGAGGATGGCTGTGAGTACAATTTTATTCAGCTGAATGAAAGAGACGTTCAGGAATGTCTTATTAAGACAGATCCAAATGTGGTAATTGGGGGGCCTGTGGGAAACGAAAAATTTTATTTTGTGGACCCATGTGATGAGGTTAGTTTAAATGTTCATTTTGAACAGGCTTAATATATTCTGCAAAATGCTTTTTGCTTTGTTTTTACTATGTAATTTCGTTATCTGTCCGTTTTCAAATTTAGATTTCCAATTCCCGAGTCACAGACGCTATGGTGGTAGTGTTTTTATTTTTGCAAACTGTATATTTCTTCTGCATGGTGACCACCGATGGAGCATTAGCTTATGAGGAAGCTATGCGAGGATATGACATTGTGCGTCGACATGGCTATATGCTCTGCAATAATCGAAGAGAACGAAATTTCGTGCATAGCTTGTTGCTTACCTTTTCCAAGTCTCATCCTATTCACATTACCCCATCAGGATATTTCATTTTGAACCGAGCCATGTTCTTGGTAACTATTGCGGCCATGGCTCAGGTAAAAATTAGTTTGTGTTTTTTAAACGAATGGTCGGATCGAAAGTTGATGAAAGTTGATTTCCTTTGTAGTATTTTGTGATCATGTTGCAATTCCGAGACGGAAGGATAAATCTGCTCGAAGATTGTCGGCAGAAATTGTGATGTAATACTAGCTCTGAAACTGCAAATGCTGCCCTTAGCTCCTGCCCACCCAATCCAAGTCTTATCCACCAAAAAACATATATCACAGCTCATACCATTCAAGCATAACCAAAAATATCCGCTCCTGTTATTATATTATCTGTATACCATTTAATGCAATTAATAAAACTGGTGTGATTTAAGCGAAATCTCAGAAAGCCCCTATCATAATATAATTTGAATACATTTTACAATGCTACTTGATACTTAATGTAGATTACGGTTGCTTCTTACTGACTAAGAATAAGTGATAATAAATTCATTGTGTGGTCTAGTTGCTTCTTGAAAATTTTTCTAGCTTTCATTGATGCCGTCTTTAACATAATCTGCCATTATATATCAATCATAATACATGCAATACTGTAAGTTCTGAAACTTGGTTGCAAGCATTTTTGGTCTGTTTCCTATTTACATACAACATTCCATTTCAACTTGGGAGCAAAAATTTCTTCTGACCAAGGCAAAACATGGTCATTAATATGAATAGCTTGTTTGGGTTAGTTAAAATCATACTTCGAACTTTGCTTAGTTATCAGAAAAATTCTAACGTGGGATCTGAGGGATAAAAGGACGAAAACTGCTTGCATAAGTGAATGAATCAAGCATATCAGCAAATGCAGAAAAGTTTGAGTCCATCCCTGGACAACGATCGTCTTCATTACTATCCGGCATTTCGAATCCCCCTCGTATTCAATAACCCCACCCTGTCTTACCCTATCCCATTTATACACACGGAATTTAAATTCATTTGTGTCCATTAGTGTGTGACAAAGATTGATTGTCCATTGGGTACAGGTTTTGTGATTACCAAACTGGTCACCCACTACACATTAAGCAGTTCGAATAATGTATCATTTGTATACGTGGGATGTTAGCGGTATATGATAAAGTAAGTTCCATTGCTGACTAACTATAAGTAATGCATGAGTTTTGGTAACTTTAGTTGAAAAAGTTGTTTTTAGTTGCTTATAGCACAGTTATAAAGTGCATGAGATTTTCAAGCGAGTCAAATGATAACGTTAGGTTGATGATCAAAAAAGTGTTGCTCTAATTAATTTTTTACACACTGTAAAACCGGCAAATATTTGCCAACGTTGTCCTCAAACAAAATGTTCCGTTATAAAATTTTAATGGCATTCAGGGAGTAAGTTTCTTTT